>Ga0194116_10002837_pt1 | contig 21706 bp, 18 predicted proteins | sample TA2MahsurfametaG_4_FD_148617 | JGI IMG/M metagenome (GOLD analysis project Ga0194116, IMG submission 148617) | Freshwater microbial communities from Lake Tanganyika, Tanzania - TA2015008 Mahale S9 surface | ecosystem: Environmental > Aquatic > Freshwater > Lake | place: Tanzania: Lake...
TGGCGCGGCGAGCCAAACCCCGGCGCGCGCGATGAATCGACGGTCGCTCTGGCGCCGGGGGCATCCCCTGCTCTTCGTCCTCCTCGCCGCGTGCGATGGGGCGACCCCACAACCGTCGATCGCGCAGCTCCCCGCCTCACGGGTCGCGCCCGGCGCGGCTGACAGCCTCACCGCGAACGTCGCCGCCAGCCGACGCACCGCCATCACGACGGCCGTGGCAGGCGTCTCGCCGGCCGTCGTCACCGTGCAGACGGAACGCGTCGAGCGCACCGCCGCGACCCCGTACGACCTCTTCTTCGGCACCCGCTCCGGAGAACAGGTCGCTGCGGGAATCGGCTCTGGCTTCATCGTCCAGGCGACCGGCGTGATCGTGACCAACGCGCATGTCGTGGCCGGGGCATCGAAGATCAACGTCGCGCTCCGAGATGGGACCACCTATCCCGCGAACCTCGTCGGCGCCGATGAGCTGAACGACCTCGCGGTCCTTCGCATCGACGCCAAGAATCTCCCCGTCGCCCCGCTCGGCACCTCGCGCGACCTCCTCATCGGTGAGTGGGTCGTCGCCATCGGGAATCCCTACGGCTTCCTCCTCGGCAACTCCGAACCCTCCGTCACGGTCGGTGTCGTCAGCGGTGTCGGGCGCAATCTCACCGGGCGCGGCGATGGCCCCGGCGTGTACGTCGACATGATCCAGACCGACGCCTCGATCAATCCGGGGAACTCTGGAGGCCCCCTCGTCTCCGCCTCGGGTGAGGTGGTCGGGGTGAACAGTTCGATCTACAGCCCGTCCGGCGGCTCCATCGGGCTCGGCTTCGCGATCCCGATCGATCGCGCACGCCGCGTCGCGGAGGATCTCCTCGCGCATGGGAGCGTGCGACGGCCGTGGATCGGGGTGAAGGTCGAACAGACCCAGGCGACCGCCGCCCGCGGCACGCTCAATGCCGGGGCCACGATCGAACGGATCGTCCCGGGGAGTCCCGCGGAGGCCGCCGGTCTTCGTGCCGGCGACATCATCACGCGCAGCCGCGATCGCGTCGTGCGCAACGCCTACGACTGGGAGGCGGAACTCCTGGACCTCCGCGTCGGTGAGAACGCCACGCTGATGGTGCGCCGCGACAACCGCGAGCGACGCGTCACCGTCGCCGTGAAGGACCTCCCAGATGCCAGCGCCGAGCGCATCGCGGTGCTCCGTGAACTGCAGTTGATCTCCCTCACCCCGGCCATCCGTGTCGAGCGCGGGATCCGCTCCGCGCAGGGCGCGGTCGTGGTGCGGGTCTCCGATCGCGTCGAACAGGCGCTCGGTCTGCGCCCCGGCGACGTGATCGTCCAGATCAATCGCACGCCCGTCGCCGATGCGCCTCAGGCGGCGCGCCTCATAGAGGGCGCGGGCGGCAGCGGGCCGGTCCGGATGTTCGTCGAGCGCGCCGGCATGGTCTACTCCACCGACTTCCGCATCCGATGAGCCACGACACCTATCGCTCCCCGCTCGCCGAGCGCTATGCCTCGCAGGCGATGCTGACGCTCTTCAGCCCGCAGACGCGGCACGGGCTCTGGCGCCGACTTTGGCTTGCCCTCGCCGAATCGGAACGCGAACTCGGCATCGCGATCCCCGAGGAGGCGATCGTGCAGATGCGCGGGCACCTCGATGACATCGACTTCGCGGCCGTCGCGGAATATGAGCGCCGCTTCCGCCATGACGTCATGGCGCATGTGCACGCCTTCGGCGATGTCGCGCCAGCTGCGCGCGGGGTGATCCATCTGGGCGCGACGAGCTGCTTCGTCACCGACAACGGCGACCTCATCCAGATGCGCCGTGGCCTCGAGCTCCTCCGCGGCCGCGTGGTTGCGGTGATCCGCGCCCTAGAGGCCTTCGCGCGCACCTGGCGCGATCTCCCGACTCTCGGGTATACGCACCTGCAGTCGGCGCAGCTGACGACCGTCGGCAAGCGCGCCACCCTCTGGATGCAAGATCTCGTGCTCGACCTTGCGGACCTCGACCATCGGCTGGTGACGCTGCCGCTGCGTGGGGTAAAGGGGACGACCGGCACGCAAGCGAGCTTCCTCGAGCTCCTTGGCGGCGATCATGCCAAGGTCCGCGCGCTCGACGCCGCCGTCTGTCAGCGGATGGGAGTCGCGCATTCGATTCCTGTGAGTGGCCAGACCTACTCGCGCAAACTCGACGCCCACGTGATGGACCTCCTCGCGGGGATCGCCACGAGCGCGGCGAAGTTCGCGAGCGACATGCGGATGCTGCAGTCATTCGGTGAGATCGAGGAACCGTTCGGCAAGGAGCAGATCGGCTCAAGCGCGATGGCGTATAAGCGGAATCCGATGCGCTCGGAGCGGATTAACTCCCTCGCGCGCTTCGTACAGACGATCGCGGGCACGGCGAACCAGACGCACCAGGTGCAGTACTTCGAGCGGACCCTCGACGACTCCGCGATCCGTCGGCTCACCATCCCTGAGGCCTTCCTCGCGACCGATGCGATCCTGATCCTCATGGAGAACGTCGCGAGCGGGCTCGAGGTCCATCCGGCACGGATCGCGGCGCGGATCGCCGAAGAGCTCCCCTTCATGGCGACGGAGTCGCTCATCGTGCAGGCGGTGAAGGCGGGGGGCGATCGGCAGGAGGCGCACGAGGTGATCCGCCGGCACTCGATCGAGGCGGCGCGCGCGATGAAGGATCAGGGGGTCGCGAACGACCTTCTCGATCGCCTCGCGGCCGACCCGGCCTTCCCCGTCTCGGTGGACGCGATGCGCGCGACCCTCGAACCCTCGCGTTTCATCGGTCGCGCGGCGGCGCAGGTGGATGATTTCCTCACCGAGGTGATTGGGCCGATCCTCGTCGCGGCCGGTGAATCGGGCCCCGCCCCCGAGGCGGTCCGCGTATGACCCCGGTGCTCATCGGCGAGACGCATCTCCCCCTCCCGCTCCTCCGGCGCGGGAAGGTCCGGGACGTCTATGTCGTCGATGACGATCGGGTCCTGCTCGTCACCAGCGACCGGGTGAGCGCCTTCGACGTGGTCATGCGCGAGCTCGTGCCGCACAAGGGCGCGGTGCTCACGCAACTCACCACCTGGTGGCTGCGGCAGTTCGAAGGGGAGATCGCGCATCATCTGCTTTCGAGCGACGTCGACGAGATCGTCGCGAAGATCCCTGCCCTCGCCTTGCACCGCGATGAGCTGGCGGGGCGCACGATGCTCTGCCGCCGCACGACGGTCTTCCCCGTGGAATGCGTGATGCGGGGCTATCTCGCCGGCTCGGCCTGGAAGGAATACCGCGCGAGCGGGACGCTCGCGGGCGAGGCGCTCCCCACCGGCCTCCGCGAGAGCGATCGCTTCGATCCGCCGATCTTCAGCCCCGCCACGAAGGCCGAGTCGGGGCACGACGAGAACATCACCATCGCGCAGATGCGCGTGGTGCTTGGCGAGGCCGCCGCGACGACGCTCGAGCGGTTCGCACGCCTCGTCTACACCAAGGGGCGTGAGCTCGCGGCGACCCGCGGGATCATCATCGCCGATACCAAGTTCGAATTCGGGGCCACCGCGGATGGGACGGTCCTCCTGATCGACGAGGTGCTGACCCCCGACAGTTCTCGCTTCTGGCCCGCGGACCAGTACGCCCCCGGCGGCCCGCAGCCGAGCTTCGACAAGCAGCCGCTGCGCGATTGGCTCGATGGTGAGCGGCGCGCCGGCCGGTGGGACGGCAACGCCCCACCCCCTCCCCTCCCCCCCGAGGTCATCGCGGCGACGAGCCAGCGCTACCTCGACGCCTTTGCGCGCCTCACCGGCGCTCCTCTCGACCGCACGAGACTGACATGAGCTTCGCCCGCGAAGGGATCCCCTTCATCCTCATCGCGGCGGCCCTCGCCGCCGCCGGTTACACCGCCGCCCTCGCGCGTCGGTCGTGGCCCCTCTGGCTCCTTGCCTTCGTCTTGACCCTGCTCGTCCTCTGGGTCGCCTACTTCTTCCGCGATCCCGAGCGGACCGGCCCGCGTGGGGCGAATCTCGTCATCTCGCCGGCCGATGGCCGGGTGATCGACATCCGCGAGGTCGATGAGCCGTCGTTCCTCGGTGGGCGCGCGATCCGCATCTCCGTCTTCATGAACGTCTTCAACGTCCATGTGAACCGGTATCCGGTGAGCGGCACCGTCGCCTACGTGCACTACAACCCAGGGAAGTTCATCAACGCCGCCGCCGATAAGGCCTCGCTCGAGAATGAGCAGATGTCGGTCGGGGTGCAGACCGGCACGCACAAGGTCCTCTTCCGACAGATCGCGGGACTCATCGCCCGTCGCATCGTCACCTACTCGAAGGTCGGCGACTCGGCGGCGCAGGGCGAACGGATGGGGCTGATCCGCTTCGGCTCTCGCGTCGATGTCTTCGTCCCGGTGGGAAGCACCGTCACGACGAAGCTCGGTGAGAAGCCGCAGGCGGGCGTGACGGTGCTGGCGGAGCTGCCCTGATGGCGCGCCGGCGCTTCCCCCGCCCCTCGATGGTGATGCTCCCGAACGGATTCACGCTCGGGAACCTCTTCTTCGGGATCTACGCCATCGTCTCGGCCTCCCGCGGCGACCACATGCTCGCGGGGTGGTGCATCGTGCTCGGCGGCTTCTGCGACGCGATCGATGGGCGCATCGCGCGGGCGACGAATTCTGGCTCGCCCTTCGGCGAGGAGCTCGACTCCCTCGTGGATGCGATCTCGTTCGGCCTCGCGCCGGCGCTCATGATCTACTTCGCCGAGTTGAACAAGTCGAAGTGGGATTGGCTCTTCGTCTTCTTCTACGTGGCCTGCGCGGTGATGCGCCTCGCGCGGTTCAACGTCGAGCAGGCGGGCGAGGAGACCAAGTCGGCGTACTTCACGGGGCTCCCGAGTCCGGCGGCAGGGGGCACCCTCGCGACGTACTACTGGTTCAGCCAGACCCCGCTCTACCACGATCTCTTTGCCGGGTGGCCCTGGGAGACGATCCTCCGGTGGCTGATGCTCACGCTCAGCTTCCTCATGATTAGCTCCGTGCCCTATCGCGCCTGGCCCCGCTTCAGCTTCCGCACGATCGAGGGGACGCTCGGCATCCTCCTCCTCTTCTCCTCCATCGTCGCCCTCTTCGTCATGCCGCAGGCCTTCTTCTTCCCCGTCGGCGTCTCGTACGTCGTGTTGGGGATCGTGATGGCCCTGCTCCGCGGCGCCTTCGACCTGCCGTCCCCCCTGTCCGCCGAGGGGCACCCCGAAGCTCTCCCGACCCACACCGAGGATCACCGCTCGTGACCCGTTTCACCGTCAGCGTCAAGATCGTCCCCCGCCACGGCCTCCTCGATCCACAGGGGAAGGCGGTCACCGACGCCCTGCACGCCCTCGGATTCGCTTCGGTGCGCGACGTGCATGTCGGACGCCTGCTCGTGATCGAGCTCGAGGCGGCGGATACCGAGGCGGCCCAGGCGAAGGTGCGCGAGATGTGTGAACGCCTCCTCGCCAATCCCGTCACCGAGGACTTCGTGATCGCGGAGATCGCCACGGCATGAAGGTCGGCGTCGTCACCTTCCCGGGCTCCAACTGCGACGAGGATGCGCTCCTCGCCATCCGTGAGCATCTCCACCTCGAGGCGGTCCCCCTCTGGCACAAGGACCACGACCTGCAGGGCGTCGACGTCGTGATCCTCCCCGGGGGCTTCAGCTACGGCGACTACCTACGCGCTGGGGCGATCGCTCGCTTTGCGCCCATCATGCAGGAGATCGCGGCCCACGCGAGGCGCGGCGGGCCGGTCATCGGGATCTGCAACGGGTTCCAGATCGCCTGTGAGGCGGGGCTGCTCCCGGGCGGCCTCCTCCGAAACGACCATCTGCAATTCCGCTCGATGGCGGTGACGCTACGGGTCGAGTCGACCGCGACCGTCTTCACCCGCGAGACGTCGAAGGGTGCGCTCCTCACGATGCCGATCGCCCATGGCGATGGGCGCTACTCCGCCGACGAGGCGACGCTCGACCGCCTCGAGGGAGAGGGCCAGGTGGTCTTCCGCTATGTCGATGCTGCGGGTCACCCCACCGTGGCCGCGAACCCCAACGGCTCGCTCCGTAACATCGCCGGCGTGGCCAACGCCACTGGAGCCGTCGTGGGGATCATGCCGCACCCCGAGCGCGCGCTCGACCCGCTCCTCGGTTCCACCGATGGCCTCGTCCTCTTCCGTTCGTTGCTGGCCCTCACCAAGGCCTGATCCTCTCTGACTTCCCGCTCATGACCGCCCGTTCCACCCCGTCCTCGGCCTCGTCCGAGGCTCGCCCCCGCCCCGGCGATCCGACGATCACGCCGGCCCTCGTAGCCGAACATGGCCTCACGATGGATGAGTATGGTCGCTTGGAGCGGATGCTCGAGCGCACCCCCACCTTCACCGAACTGGGGATCATCAGTGCGCTCTGGAGCGAGCACTGCTCCTACAAGCACTCGCGCCCCGTCCTGAAGACCCTCCCGACGCAGGCCCCTTGGGTCCTCCAGGGGCCAGGGGAGAACGCGGGCGTCATCTCCATCGGCGACGGCCTCGCCATCGCCTTCAAGATCGAGTCGCACAACCACCCCTCGGCGGTCGAACCCTACCAGGGCGCGGCCACCGGGGTGGGCGGGATCCTGCGCGATGTCTTCACCATGGGCGCGCGCCCGATCGCGATGCTGAACTCGCTGCGCTTCGGTTCACTTGAAACCCCACGGGTGCGGTATCTCGTCGCCGGCGTCGTGAAGGGGATCGGCGATTACGGAAACTGCGTCGGGATCCCCACCGTCGCGGGCGATGTGATGTTCGATGCGGCCTATGAGGGGAATCCCCTCGTGAACGCGATGTGCGTCGGGCTCCTCCGTGAGGAGGAACTGATCCGCGCGAAGGCTGAAGGGGTCGGCAACTCGATCATCGCCGTCGGGGCGCGCACCGGACGTGATGGAATCCATGGCGCCTCCTTCGCGTCCGAGGATCTCTCTGAGGAGAACGAGGCCAAACGGCCTCGCGTACAGGTGGGCGATCCCTTCACCGAGAAGCTCCTCCTCGAGGCCTCGCTCGAACTCATCCGCAGCGGGCCCATCGTCGCGATCCAGGACATGGGCGCCGCAGGGCTCACCTCGAGCAGCGCCGAGATGGCGGAGCGTGGGGACGTCGGCGTCACCATCGATACCACCAAGGTCCCGGTTCGCGAGACGGGGATGACCCCGTACGAGATCCTCCTCAGCGAATCGCAGGAACGGATGCTCGTCGTCGCCAAGCGCGGCCATGAGGCCGAGGTCCAGGCGATCCTCGCCAAGTGGGATCTCGTCGCCGAGGTGATCGGCGAGGTGATCGCGGAGCCGGTCTATCGTGTGACCGAGGGCGATCGCGTCGTCGCCGAATTCCCGGGCACGCGCCTCGTCACCGACTGCCCGCAGTACCATCCGGAGGCCCGTGAGAGCGAAGAGGCCATCGCTCGTCGCACACGTGACGTCTCAGCAATCACCCCCAGGGCGGAGGAGGCCGATCCCGCCTGGACGCTCGAGCGACTCTTGCAGTCGCCGACGATCGCAAGCAAGCACTGGATCCACCGGCAGTACGATTCCACGGTGCGCACGGGGACGGTCAGCGGCCCGGGCGCAGGTGACGCGGCGGTGATCCGTATTCGTGGCACCAACAAGGCGATCGCGGTGAAGACCGACTGCAACGGTCGCTACGTCTATCTCGACCCACGGGTCGGCGGGCGTATCGCGGTGGCCGAGGCGGCCCGCAACGTGGCCTGCTCCGGCGCGACCCCGCGGGCCATCACCAACTGCCTGAACTTCGGAAACCCGAAGAAGCCTGAGGTCTTCTTCCAGTTCCGTGAGGCGGTCTACGGGATGGGCGATGCCTGCCGCGCCCTCGAGACGCCGGTGACGGGTGGGAACGTCTCGCTGTACAACGAGAATCCGCAGGGGGCGGTCTACCCCACCCCGACGATCGGGATGGTCGGCGTGCTCGATGACGCCGCGCATGCCACCCGCATGACCTTCACCACCCCCGGCGATACCATCGTCTTCCTCGGCGAGAACACGGACGAGCTCGGCGGCTCCGAATATCTGAGCTGGATCCACGGGGTCGTGGCCGGTGCCCCGCCGCACTGCGACCTCGATCGCGAGCGGGCGCTGATCGGGACGATCCTCGAGGCGATCCGCGCCGGTCAGGTGCGCTCGGCGCATGACTGCTCCGAAGGTGGGCTCGCCGTCGCGATCGCCGAGTCGTGCATGGGCGACCGTGCGAACCCAACCGGGGCGAGCATCGACCTCACGGCATGGCGCAACCTCTCCCCCCGTGCGCTGCTCTTTGGCGAGGCGCAGGGTCGGATCGTCGTCTCCACCGCGCAGCCAGCGGCGGTGCTCGCGATCGCGAAACGCCACGGCGTGCCCGCACAGGTGATCGGCACGGTGACGACCGCGCCACAGGGCCTCACCCTCACCACGGCGCAGGGCACCACGTCCATCACGATCGATCGGCTGTCGTCCGCCTATCATGAGGCACTGCCACGCGCGATGGCCCGTGCCGCCGCCGAGACGGTGAACGAGACCGCCGGAGGGACGCGCTGATGTGTGGCATCTTCGGCATCTCCGGGCACGCCGATGCGGCGGCCCTCACCCACCTCGGGCTCTATTCGCTCCAGCACCGCGGCCAAGAATCAGCGGGCATCGTCGCCGTGAAGGACGGCGCGGTGAACGTCCTCCGCGCCATGGGGCTCGTCTCCGACAAGTTCTCGGCCGAGTCGATGCGCACCTTGGCCGGCCCCGTCGCGATCGGGCATACGCGGTACTCCACCGCGGGGTCGAGCACGATCGAGAACGCCCAACCAGCCCTCGTCCGATTCAAGGGGGGCCACATCGCCCTCGCGCATAACGGGAACCTCACCAACGCCACCGAGGTACGCCGGTCCCTCGAGGAGGACGGGTCGATCTTCAGCTCTACGATGGACTCCGAGGTCATCGTCCATCGGTTAGCGCGTGCGAAGGGCGAGCGTCCCGAAGAGAAGCTCGCTGAGGCGTTGAGGGGGATCGAGGGGGCGTACTCGCTCCTCGTGATCATCGGTGATACCCTGGTCGCGGCACGGGACCCGCTGGGTTGGCGCCCCCTCGTGATGGGTCGCCTCAATGGTGGGACCACCGTCTTCGCCTCGGAGAGCTGTGCCCTCGATATCGTGGGCGCGACGGTCGAGCGCGAGATCGCGCCAGGTGAGATCGTCGCCGTGGAGCCCAATGGTTCGGTGCGCACCATCCAGATGCCGGCACCGGCGGAGCAGCGTCGGTGCGTCTTCGAATACGTCTACTTCGCACGTCCTGACTCTCGCGTCTTCGGCGGGTCGGTGGACCGCGCGCGCCGGGCCCTCGGGCGCCGGCTGGCCGAGGAACACCCCGCGCCGGGGGCGGACTTCGTCTTCTCGGTCCCAGACTCCTCCAACTCGGCGGCCCTCGGGTTCGCCGAGGCGAGTGGCCTGCCGCTCGAACTCGCGCTGATCCGCAATCACTACGTGGGGCGCACCTTCATCCAACCCACCCAGCAGGGGCGCGACGAGAAGGTGAAGGTTAAGTACAACGCCGTCCGCGAGATCCTCGCCGGCAGGTCGGTGGTGATGGTTGACGATTCGATCGTCCGTGGGACGACGACGCGCGGGCTCGTCGCCCTCGTCCGGGCCGCCGGCGCCCGCGAGGTCCACATGCGCGTCTCCTCCCCCCCGATCACCGGGCCCTGTTATTACGGCATCGACACGCCTGATCGGGAACAGCTCATCGCGGCCAATCATTCCATAGAGGAGATCGCGCGACGGATCGGCGTGGACTCGCTGGGCTACATCTCCCTCGACGGGATGCTCGGCGCGGTCCCCGACGGCCCCTCGGGCTTCTGTCATGCCTGTTTCTCGGGCCAGTACCCCACCCAACCGCCGACCATCCCCGAGAAACTTCGTCTCGGCTAGGATCGGCCTCGCGTATACCCCTCGCGGAGATCCGCCGTGCAGCAATCCGTCTTCTTCTTCGGGAACGGCTCCGCCGAAGGCACCAAGGACGACAAGGACCTCCTTGGCGGGAAGGGAGCGAATCTCGCGGAGATGACGAACCTCGGGGTGCCCGTCCCCCCCGGGTTCACCATCGGCTGCCCGCTCTGCGATCACTATCTCACCCATAGGAGGGCACCGGGCGGGCTGCGCGATGAGGTGGAGCGCGCGCTCACCCGACTCGAGGGGGGGACCGGCCGACGCTTCGGCGACCGTCACAACCCCCTGCTCGTCTCGGTCCGCTCCGGTGCGCGTGTCTCGATGCCCGGGATGATGGAGACGATCCTCAATCTCGGCCTCAACGACGAGACCGTTCTCGGGCTCGAGACGCAGAGCGGGAACGCCCGCTTCGCATACGACTCCTATCGGCGGCTCCTGCAGATGTACGGGGATGTGGTGCTTGGGGTACCGCTGCACGACTTCGAGCATCTGCTGGCTGCCAAGCGCCTCGTGAATGGCGTGAAGACCGATGCGGAGCTCCCTGCGGAGGCGCTCAAGGCCCTCGTCATCGAGTATCAGCAGCTCATCCAATCCGTCACCGGCGCTCCCTTCCCCGCGGACCCACATATCCAGCTCTGGGGTGCGATCGAGGCGGTCTGGCGCTCATGGACCCTCAAGAAGGCGGTCGATTTTCGCCGTGTGAACGGGATCCCCGAGACCCCGGGCACGGCGGTGAACATCGTCGCGATGGTCTTCGGCAACCTCGGCGATGACTCTGGCACCGGCGTCGCCTTCACGCGGGACCCCTCGACAGGCGCCCGGCGGTTCTACGGCGAATTCCTCGTCAATGCGCAGGGCGAGGACGTCGTCGCGGGGATCCGCACCCCCCTCCCGATCGAGGAGATGGCGACGCGGCTCCCGCAGGCCTACCAAGACCTCCTCCGCACGCAGTCCCTCCTCGAGCGGCACTTCCGCGACATGCAGGACCTCGAGTTCACCGTCGAGCGCGGGAAGCTCTACCTGCTGCAGACGCGCACGGGAAAGCGGACGGCTGCCGCCGCGGTACGCATCGCCTGCGACCTCGTGAACGAGGGGCTCATCTCCGGCCCCGAGGCGCTCCAGCGCGTGCCAGCGCACCAGCTCGATCACCTCCTGCACCCGATCATCGATCGCGCCACCAAGCTGACCGCCCTCTGCGCCGGTCTCCCGGCCAGTCCGGGTGCCGCGAGCGGGATCGCGGTCTTCGATGCCGACACCGCCGAGTCGCGTGCCGCGCAGGGCGATGCGGTCATCCTCGTGCGCGATGAGACCACGCCAGAGGATTTCCACGGGATGGTGGCCGCGAAGGCGATCCTCACCGCGCGTGGCGGGATGACCAGTCACGCCGCCGTCGTCGCGCGCGGGATGGGCAAGTGCGCCATCGTCGGATGTTCGGCGATCAAACTCGACCTGAGCAACAAGCGCTTCCTCGTGGCCGAGACCGAGATCCACGAAGGCGACTGGATCACCCTCGATGGCGGGACCGGTGAGGTCTTCGTCGGCGATCTCCCGACGATGCCGAGCGAGGTGATGCAGGTGAATGCCGGGACGCGGAAGGCCGACGAGTCGCCGGTCTATCGTGGCTTCGCCGAGCTCTTAGGGTGGGCCGATGCCCGCCGCCGCCTCAAGGTGCGCGCCAACGCCGATACCCCGCACGATGCCCAGGTGGCCCGCGGGTTCGGTGCCGAGGGGATCGGGCTCTGCCGCACCGAGCACATGTTCTTCGACGGCGATCGCATCCACGCCATGCGCGAGATGATCGTCGCGCACGACGAGATGGGTCGTCGCCGCGCGTTGGCGAAGCTCCTGCCGATGCAGCGCGGGGACTTCGAGGGGATCTTCGCGGCGATGGACGGCTTCCCCGTCACCATCCGCCTGCTCGATCCCCCGCTCCATGAGTTCCTCCCACATGGCGGTGAGGAGGCTAAGCTCCTCGCACGGCGCGTCGGCCTCACCCGGCGCGACCTCAAGCGCGTCGTCGAGACCCTCCGGGAGACGAACCCGATGCTCGGCCATCGCGGGTGCCGCCTTGGCGTCACCTATCCCGAGATCACGGAGATGCAGGCCCGCGCGATCTTCGAGGCGGCGGTCGCCTGCGTCCGCCGCGGGATGATCGTCCTCCCTGAGGTCATGATCCCTCTCGTCTCGACGGTCAAGGAGTTCTCGCATCAGCGGGCGATCGTCGACCGGGTCGCCGCGGAGGTGTTCCAGGCGCATGGCCTGCACGTGAAGTACCTCGTCGGTACGATGATCGAGCTCCCGCGCGCCGCGCTGACCGCGGCGCAGATCGCCGGCGCGGCGGAGTTCTTCTCCTTCGGAACAAACGACCTCACGCAGACCACCCTCGGTCTCAGTCGCGATGATGCGGGCCGATTCCTCCCACACTATGTGGCGCAGGGGATCTATCAGGATGACCCCTTCCAGGTCCTCGATGTCGACGGGGTCGGCCAGCTGATCACCATGGCGACGACGGCAGGGCGCGGTGCGCGGGCGGGTCTCAAGGTGGGGATCTGCGGCGAGCATGGTGGCGAACCCCGCTCCGTGAAGTTCTGTCATCAGACCGGGCTCGATTACGTGAGCTGCTCCCCCTTCCGCGTCCCGATCGCTCGGCTCGCCGCCGCGCAGGCCGTCGGCGCGTAACCCTCCGTCGCACGCCCCCCGATGAGCGTCGTCCACGAACTCCTCTCGCTTCTCGAACTCGAGCCGCTCGAACACAATATCTATCGCGGACGTAATCGCGACCTCGGGACGGGCCGCGTCTTCCACAATATCTATCGCGGACGTAATCGCGACCTCGGGACGGGCCGCGTCTTCGGCGGGCAGGTCTTCGCACAGGCGCTGGTGGCCGCGCGCAAGACGGTCCCCGAAGGGCGCGAGGCGCATTCGGTGCACGGCTACTTCCTCCGCGAGGGGGATCTCACCACCCCGATCGTCTACTTCGTCGATCGGCCGCGCGATGGCCGGAGCTTCACCAGCCGACGCGTCACCGCCATCCAGCATGGCGAGGCGATCTTCCACCTCTCCGCCTCGTTCCATCTCGAGGAGCCCGGGCTCTCGCATCAGGTCTCGATGCCTGAGGTCCCGCCGCCAGAGTCACTGACGTCGGAGCTCGAGTTGATCCGGGCGCAGGCCGACAAGCTGCCGGCCCACGTCCGGTCGATCTGGACGCAGGATCGCCCCATTGACGTCCGGTCGATCACCCCGCGCGATCCCTTCGAGCGGCCCACAGCCACGGAACCCGATGCGGCCTGTCGTCAGGTCTGGTTCCGCGTCGTCGAGCCGATCGGCGACGCCCCGATCCTCCATCAGGCGGTCCTCGCGTACGCGTCGGACTACGGCTTCCTCCCGACGGCCCTGCGCCCGCATGGGATCGGGACGCGTGACCCGCGACTCCTCATCGCCTCACTCGATCACACCATCTGGATGCATCGTCCCTTCCGTGCGGACGAGTGGCTCCTCTATGTCTGCGATGCGCCGTCGACGGCTGGGGCGCGAGGGTTCGTGCGCGGCGAGGTCTTCACCCGAGAGGGTGTCTTGGTGGCCTCAGTGGCGCAGGAAGGGTTGATACGGCTCAGGGAGCCATCGGCGCGGTAAGCGTGGCCAACACCTTTCGCATGCGCGTGATCTCCGCGCGCTGATCCGCATCGACGTCGCTCGCGAACCCGAAGATCTCCGGGCGCTGCGCCGCATCCTGCGACCCGAAGAGGGCCGCGACCATCTTCAGCGCGCCCTCGTGATGTGTGATCATCCCTACGAGGAAGCGTCGTTCGAACTCGCGTCCCGTGGCGCGCGCGAGGGCCGCCATCTCGTCTGGCGAGAGCATCCCCGGCATGCTCGCATGCCCCATCGCGGCATGATCGTGTGCGCCCTGGCCCTCGGCCGCCGGGATCCGATGGTCGGCGAGCCAGTCACGCATCCAGGCCATCTCATCACGCTGTGAGACGTCGATCCGCTCCGCGATCAAGAGAAGCTCGCGACGCGTGGTTCGCTGCGGGACGAGTGCCACCATCTCCACGGCCTGCGCGTGATGCGTGAGCATGCCCTGGATGAAGGCGATGTCGACCTCGCTCGGCCGCACCGATGGCACCCCGGTGGCCGTGGGCGCATGGCCCGCACGCCCCTGCGCCGACACCACCACCGGAGCGGTGATGCCGAGCAGGAGCACGAGGATGTGACGTGGGGTCCACATATCGAGTGGAGGCGGGGAGATTCGAACTCCCGTCTTACATGAGATCTTCCACAGCGTCTACGCGCGTATCCTGTCGATTGATGTCTCCGACCGCTGGCCGACAGGCCGCCCACGGTCGAATGAGTCCACTGAAGTCTCGTCCTTGGGTGGTGAACGCACCGTCGGACCAGCCCGGATTTGCGATACCCATCGGTCGCCCCGGGCGGGCTACGCGGTGGGCACTGCTGGGGTAAGGCTAGGCCTTACGCAGCGAGAGCGAAGTTGTTGTTCGCAGTTGTACAGTTCCCGAGGGTTTTACCAGGGACCCGAGGACCTGGGCGCGCAGCCATGGAGCCACCCACATAATCGAAACCGGTCGCCCCCTGAGCTACTCCGAATGTTAACCCGCTTAGCCCCGATTGTTCAACGCATCGAGGATCCGGCCCGCCGCCACCGCCCCTCCGAATCCGTTGTCGATGTTGCAGACGGTGACGCCGGCGGCGCAGGAGTTGAGCATCGTGAGAAGTGGGGCGAGCCCATGGAACGCCGCGCCATACCCGATGCTCGTCGGCACCGCGATCACCGGACGGCGCACCAACCCACCCACCACGCTGGGGAGGGCGCCATCCATCCCCGCCACGACGATCACCACCGCGGCATCGGCTAGCGTCTCGCGACGCGCGAGGATACGATGGATCCCCGCCACCCCCACGTCGGTGATCCGCTGCACCGGATGCCCCATCGTATCGAGGGTGACCGCACACTCCTCAGCGACCGGGAGATCGCTCGTCCCCGCCGTGACGACCGCGACGAGATGCGTTCCCTTCGCGCGCGGTTGCGTCGCACGCAGGAGCACCGTGCGCCCGAGCGCATTGACCTCCACCGTGGGGAAGCGCTGCGCAAGCGCCACCTGCGTCGCGACCGCCGCACGCGTGACCAGGAACCCGTCGCCCGACTCGGCGAGGCGCGCGGCAATCGCGACCACCTGCTGCGGGGTCTTCCCCTGACCGAAGACGACCTCGGGATAGCCCTGTCGGAGGGCACGATGCGTATCCACCGTGGCGAAACCGAGCTCCTCCACCGGCGCACCATCGAGCTGCGTCAACGCCTCGTCCACCGATCGCTGGCCGCTGGCGACCTCGGCCAGCAGAGCCTGCACCCGATCACGCCGCATGGGATTCCTCTGAGGCGGACTCCGCCGAATCGTGGGTCGCGTCGTGCGCGGCCTCGTGCGCCCAATCACTCTCGAGATAGCGCGCGAAGATCCCCTCGACCTCGTCGAACGAATTCACCGCATGTAGCTGCTTGCGCAGATCCGCCGAGTTCGGGAGTCCCTTCACATACCACCCGAGATGCTTCCGGAACTCGATCGCCGCCCCGATGGGATCGGCCTCATAGGCCTGCACCATCCGCGCATGATCGAGCGCGATGGCGAAGCGCTCCGCCGTCGACGGCGTGGCCGGCATCGGCTGTCCGTCGAGGAGGGCTCGCGCCTGTCGGAAGATCCAGGGCTGCCCGAAGCTCCCACGCGCGATCATGACGCCATCGCATCCGGTCTGCTCCCGCATGCGGAGCGCATCAGCGGCGGTCTTGATATCGCCGTTCCCGATCACGGGGATCTCGAGTGCCGCCTTGAGCGCCGCGATCTCCTCCCAGTGCGCATGACCCGTGTACATCTGCGTCCGCGTCCGCGGATGGAGCGCGATCGCCTTCACCCCAGCGTCTTGGCAGCGCAGACCGATCGCGACGGGGTCGCGCATCTCCTCGCTCCACCCACTGCGGATCTTGCAGGTCACCGGGAGGTGGGTGCCATGCACCACCGCGCGGATGATCTCTTGCACGAGATCGAGATCCTTGAGGCATCCCGAGCCGCCGTTGCGCCGCACGACCTTCTTGACCGGGCACCCGAAGTTGATGTCGATGTAATCGGGCTGGAACACCTCGGTCACCGCCGACGCCGCCTCACGCATGGCCACCGGATCGGCGCCGAAGATCTGCACCCCGATCGGATGCTCCTCCGGACCAAAGCGCAGCTTCGAGATCGTCGCCTCATTCTCCCGACGGATCCCCTCTGCCGAGAGGAACTCGGTCACGACCACATCCGCGCCCCAGACGCGGCAGAGACGCCGGAAGGGGGACTCGGAGACCCCGGCCATCGGGGCGAGAAAGAGAGGGACCGCAGACGATCCGGTCGGGTACGGGAACCGCATCCGAGGAAACCTAGAAGTGAGTGCAACTCCTTGCAACGACAGGGTTTGACTTGATTTCGCGGGCGGGTTAGGTTCGCAAGATGGAACTGCGAGACTTCTTCAGTCCGGACGCCGTCTCCCTCGACCTCAAGGGGACCACCAAGGACGAGATCCTCCATGAGCTGATCGGTCTGCTCCAGCTCGACGAGAAGGACGAGGCGACGCTCTTCAAGATGCTCAAGCGTCGCGAGAACCTGGGCTCCACCGGGATCGGGCGCGGGATCGCGATCCCCCACTGCCGCTCGCTCGTGGTGAACACGCTCCGCGTCGCCTTCGGACGCAAGAAGGACGGTCTCGACTTCAAGTCGATCGATGATCAGCCCGCGCGCTGCTTCTTCCTGATCGTTGCGCCGCCGCTCGAGGTCTCGAACCAGTACCTCCCCGTCCTCGGGAAGATCGCGCAGTTCGCCAAGGAGGCGGATGTGCCGCAGCGGTTGCTCGAGATCCAGAGCCCCGCGGAATTCATGGCGCTGCTACAGGAGAAGAGCGTCTAATTTCCCGCGGTCACGCGCCCGTCGACGCGCGCGGACCTCACGAGAGGAGCAATCGCTCCAGCGGCCCACCGAGCCGCGAACGCACCCGCGCCAGCTGAAGGAGTCCCGCCGCGGCCAGTCCCGCCGTGAGCCCCCACCAGAGCGCTGCCGGCCCCCGATCCAGCCCGAAGCAGAGCCACGACCCCACGGGGATCCCCACGAGCCAGAAGCTCGCCATGTGGATCGCCATCGGGACGCGCGTGTCCCCCGCCCCACGGAGCACTCCGGTCGCGCAGACCTGCATCCCATCGAAGACCTGGAAAATCCCGGCGATCGGGATCAAGGTCATCGCCACCGTGATGACGCCACCGTCGGTGGTATAGGCCCGCGCGAAGAGCCCCGGGACCACCAAGAAGGCGATGGCCGTGAGTGACATGAAGCCGATCCCCACGACCAGGGCGGCGACCGCATCGCGCCGCGCCGCCGCCGGATCCCCGCGACCAATCGCGCGCCCGACCATCACCGTCCCCGCCGCCGCGACCCCCATCGGCACCATGAAGGTGAGCGAGGCGAGGTTGAGCGCGACCTCATGCCCCGCGAGCGCATTCGTCCCGACCCATCCCATCATGATCGTCACGAGCCCGAAGGCATTCACCTCGGCGAAGAACTGGAGACCGATCGGGGCCCCAAGTGCTGCGAGGCCACGCAGCGGGGCCCACGACAGGGCCTCAGGGAACCAGGGCCGCACCAGGCGCGTGAGGCGCTGACGCGCGAAGAGCAGAATCGCCCCGAACATGACCCAGCGCGCGATCGTCGTGGAGATCGCCGAGCCGACGACCCCGAGCGCCGGCACGCCGAACATCCCGAAGACGAGTACGAGATTCGCGAGAACGTTGACCACATTCCCTACCACGGCGGCCCAGAGCACGGGTGCCACCGATCCATGTGCCTGCAGCGCCTGCCGACTCAGAGCGAAGAGGAAGAAGGGGAAGACCCCGGGGATGCTCCACCGCACGAAGGCCCCCGCATCGGGGGCGACATCCGACGGCTGCCCAAGGAGCGTCAGGACCTGCGGGGCGGGCCAGAGGAGGATCGCCATGACGATCGAGGTCGCGATCGCGAGCACCACCCCGCGCTGCACCCCGAGCGCCGCCTCGCGCGCATCCCCCGCCCCGATCGCCTGGGCGACCACGGGATCGATCGCGAGGAGGAAGCCGAGCCCGAAGCTCGCGCAGAGATAGAAGGTGAAGTTGCCCAGCACGCCGGCGGCGAGCGCCGCGCCGGAGACGCGCCCGAGCATCAGCGAGTCGACCACCCCCATGAACATCATCCCGACGTTCACCGCGACGATCGGGGCGGCGAGCCGCAGCATCTCGCGCAACTCGGTCGAGGTCGGCCGCAGCTGCGCGAACCGCATCACCTCACTCCCACTCGATCGTGGCCGGTGGCTTGGAGCTCACGTCGTACACCACGCGATTCACCCCCGGCACGTACACCACGCGATTCACCCCCGGCACCTCATTGATGATCCGGTTCGAGATGCGCGCGAGGACCTCCGTGGGGAAGGCGAACCAATCCGCCGTCATCCCATCGGTGCTCGTCACGGCGCGCAGCGCGATCACATGCTCGTAGGTGCGCCCATCCCCCATCACCCCCACCGAGCGCACCGGGAGGAAGACCGCGAAGGCCTGCCAGATCTCGTGGTAGAGCCCCGCCGCGCGGATCTCCTCGAGATAGATCGCGTCGGCACGCCGCAGGGTCTCGACGTTCACCGGATCGACCGCACCGAGCACGCGGATCCCGAGTCCCGGCCCCGGGAAGGGATGCCGCCCCACCATCTCCTCCGGCAGCCCCAGCTCCCGCCCGACGTTCCGCACCTCGTCCTTAAAGAGCTCGCGGAGCGGCTCGATCAGCTTGAACTTCATGTCGGGCTTGAGCCCGCCGACGTTGTGATGCGTCTTGATCGTCGCGCTCGGCCCACCCTTCGCGCTCACCGACTCGATGACATCGGGATAGAGCGTCCCCTGCACGAGGAACTCCGCCGTCTCCCCCGCCACCGAGGACGCATCCTCGAAGACGTCGATGAAGGTGTGCCCGATCGCCTTGCGCTTCTGCTCCGGGTCATCGAGTCCCTGCAGCGCCGTGAGGAAGCGGTCCTCCGCACGCACCGTCACGAGCTTGATCCCGAGGTGCTGCCCCATCGTCCGCTCGACCTGCTCCCGCTCATGCAGGCGCAGCAACCCCGTATCGACGAAGATGCAGGTGAGTTGGTCGCCGATGGCGCGATGCACGAGCGCCGCCGCGACGGAGGAGTCCACACCACCCGAGAGTCCGCAGATCACCTGCGCCGATCCCACGCGCTCACGGATCCGCGCGATCTCCTGTTCGATGAAGTGCCCCGGCGTCCAATCCGCGGTGCATCCCGCCACCCCGAAGAGGAAGTTCTGGATGATCTCGGCCCCGCGCACCGAATGCGCCACCTCCGCGTGGAACTGCACGGCGTGGATCGGCTTCGACGTGTGACGGAACGCGACGACGGGGTTCCCCTCGCTCGAGGCGGTGAGCACATATCCCGGCGGGACGGTCTCCACATGATCGCCATGGCTCATCCAGACCACCGAGCGCTCCCCGGGATCGAACCCGGCAAAGAGTCCTGAGGGCTCCTTCACCACCAACTCGGCCCGCCCGTACTCACGGCGCCCGCCGCCGCGCACCGAGCCACCCGAGGTGTGGGCGATCCACTGCATCCCGTAGCAGACCCCCAGCACCGGCGCGAGATCGAGGATCGCGGAATCGAAGGTCGGCGCCCCTTCATCGGTCACCGAGCTGGGCCCACCGGAGAGGATGATCGCCGTGGGCTTCCACTCGCGGATCCACTGGAGCGATCGCGTCGGGGGGTGGATCTCGGAGAAGACGCGCGCCTCGCGGACGCGACGCGCGATGAGCTGCGTGAACTGCGAGCCGCAATCGAGGATCAGGACACGCGAACTCATCGGGTCCACTCCGCTGCCGGCAGGGTGATCGATTCCACCTTCAGGGTCTCGAAATCGAGGATCGCAGCGGACGGTGACCCATGGAGCCATCCACAGGCCTCACCGGGGTTGACGAGCAGCGTCTGCTCCCGCGTCGCCGTCGAGGCGATGTGGGCCTGCCCATGGACCACGATGTCATGCGCGAGGATCGAGCCGTCGAGCGCATCCCCCAGCTCATGAACGAGCAAGACCTTCTTGTCGCCGAGCACCAGGCTGTGCGGCGCCTCGAAGATCTCCATCCCCATCCCCTTCGCCGCGGCGAGGCGCAATCCCGCGTGATCGCCATCGTTCACGCCGAAGACCCCCGCGAGGGCCACGTTGTGTGCGATGAAGGGGCGGAGTGAGAAGGGCGCGCAGAAATCCCCGGCGTGCAGCACGAAGGAGACCTCTCGCGCCATGAGCTCGCGCGCCAACGCCTCGACCGCCGGCAGGCGATCATGGGTATCCGACAGTAATCCGACGCGCATCAGCTCTGCCTCCACTCGGGGTGCACCACATCCTGCCGCATGAGGTCGGCATAGGACTCGCGCGCGGTCACCACCGCCCAGCGATCCCCATCGACCACGACCTCCGCCGCGCGCGGACGGGCGTTGTACTGCGAACTCATCACGGAACCGTACGCGCCAACCGTATGCACCGCGAGCAACGCGCCGGCGTCGACGGCCGGTACCTCCCGACCCAAGGCGAGGAAATCCCCCGTCTCGCAGACCGGCCCCACCACATCGGCCACCATCGTCCCCGCCACCGGCGCCACCGCGTCAATCCGGTGGTACGCCCCATAGTGCGAGGGACGGATCAACTCCGTCATCCCGGCATCACAGACGAGCGTGGTGCGTCCGCCATTCTCTTTCCGATAGATCACCCGCGTGAGGAGGACACCCGCCTCGGCCACGAGGAATCGCCCGGGCTCCAACAGCAACTCCACACCAAGCGTGCGCGCCGCTTCCACCACGATGGCGGCGAAGGCGGCGAGATCCGGAGCCTCCTCCGACTCGTAGATCGCCGGCAACCCACCGCCGACATCCAGATTCGCCAAGGGTGCGCCGAGCCCTTGGAGGCGCCGTGCGACCTCCACCAGCCGGTCAGCCCCGTTCCGATAGGCATCGAACGAATGGAGCTGCGATCCCACATGCATGTCGAGGGCGAGCAGTCGAAGATGCGGCGAGGCCAACACCTGACGCCCCACCGCCTCGACCTCGCCGATCGGGATCCCGAACTTGTGCCCCTTCTCCCCCGTGGCGATGAAGCGATGCGCATTGGTGACATCCACCTCGGGATTCACACGCAGACCGACCGGCGCGACCACGCCGAGCGCAGCGGCGATCGACGCCAACAGCGCCACCTCCGCCGCCGACTCGACATTGATCAGCTTGATCCCGGCACGGAGCGCCTCGCGCAATTCATGCGCCTGCTTCCCCACCCCGCCGAAGATGATCTGCGACGGCGCAAAGCCGGCCGCGAGCGCCTTGGCCAATTCACCGCCGGAGACCACGTCGCACCCGCACCCCGATTCGCGGATCACCGTGAGGACCCCGCGACAGGCATTGGCCTTGAGCGAGTAGTGCAGCTGGTGCGGGACCCCCTCGAGCGCCGCGCGGAGCCGAGCGATCCGCTCGCGGATCATCGCCGCCGAATACACATAGGCCGGCGTACCGGCCCCCTCGGCGATCGCAGCGAGCGGCACCGCGTCGACGACCAACGCCCCCGCACGCTGCGAGAATCCCCCCATCAGTACGCCTTGGCCCAGATCACTTCGTGCTTGGCCGGCTCACCCGTCACGAGGCAGGTC
>Ga0194116_10002840_pt1 | contig 21696 bp, 17 predicted proteins | sample TA2MahsurfametaG_4_FD_148617 | JGI IMG/M metagenome (GOLD analysis project Ga0194116, IMG submission 148617) | Freshwater microbial communities from Lake Tanganyika, Tanzania - TA2015008 Mahale S9 surface | ecosystem: Environmental > Aquatic > Freshwater > Lake | place: Tanzania: Lake...
AGCCCGACGTGCTGGTGGTGGTCGCCTATGGATTGATTTTGCCACCCGAGGCACTTGCCGTGCCGCGGCTGGGTTGCATCAACATTCACGCATCGCTGCTGCCGCGGTGGCGCGGTGCTGCACCGGTACAGCGCGCGATTTTGGCGGGCGACACCTTGACCGGCGTCACCCTCATGCAAATGGATACCGGGCTAGATACCGGGCCGATTTTGCTGCAGCGCGAGTTGTCGATTTCTTTGACAGACGACACAAAAAGTCTGCTGACCGCACTAGCCGCCCTCGGAGCGCCGGCCCTGCTCGAAGTGCTCGATGGGCTCGAAGCCGGCACGGTCGTACCGCGGCTGCAGCCCGCCCTCGGCGTGAACTATGCCTCAAAGATCGACAAGGCAGAGGCGCGTATTGATTGGCGCGAGTCGGCGCTTGCCATCGATCGACGTATCCGCGCGTTTCGGCCTTGGCCGATCGCTGAGGCGACCTATCACGGTGAGCAAGTGCGGATCCATCGCGCCAGTGTGATCGCGAAGGGAGAATCGGCTCGTCAGGTCGATAGCGCAGCGCCCGGTACCATACTCGGACTGCGCGATGATCTCCTGATCGTGATCTGCGGCAAAGATTTTCTGGGTATTGCTGAACTGCAACGCGCTGGTCGGCGCAGCATGACTGCACGTGAATTTGCCAATGGCCTGCGTGCCACGGGCGAGGTACTCGAGTGAACGAAGCAGCGATCGAGTTTCAACAGGGTACGGACTCTACGCCGGGCACTGCCATCACGAAGGGCACTGGTCTCGCGCCGGGAGCCGCGACTCTGGCGGCAGCGGTGATCGCCGTGAGTGCGGTGGCTCACGAGGGACGTTCGGCAGACATCGCGCTGCAGTCCGCTGACGAGTGCGGCGATCGCGCGGCGGTTCGAGCAATCGCACTAGGCACTCTGCGCTGGTATCTGCGTCTCGCGCCCGCGCTTGCCAAGCTCGTCAATCGACCAGCTGTTGACATGCCGCCCTTGTTGCGCAGCTTGCTGATCGCCGCGGCACATCAGGTCCAGTACTCACGCGCTGCTCCCGAGCGCTGTGTACATCTGGCCGTCGATGCGGCGCGCACACTCGGACTGCCCCGCGCAACTGGGTTCGTGAACGCAGTACTGCGTCGATTCGTCCGCGAGCGAGTGGACCTTTTCGCAGCAGTTGATGCCGATCTCGCGACGCGCCACGCCTACCCTGGGTGGCTGACCCTGCAGCTTATGACCGCGTGGCCCGAGCGTTACGAGGCGATTTTGCAGGCCAGCAACGAGCATCCGCCGATGACTTTGCGCGTAGCCGCAGCCGCCGCTCGTGAGCAGTATATCGCCGAACTCGCGGCAGCAGGTCGCGAAAGTGAACTCATCAAAGATTTCGCGGAGGCGGTGCTGCTGCGACACTCGGCGCCGGTTACGGCACTACCCGGCTTCGCCGAGGGTCGAGTGTCGGTACAAGATGCCGGCGCGCAGCTCGCTGTGCTGCTGCTCGATGCGCGTGCCGGCGATCGCGTGCTCGACGCGTGTGCCGCACCGGGTGGGAAAAGCGCCCATATTTTGCAACGTCAGCCCGAGGTTGATCTTCTGGCCGTCGATGATGATTCGGCCAGACTCGCGCTCGTGACTGCGACCTTTTCGCGGATTGGTGCCAAACCGCAGTCGGCACGCACGCGGCTCGTCGATCTGACGCAGGGCGACGCACTCGCCGACGAAGCACTGTTCGACCGTATTCTCGTCGATGCACCGTGCTCGGCTACAGGCGTTATCCGCCGTCACCCCGACATCAAATTGCTGCGCCGCAGCGAGGACATCGCAGGCTTTGCACGGCTGCAGCGGCGCATCCTCGAACGCTGCTTTGCCAGACTCGCCCCGGGCGGACGGCTCGTGTACTCGACCTGCTCAATCTTGCCGGCCGAAAACGAACGGATGCTTGGCGATTTTCTTGAGGCAACGCCCTCGGCCCGAGTACTGCCCTGGCCGTCGGGGTTGGTCCTGCCGACCAGCGCGATTCGGCAAAACATTGGCGTGCAGTTGCTGCCCAGGTCTGGGCCGGCGTCGACCGATGGCTTCTATTATGCTTGCCTAGGTCGGGTTGATGACGCATGAGCAACCATCATCTACAGATCCGGCGTCCGCGCATGGGCCTGCTGGCTGCGGTCTGCCTGTGGCTGGTCGCCGCGTTGTCTTGGCAGTCGATGCCTGCCCATGCCGATCCGCTCGAGGGTACCCTCGAAATCCAGTCGGCGTTCGTCAACGTGGTCGGCGGTGTGTATCAGCTGCATGTGCGTACCCGTTATCCTGCGAACGAAGAGACCGTCGCTGCGCTGCGCGACGGTGGCACGCTTTCTTTTGACGTCGATGTCGAGGTAACGCGCGAGCGGCGTTTCTGGGCGGATGCGACCATCGTTACCTTGCGTCTCGAACGTGAGCTCAGCTACCACTCGGTGAGCGAGCGCTATGTGGTGCGCGATCCGCTGGTCGAAGGCGAACAGAGATCCTACGCGACACTCAAAGAGGCCCTGGCTGATCTCGGCAGCGTCGATAGTTGGCCGATACTCGTCGCGTTGCAGCTCGCCGAACCCGGCGACTATGTGGTCAGCGTGCGAGCGAGCGTGCGCCGCGGCCGACTCACCGATGCGCTGCGCGCTCTCATGTTCTGGTCCGATGACTGGCAGCGCGAGAGCAAGTGGTATTCATGGTCGCTGCCACGCTGAAAAACCGGCGTACCACCATCCTGGCCGCGATTTGGGTCGCGGTCGTTCTCGGCGCGCTGTTTGCGCTCTTCATCTCCTCGCAAAACTCTGCGCAGTTCGGTCGCTTGCAACCTTGGATATTGTTGGCGAGTGCGATTGCAGTCGCTGTCATCATCGTGTTGCTCGCCCGCAAGATCGCACAGCTCGTCAAGGCGTATCGCGGCGGCGTCCCGGGCTCGCGGCTGACCTCTCGAACGGTACTGGTGTTTGGTACGCTAGTTGTGCTGCCCCTGCTCGCGGTCTATGTGTTCTCGCTCGAATTTTTGAACCGCGGTATCGACAGCTGGTTTCGAGTTGAGATCAAGCAGGGTCTGAACGATGCCGTGGTGCTGTCGCGCTCGGTGCTGGAACTTCGCATGCGTGAGCACGACCAACGCACGCAGCGCTTCGCGGCAACGCTTGCCGCACAGGGCTCGACCGATATTTTCTTTGTACTTGAAGAAGAGCTGCGCAATTCCGGCGCCAGGGAGATCGTGCTGTACGGCGATCACGCGCGCGTCATCGGCGCTGTAACTCGGGGAGTATCCGATTCTTTACCCACCCGTCCGCCTGCCGACCTGGTGCGTCGGGTCACCGGTGGTGCATCTTATGTCAGTCTCGAACCCATGGGCGATTCCAAATATTTAATTCGAACTGCTGCGCCGCTGCCGGGCGTGCCGTTCGCCAAGGGGGATGCGCGCTATGTGGTCGCGATCTACGAGCTGCCGCGACAGCTCGCCGAGCTAACTGATGCCGTGCAGCATTCGTATTCGCAGTACGGCGATCTTGCGGAGCTACGCGAACCACTTAAATACAGCTTCCGGCTAACGCTCACCATGGTGCTTCTCGTCACCTTGCTCGGCGCAATTTACGGCGCGATCTTTTCGGCTGAGGTATTGTTCAAGCCCGTGCAAGATCTGATGGCGGGCACACGCGCCGTGGCCAAGGGAGATTTTGGCACACGCGTGCCGCTCACTTCGCACGACGAGATGGGCTTTCTCGTGCAGTCGTTTAATGATATGACCAAGCGCTTACGACGGGCTCGCGAAGAAACGGAACGTAGCCGGCTTGAGGTAGATCGCGAGCGTGAGCAACTTGAGATCATCCTTGCGCGCCTGTCCGCCGGCGTCATCACCGTCAACCGCGAGCTCATCGTCCAACGCGTGAATGAATCTGCCAGCAGCATTCTCGGTATGAATCTCGCCGATTCGGTGGGACGCTCGCTCGCGGCGGTAGCGGCTGCCGTAGAGGGTAGCGTGCTGACCGCCTTCGTCAATGAATTACAGACGCGCTTTGCGACTGGTCGTGACGATTGGCGCGAGCAGATCGAGTTGCGCGGTGCTCAGGGCAAGACTGGCTCGAGGGTGCTTGTTTGCGCCTGTGTACCATTGCCGCAAGCCACAAATGATCCGGAGAAATTCGTTATCGTTTTCGATGATGTCACGCACTTACTGCAGGCCCAGCGCGACGCCGCCTGGGGCGAGGTTGCGCGTCGACTCGCGCACGAAATTAAAAATCCATTGACGCCGATCCAGCTGTCGGCTGAGCGCATGCGGCGCAAGCTGCTGCCGGGATTGACCGGTCAGGATGCCGATATGGTCGATCGCTCAACGCACACCATCGTGCAGCAGGTCGAATCCATGAAGCAGATGGTCAATGATTTCAGCGAGTACGCACGGGCGCCATCGTTACAGTTAGGCGCCTTCGATTTCAACCGCTTGGTCGTCGAGGTGACTGATCTCTATCGTGTGCAGGAGGCGGGTATCGAGATCGTCACCCGCCTCGACCCCGTACTCGGTGCTGTCGAGGCTGATCGCTCGCGAGTGCGGCAGGTATTGAACAATTTATTGACCAATGCCTTCGAGGCGCTGGAGGGTCTGCGCCCGGCCAGAATCGAGTTGCAAACGGCGTCGTGCGAGCTCGAGGGGCAGTCTGCTGTCGAATTGACCGTGACCGATACCGGCCCGGGGTTCCGGAGCGAGCTGATCGAGCGTTTTTTCGACCCTTATGTGACCACGAAGCCGCGTGGCACGGGCTTGGGCCTTGCCATCGTCAAGAAGATCGTCGACGACCACGGCGGTCGGATCGAGGCCGAGAATCGGCGCGAGGGCGGAGCCCTCGTCCGTGTTATGTTGCCAATACGGGATCAGTCTAGGTCGGTGGTGGCGCGAGCCGTACGACCGGAGTCGAGGAGGGAGCGGGCATGAGTGCCGCAAGCATTCTGGTGGTGGACGACGAGGCTGACATCCGCGGACTCGTCAAAGAAATCCTTAGCGAAGAAGGCTACGAGGTCGAGGTCGCGAGTAATGGCGCCGAGGCGCGCAGCTTGCGCCAACGGCAGAAGCCTGACCTGATTCTGCTCGACATCTGGATGCCGGATGTCGATGGCATCACCTTGCTGCGCGAATGGTCGACGACGACCGACGACGTATGTCCGGTGGTGATGATGTCCGGGCACGGTTCAGTCGAAACCGCTGTCGAGGCGACGCGTCTCGGCGCAGCTGATTTCGTCGAGAAACCGCTATCGATCGCCAAACTACTGCGTACGGTCGAGCTAGGTCTCGAGGGCGCACGTAGCCGCCGCGCTGCAGGTCGACTGCGCGCTGCCTGCGCGGTCGAGCCCGTCGGCAAAAGTCGGTCGATGCAGCAGCTACGTAGCGAGCTCACCCGTATCGCAGCCGGCAACAGTGCCGTGTTGCTGCAGGGCGAGCACGGCTCGAGACGTGAGACCTTTGCTCGGTTTCTGCACGATCACAGCACGCGTGCTGCCAAGCCTTTTGTGGTGATGATCGCGAGTGCACTGCGCGAGTCGGACGCCGAAGCGACACTCTTCGGTCGCGCCGGTGATGACGCTGCCGCCGGGCTTCTCGAGCAGGCCGGCGACGGTACGCTGTTCATTAATGGATTGGACGACCTGCCCGCCGCTGCACAGCGTTGTCTGCAAGGCGTGCTCGAGAGCGGCAGTTTCATGCGGCTCGGCGACACCAAGACACGGTTCCTACGCGCACGGCTCATCTCCTCGGCGCAACCGGGCATCGAGTTCGGTACGGGCAACGGAGTCCGGCGCGATCTGCTGGCGCACCTGAATGTCGTGGTGGTTCGGGTGCCACCGCTGCGCGAACACGCTGAGGATGTTCCAGATCTGCTGCGCCACTATGTTGATCGCTTGGTCGATGCCGAGGGTCTGACGTTTCGGCGCTTTGGCGTGGCCGCCCAGAATCGTCTGCGTAATTACCCCTGGCCCGGAAACGTCCAGGAATTGCGCTCCGTGGTGCGGCGTCTGCTGACGCAAACCGGCAGCGAAGAAATCACGCTCGAAGAAATCGAACACGAGCTTGCGCTGGCTGCACCACCCGGCGAAACGTCGGTCAAGCAAGATCTGCTGGCGCTAGGCTTGCGCGAAGCACGCGAGCACTTCGAGCGCGCGTATCTGCAGCAGCAGTTACTATTATGTCACGGTAAGGTGGGGCAACTCGCCAAGCGCGTCGGGATGGAACGCACCCACCTCTATCGAAAGTTGCGCGCGTTGGGTGTGGATTTTCGCAGCGTCACCGATAACGGGGATGCTTAGTCGCCGACGCGGATCACCACCACGTCGATATCGGCGCGCTGCAACGTCGCTCGATAACGATTGAGTTCGCTCAAGTCATTGATCGGACCAACGCGCAGCCGATGAAACACATCGTTGTCGATCGCAACGCGCTGAATGATGGAGCGGATGCCGAGACGAATCAGTTTGGCCTGCAGTTGTTCCGCCTCCTGTGGATTTTTGAAGACTCCGGGCTGCAACACGTACACACCGGGTCGCTCGATAGGCGAGCTCGGCAGATTGGGTACTGGTGCATTCGGGTCCGTTTCGGGGACTACCACTTCGCTGCGCGGCAGCATGTCGTAGAAGCCATATTTCGGCAGCGGCTCTTCGGCTTCAGTGCCGACGGAGTCGCGACGGACCACCTGGGGTGTCGGCTGCGAGGGTTCAGCGGCATCGGTTGCCTGGCGTATAACTTGCTGCTGCCAAACAAAAACTCCGGCAGCCACGAGGAGCCCTAGCCCCAGGCCTACAAAGAATTCGCGACTGAAATGGAATTCAGCACGATCACGCTTTCCCGCGCGCTTGAAGTCGCGACCAATCGGTGTAATGCTCACATCGACTCCGGCGCTGCTACCCCTAGGATGGCGAGACCATTACGCAGCACTTGCTGAACGGCCAGCAGTGCGTAGAGCCGCGCGCTACGCAGTGCATCGTCGGCAACTAGAATACGTTCGGCGTTGTAGAACGCGTGCAGCGTGGTGGCGAGTTCGCGCAGATAGTGTACGAGCGCGTGTGGCGCGCGCTGCGCCGCCGCCCGAAGAATAACTTCGGGATAGCGCGAAAGCGCCGCGAGCATTGCCTCGGCCTGTACGCCGGCAAGCAGTGTTGCGCCCTGCAAGAGCATGATTTGCCGTGCCTGCGCGTCATCATAGGCAAAGCCTCGTTCGGCGAGTTCTTTTATGACGCTGGCCACGCGAGCGTGGGCGTACTGAATGTAAAACACTGGATTTTCATTTGTCTTCGACTTCGCCAGCTCAAGATCGAAGTCCAGCGACTGATCATTGCTACGCATCAAATAGAAGATTCGGCAGGCGTCGTTGCCCACTTCTTCCCGTAGCTGTCGCAGCGTGACGAAGTTGGCCTCACGCTTGCCCATCGACATCTTCGCGCCATTTCGGAACAGTGCCACCAGCTGAATGAGGGGCGCCTCGAGACAATTGCCCGGATGTCCGAAAGCCTGCAGCCCGCCACGCACGCGCGTCACATAGCCGTGATGATCTGCGCCGAGTACATTGATGAGAACGTCGAAACCGCGCTCGCGCTTGTCGAGGTGATAAGCGATATCCGATGCAAAATAGGTTTTGACACCGTTATCGCGTACCACGACACGATCTTCGTCATCGCCGAACAGAGTGGCCTTGAACCAGGTGGCGCCATTTTTGACGTACAGTAGATCGTCCTCGCGTAGACGTTGCAACGCGCGATCGATGGCGCCGCTGTCCGTGAAGACACGCTCCGAAACCCAGTTATCGAAGTGTACCCCATAGCCATCGAGATCGTTACGGATTTCATCGAGCATCGCCGCGATGCTGGTCTGCAGCAGGCGTTGCCATGCGATCTCGCCGAGGAGCATACGACAGCGTGCGATCACGGCATCAATGTATTTGTCTTTGTCGCCCGCAGGGGCATCAGCCGGCAAATCGGCAAAGACGATAGTCGCCGCATGGCGCAGGGTAGTGCCTTCGCGTACGTGCAAGGCTTGGGCGATCGGGCGAAGGTAATCGCCGCGATAGCCATTCTCCGGAAACTGCAAAGTTTCGCCGCAAATCTCGAGGTAGCGCAACCACACCGAGGCAGTAAGAATCTCGGTCTGTCGGCCGGCATCGTTGACGTAGTACTCGCGAATGACTTGATAACCGGCGGCAGCGAGCAGATTGCCGAGCGCATCACCGAAAGCGGCTTGTCGGCCATGACCCACGTGCATCGGGCCAGTGGGATTCGCGGAGACAAACTCCAACAATACTTTACGCGGCTGCGGCAGCCGCCAGCGTCCATAGCCCGCACCTTCGTCATGCACGCGGGTCACCTCACGGGCATACAAATCTTTGGCCAGGAAGAAATTGATGAACCCGGCACCAGCAACTTCGGCACGAGTGATCAAAGGCGAGGCGGGCAGCGCGGCGACGATCGCCTCGGCGAGCACACGCGGCGGTTCGCCGGCGGCCTTGGCGAGGCGCATGGCGATATTCGAGGCGAAATCGCCGTGGGCGGGATCGCGAGTACGCTCGAGCGTGATCCAGTGCGGATCTACGGGTTGCCCAAGCAGCGAGCTTTCGAGTGATTGCAGCGCGCGCTGCAGCAGGAGTTGCAGGTCTTCTTTCACGGCCGCGATTCTACCGGGTCAATTCCACCGGGTTAGAAGAGTTCTAGCGGATCGACGTCGAGTGCCCAGCGAACGCGTCGGGCCTCGTGCAGAGTTTCGATCTCGGGCAGCCAACGCTCGAGCAGCCGGTGCAGTGCCGGGCGGTCGAGACTTTCTAGCAGCAACTGCGCGTGATGGCGATCAGCGCGTCGTGCCATGGCCGCGGGCGCTGGGCCGAGCAGACGCACCATGGCACTTCGTCCTGTGATGCGCTCGGCGAGGCGGCGTGCGGCACCGAGAAACTCGATCGCCATTTCCGGGCGGGTCGCTGAGGCGCGCAGCGCCGCAAGTCTTGCGAAAGGCGGCCAGCCCGTGCTGCGACGCTCCTCGAGTGCGGCGTTCGCGAAGGCGTCGTAACCCCCGGTGAGCAGACCCGAGAGCAGCGGATGTTCGGGATACTCGGTCTGGATCAACACTTCACCCGCACGTTCGGCGCGACCCGCGCGACCGGCAACCTGAATGATGGTTTGTGCCAACCGTTCGGCCGCACGAAAGTCGGTGCTGAAAAGTCCTTGATCGGCATTCAGCACCACGACTAACGTGAGAGCCGGAAAATCATGGCCCTTGGCGACCATCTGCGTGCCGACCAAAATTCGCGCCTCACCGCTGGACACGCGGCGCGTGACCGCTTCGAGTTCATCGCTATGACGCACCACGTTGCGATCGAGTCTTGCGATGCCGACACCCGGAAATAGTGCAGCGAGATTTTCTTCGACCCGCTCCGTACCCTGACCCACGGTTTTGACTGCGTAACCACACACAGGGCACTGCCGTGGCAGTTCACGATCAGCGCCGCAGTGATGACAGCGCAGGCGTCCCGCCTGCCGATAGACCGTTAGTCGAGCATCACAGGAGAGACACGGCGCGATCCAGCCGCAGCTTGTACAGGCGAGCGTCGGCGCGTAGCCGCGGCGATTGATGTACACGAGCACCTGCCCGTCGGCAGCGAGGTGACGTTGGATAATGCTTACCGCGGTGGTCGACAGACCTGCGTGAACACGTTCGCCGCGCAGATCAAGCAGGCGCAAGGTCGGCGGTGCGGCTGCGGCCGCACGCTCGGGCAAGGCGAGCCGCGTCAGTCGACCCGCGCTCGCGTTGTGCAGCGATTCGAAGGAGGGTGTCGCCGAGCCGAGCATCACCGGAATATCGAGCATGCGTGCGCGCACCATCGCGAGGTCGCGTGCCGAATAGCGAAACCCGCCTTCCTGCTGTTTAAAGGAGGCATCGTGCTCCTCATCGACGATGATCAAGCCGAGTTCAGGCACCGGCGCGAACACCGCCGAGCGCGTGCCGATGACGAGCTGTGCGCGGCCCGAGTGCACGAGTCGCCAGGCGGCGAGCCGTTCGCCGTCAGTCAGCCCGGAATGCAGGATGGCGAGCACTGCCTGCGGAAAGCGTTGTGCGAAGCGGCCAACAAGTTGCGGCGTGAGACCGATCTCGGGGACGAGCGCGAGCACTCGGTGGCCGAGTTCGAGTTGCCGCTCGGCAAGACGCAGATAGACTTCGGTTTTGCCGCTGCCTGTCACCCCGTGCAACAGCCAGCCACGGTAGCCGCGATCGCCGGCCGTCAACACCGTGGTCAGCACGGCACTTTGCGCCGTCGTCAGTTCGGGTTTTGCGGGCGGCCTGGCTACCGGCGCGCTTGCAGCCGAGCTCGCTGCGCGTTGCTCGCAGCGGATCCAACCGCGAGCCAGTAACGCACGCGCGGCCTCGCGCCAACCTGCTTGCCATTCATGCAGCGTTGAACTCGCGAGGCCCTCAGGCCCCGCAATGACAAGCTGCTCCAGCAGGGCGTGTTGCTTCGGTGCACGTCGCGGCTCGCCGCCTTGGTGCGCGGTCACACCCTGCTCATCGACCGTCCAGTATTCGGTAATCGCGGTGAGCGTTGCGCCCTCGCGGGCGAGCTTGGGCAGGGCGGCGGCAAGCACTTCGCCGATGGGGTGATGGTAATAATCCGTCGCCCACCGCAGCAGTTCGAGTAACGGCGCGTCGAAGGTGGGCCCGGGGTCGATAACCCCTGAAATACGTTTTAATTTACTGGGATCGACATCTGATTGACTCTCTAATGAAATAATAATTCCAATGAGTCGCTGGCGTCCGAAGGGTACTTCGACTCGCATGCCTATCGTCGGCAGCGGACCGCTGGCAGGGGGCAAATAATCGAAGCAACGGCGCAACGGGGTGTCGATCGCGACCCGGCAAAACGCCGTCCGGATCCCTGCCGGATTTTCCACAGAGGGTGTGGATAACGTTGTGGACAGCCTGCTTTTCAAGCGCAAAATCTCAGCATTTTTAGCGGTTTTTCGTTCCGCTGATCAATAATTAACCAATTCTCGGAATGATTCACGAAATCAATAACTTGAAATTTTTGAAGCCTGCAATGGACGCTTCTTACGGCGCTTTCGTGACACCGTTTCTCCGCCGCGCACTGCAAGTGTCTGATTCGCCATGACCTGCAAACCCCAAGACGGCGGTACCCTCAGCGAGCGCGGCTCCAGTTGGTCAGCGATACCCCGGCCAGCGCCACCAGCCCCCCAACGACCATCGACGCCAGCAACACTTCGTCCAGCAGCAAGGTGCCGAGCAGCACGCCGAACACCGGCACCAGGTTGTTGAACACCGCGGTGCGCGCAGCCCCAAGCTGCTGCAGGCCCTGCGCGTACCAGACAAAGCCCAAGGCCGTGCCGCCGGCGCCAAGATAGACGATCGAGGCCCAGGCTGCGACCGAGACCTCGCTCGCCTGCCATTGCGACCACTCGAAGGGCAGACCCAACGAGAGCATCGAGGCGCCCCAGAACGTGGTCACGGTGGTCAGCGCGAGCGGCGAGACCGGCGCTTCACCCTCGAGCGCGAACCGACCGAGCACCGAGTAGAGCGCCCAGCAGGCGGCGCCACCTAGCATTAACAATTCGCCGCGTCCCACCCGTTGCAACAGCAAGGTCGGGCTACCTTTGGCGAGCACGATCACCACACCGCTGAGCGCCGTGACGATTCCGAGCCAGCGAAACGCCGATAGACGTTCACCGAATATCAGCGCCGTGGTGACGGCGGTCAAAATGGGGTTGAGGGCGACAACGAGCGCGGTGCGTCCCGCGGGAATCAATTCCAGCGCACCCAAAAACAGCAGGTTGTAGGTCACAAGTCCGCTCAGTGCGAGTAGCGCAGAGTAGATCAGATCACGGCGACGCAGCCGTGGCAGACCGCTTTCGCTCAATAGCAGCAGCGGCAGCAAGATGACGAACGCGGTCCAGAATCGCAGTGCCGAAATCGTGAGGTGCGGCAGCTCGGGAGCGGTGATGCGCCCGGCGATGAAAGTGCCGCCCCAAAGCGCGGCGACCCCGGTCAAACGCAGGTATAGGCTGATGGGCGCGGCAGTCACGATGTGCGGGTCACGATGCGTAAGTCATGTGCGCTGCTCGCGCCAGGCTACGTAGATACCGGCCGCGATGACCAGCGAGGCACCGCCGAGCACAGTCCTGTTCGGCCACAGCGACCACGCTATCCAGTCGATGCCGATACCCCAGAGCAAGGCCGTGTATTCAACCGGAGCCACTACGGCAGCTGGGGCGTGACGAAACGCCTCGGTGATGTAGTGCTGCCCTGCTGCACCGAAACCGCCGGCGGCCACGATCAGCCACCAGTCACTGTCGCGGATCGGCATCCAGTTCGGCAGGGCAATGGCACCGGCGACTACGGCGATGATCAATAAAAACGAGAGCACGATCGCGGGCGATTTTTCGCTGTGCGTCAGGATTCGTGCCGTGATCGCTGCGAATGCATAGCACAACGCGGATAAACCAGCCGTCAACCCGGCGAGCAGCGGTAGGCCACCGGGCCGCGGCTGCAGGATGATCAGCGTTCCGATCAAGCCCACCACGATCGCCAGCCAGCGACCAAGATCTATTTTTTCTTTAAGCAGCAGTGCTGCGAGAGCAGCGATCAGCAGTGGGGCCGACATATAGAGCGAATAGACGGAGGATAGTGAGGCGTCACGTAATGCCATGATGAACGTCACGAGCATCAGGACACCAAGCGCGCCGCGGACCAAATGCAGTCCGATGCGCTGCGGTCGCAACTCGGCGAGCCTGCCCTGGTACCAGAAAGGTACCAACAGAAAAGGCAACGAGGCGAGAGCGCGGATCGCCGTCACCTGGAAGGGTGGATAGTGCGCGGCAAATAATTTCAGCAGCGCGTCCATGAATGAAAAGGCTGCGACGGCGACGAACATCGCCGTAACCCCTCTAGCGGATTCGGTCATCGCGAACGACTGTACCGCCCTTCATGACGAAGTTCACGCGCTCGAGGGCGCGAATATCATTGAGTGGATCATCGCTAGTCGCGATGAGGTCGGCATAGGCACCGGTTTTGAGCGTGCCGATCTGCTCGTCCAAGCCGATTGCATCAGCGCCATTGACGGTTGCTACCTGTATGGCCTGCATGGGTGTCATACCATAGCGAACCATGACTGCGAGTTGGCGCGCGTTGTCACCGTGCGGATAAATGCCTGCGTCCGTACCGAAAGTCATGCGGATGCCGGCCTTGAGCGCCCGCTCGAAGTTGCGGCGCTGGATCTCGCCGATCATTGCGTCTTTACGGATGAACTCCGGCAGCTCGCCGCGCCGCTTAGATTCGGTTTGCGTGTAATCGGTATTGTAGATATCCATCGAGAAATAAACTTTGTATTTCTTTGCGAGTTCGATGCCTTCGTCATCGATCAGGCTCGCATGCTCGATGGTGTCGACCCCTGCGCGCAGTGCCACCTTGATGCCACTTGCACCGTGCGCATGCACCGCAACCTTGCGGCCGTGCATGTGCGCTTCGTCGACGAGCGCGGCTACTTCCTCGGGCGTGAACTGCTGCATCCCGGGCTGCGTACCCTTCGAAAATACGCCGCCCGTCCCGCAATATTTGATGACATCGGCCCCGTAGCGGACGTTTTGCCGCACCGCCTTACGTACTTCGTCCGGCCCATCTGCGGTGCCCAGCGAGGTTTGGCGAAACTCCGGTGCCAGTAGGTTGCTGCCGCAATGTCCGCCGGTGATGCCAATGCCCGGGCCTGATACCACCAGACGCGGGCCAGGCATATCGCCTGCATTGATGGCATCACGCAGCGCGACATCGGCGTAGCCATCAGCCCCAAGATTACGCACCGTGGTGAAGCCTGCCTCGAGCGTACGTCGCGCATTGGCGGCGCCGATCAGTGCCAGCCGCGGAATCGACAGTCCGAGCTGTTCGTAGCTCAGGATTGTCGGGTCCGAGGTGAGATGGGTGTGGGTGTCGATCATCCCCGGCATCACCGTTGCCGCCGAAAGATCGATCACGCGCACGCAGTCGCGGGTTGTCGAGTCGTTGTAGGCGCTGACACCAAGAATTCGCTCGCCGGCGATCCGCACCATCTGTTGGCGAAGTACCGCGCCGCGGTCCGGATCGATCAGCCGCCCAGCCTTGATGGCGATGGTGCAGGTCGTGGGTTCTGCACCTACGATCTGTGCGCTCAGGGGTGTAGCGGCTACACAGAGGAGACCCAGCGTCGCGGCGATCATCAAAAACATCGTCGGGTGTGTGCAGGTGTCGTGGCAAATTCGGCGGCAGATTGCGTTGTTTTCCATTACTTTGTTACTGGCAATCTTTAAAAACCATACCCCTGCTAATTAGCAAAAAATTGATCAAATTTATCGGGGTGAGAGGAATCCATAAATCTGACCAATCATTCAGTGTTTATACAACCACTATCGCATCATAAGTTGCGGTTATGGGGTCGGTAGCCCCTCGAAATCATAAGACTAGCAATCGAAATGAACACAAAACGAAATTCACGACGTCGAACCCTCATTACCAGTGCAGTCCAAAACCCTTGAAATAATTGCCAATTTGGCTTTTATACCGGCTTTGATCCTGGCGGCGACGCATGGATCGGCCGCCATCACCGAACTCATCATGGGCCATCGCCAAAGCGGTCGCGGCGGCGAGCGAGCCGGCGGCAAGCTGATACATCGGCTGGAGCGCCTGAAGTTGCTGCAAATCGACTCCGGCTCGCGCGACGACCGCCGCGAAAAATCAGTTTGCCTCACCGCTCAGTCGCACGCGGTGTCGGTGTCGGTTCACGACCACCTCGGGGCTTTGCGGTTCTCAGCTCAGGGGTCGTCGACTGAATAACCCCGCGCCTGCATCCGGGCGATCACGCCATTGCGTCCGAAGAGCTCGCTGATCGGTACGACCGCCAACGCGACGTCGTGCGTCTCGACCGCCTTGACTGCGAGCTTGAACCACTCGTCCTCGAACTGCTGACGGATCGCGGCGACTTTCGGGCTTTGTTGCAGCGCCGACCAGCAGGCCTCTTGCTGGTCGCTGCTGGCGCGCGAACGCAAGGCCTCGATGTCGCCTACCGCCCAGGCTTCGGCGCGGCGCCGCGCACCGTCGAGATCGCTTTCCATGCGGCCCAGCGTGGAGCGCATGCACGGCACTTCGGAATCACGCGAGATCAGGCCAAACTCGGCGAGGGCTCCTTTGGGGTCGTCGATGAAGATCTTCGGCAGTACGATTGGCACCTTGCTCGACTTGGCGAGCTTTTCGACTTTGCGGCTGACATCGTTGCGGCCGGTGAGACCGCTGCGCGATAGCGCTTCGCTCCACAATTCGCCGGCGGCGAGTAAGGGGCGACGCTGCAGCATGTCGCGATCGCGGGGCGCATATTTTTGGCGCAGACCCTCGAAGCGCTGATAAAGATCGGCGGGCAGAACCTGCTCTAGCGTTTGTTTGTCCTCGTTGCCGCGCAGCTTGCGGTACTGCATGTACAGCTGCACGGCCTTGATCGGTCCGATGTCGGCGTTGACGGAGCTGCGCGCCGGAATCACCTGCTTCGCGCGTGACAGCACGCTTTCGACTTCACGTGAACGCCATTCCATTTTCTTTGGCAACGGGCTCAGCGTGCCGAGGATGTAGAGCGTGTTGTCGCCGTTGCGAACCTTCCAGAGACCGGGTCCCGCCGCCTCGCCGACGATGGTGACTTCCTCGATTTCAGACTCGATTTCGGGCTCAGTGGGGGAGCCGACACTGGTGGCTTCGGACTGCGCCCAAGCGGGACTCGAAGCGATCGACAAGCAGGCGGCCCCCAACGCGCCGACCGCGGCCAGAGGGGCGATGATCTGCACTGCGAGTCGAAACACCCCGACCTTATCCCCGCGGCGGTTATTTAGCCGATCCGTTTGCGATCGAAGCAACACGCATATCTCCAGGCAGGTGAGGGCTATGCCAAGCGCCCGTTGCGAAGACGTTGAATCTTGTAACAAAGTTCCCGTAGATTACGCCCCCGATGCTGACATCTGATCATGACGACTTTGCGATCGTGGCTCGTCCTGCCGAAGGGGTCTCCCTGCACCAGCACGTGTTGCGCACCGACGTTGCCGGCATGCCGCTCGAATGGATCGACTATCGCGAGGCGGCGCGGCTCTATCACCAGCAACAGATCGCCTACACCTGCGGGACGCCACTTTTTCGTCTTTATGGCGGTACCAACGCGCTGACCGGTCGGCGCACCGTGCTCGAGGTCAACTCGATCATCGCCACCGCCGGTCAGAGCGGTAATCCCGGGCACTTGCGCAAGGACTACATTCCGCCGCTCAATAACCAGACCCTGTTTCGGCGCGATGCGTTTCTGTGTCTTTACTGCGGTCAGCGCTTCGCCAATCGTGATTTGTCACGTGACCACGTGCGGCCGTTCAGCCAAGGTGGGCGCGATGCCTGGACCAACGTTGTGACGGCGTGCCGCCGTTGTAACAATTATAAGGCTTGGCGGACCCCGGAGCAGGCCAAGATGCAGCTACTCGCGGTCCCGTTTACGCCCACCTATGCCGAGTACATTTTCCTGAAGGGCAGGCGGGTGCTGTTCGACCAGATGGAATATCTGCTCGCCCATTTCCCGCGCAGCAGTCCGTTGCACGGACGCATCAAGCACTTGATGTCCTAAAGCATTTATTGTTCGGATGCGCCCGGCAGCGCGCTCGCGCGGCGTGATCAGCGCGCAGTCTATGCGGTCAGCGCGCCTTGCTACGGGTTCACCCAACGTGCGGTACGCACTGCACTGCCTTGATGCCACGCAAACTGCACGCTGCCGTCGGCACCGAGCGTGATTTCGGGACTTTGCGCCCTGTGTTCCGGGCCGCTGACCAAGGTGCCGTCCATGGAATGGTCTTGGGCGTACAGTGATGACAGCTGCAGCGCGACGACGGAGAGCAGTGGACGGGCAATTTTCGCTTTGGACATTTTTGTTCCCTTGACTTGAGAGACCCCGTCCCCGGACGGTACCCCGAAGTTCTCGGCCGCTACAATGCGCCGTGATTTACCTCATCGACGCCTCCGTTTACGTGTTCCGGGCCTATTACTCCATGCCGCCCGACATGCTCGACCGCGATGGCAACCCCGCCCATGCTGTCTTCGGATTCGCCCGCTTTCTGGGGGATCTGATCGAGCGCGCCCGACCACGCTACCTGGCTGTGGCTTTCGACGAGAGCCTTGCGAGCTCTTTTCGTACTCGTATCGATCCGGCTTACAAGGCGAATCGCGAACCCGCACCGGCTGATCTAAAGTTACAGTTCGAACGCTGCCGCGAATTCTGCCGACACGCCGGTGTCGCCGATTTTGGCAGTGGCGAGTACGAGGCCGACGACATCATCGGCACCCTACATGCGCGCACGCGGGCTGCGGGTTTGCCCGCAACCTTGGTTACCCGCGACAAGGATCTCGCCCAGCTCGTTCGCGAAGGCGATATCTATTGGGATTACACCGCGAATCAGCGGCTTGCTTATCACCAAATCGAGGAATACTTCGGCGTCGTGCCTGAACGCTATGCCGATTATCTGGCACTGACGGGGGATGCCGTCGACAACATCCGTGGCGTGCCTGGGGTCGGGCCGAAAACCGCAGCGGCGTTGCTCAAAGACTTCGTCTCGCTCGAGGAGGTGTACGACAACCTCGAGGCTGTGGCGCGCCTCCCGATCCGTGGAGCAGCAAAACTTCCGGAGAAGCTCGCCAAGCACCGTGACGATGTATTTCTTAGCCGCCGACTTACCGAAATCGTTCGTGATATGCCGCTTGAGGTGAGCGATGAGGCGCTGCGGCCACGCGCGCCAGATATTGCGGCACTGAACGATTTTTTTGATCGTCACAACTTCGGGCAGATGCTGCGCAAGCAAAGCGAGCGCCTTGCAGATATCGCGAGGGACGGCAGTGTTTGAGGCGTCCGGACGCTTCGCTTTGCGCTGGTTGTTGCCGCAGCGCTGGCCGTTGTGGTTAGCACTCTGGCTGATGCGTCGCTTGGCGACGCGTGATTATCTGTCCTTGCTCGCCTTTGGTATCCGTCTTGGTAATTTCGCTAGATGGTTGCCGTTACCGCAACGACGCGTCGTGACTCGCAATCTGTCGTTGTGCTTTCCACAGATGACTCGGTCAGCGCGCCAGAGGTTGTTACAGCAGCACTTTCGCGAATCAGGCATCACGCTACCAGAGACGGCACTCGCCTGGTTTTCACCACCGAAAAAACTGCTGGAGTTGGTACGTTTCGAGGGACTCGATATCTTCGATCGACTGACGGCATCCGGCCGAGGTGCCATTTTGCTCGCTGCTCATTTCACCACGCTCGAGATCGGCGTGCGCTTCATTACGGCAGCGCGTGAGGTGCATGCGGTATACAAGCCCTCCAAAGATCCGCTACTAAACTGGTTTTTTCGGAAGTACCGCGGGGCTATAGCCGCGAGCGTAATTGCGAGCGACGACATCCGTGCGATGGTGCGCGTGCTCAAAGCAGGTGGCGCGGTATGGTACGCACCGGATCAGGCCTTCCGTGCCAAGGGGGCAGAGATGGTGCCTTTTTTCGGTATCCCGGTAGCCACTAACACTGCGACCTCGCGCCTCGCGCGACTTACAGGGGCTGCCGTGTTGCCGTATTTCGTCGAGAGATTGCCGGGTACGGCAGGTTATGTGGTGCGCATTGGCGAGCCGCTGGAGGATTTTCCGGGGGTCGACAGCGTCACAGATACGCTGCGTCATCACGCACTCATCGAAAATGAAGTACGCCGTTTGCCGGCGCAATATCTTTGGCTCCACAAGCGCTTCAAAGGCTTGGGGCCAGATTATCCGGACTACTACTCGCGACGGTACGTCGAAGTTGGGCTACGGGGTACGGGTCATGAAAAAAAACATTGAATCGGTGCTGACGGAATCGCGGGTTTTCGCGCCGCCGCCCGCGTTCGTAGCCGAGGCGCGTCTCAAAGCTCACGACCTTACGGCGCTGCATCAACGCGCTGCAGCGGACCCGCAAAATTTTTGGGCGGAGCTCGCGCGCACCGAGATAGCGTGGCATACGCCGTTTACGGTGACGCTCGACGATAGGGCAGCGCCAAACTTCCGTTGGTTCACCGACGGCGAGCTTAACGTCTCGTATAACTGTCTCGATCTTCAGCTCGCCCAAAACGCCGATCAGCTTGCGATCATTTTCGAGGGTGAGCCCGGTGATGTGCGTACACTCACTTATCGTGAATTACACGCGGACGTTTGCCGTTTTGCCAATGCACTGAAGGCGCGCGGTATTCGCCGTGGCGATCGTGTCGTGATCTACATGCCGCTCGTACCTGAAGCGGTGGTTGCAATGCAGGCGTGTGCGCGAATCGGCGCCATTCACTCGGTGGTCTTCGGTGGGTTCTCGGCGCTGTCGCTGAAGGAGCGTATCGAGGATGCGGGTGCGCGCTGCGTGATCACCGCTGATGGTGGGCATCGTGGCGGCAATATCGTCGAACTTAAGGCAGCCACTGACAAAGCTTTGACCGAGGGTTGCGCGAGTGTCGATACCGTGTACGTACTGCGTCGGACCGGTGCGACTGTGCCGATGCAATTAGGACGTGATCTTTGGTGGCATGAAGCCATCGAGGGCCAGGCGGAGGTGTGCGAACCTGAGTGGGTCGATGCCGAGCATCCGCTGTTTCTGCTCTACACTTCTGGTTCGACAGGTCGCCCAAAAGGCATTCAACATTCGAGTGCTGGCTATTTGCTGGGCGCCAAGCTCACCAGCCGCTGGGTGTTCGATCTGCGCAGTGACGACGTGTTGTGGTGCACAGCCGATGTTGGCTGGATCACCGGTCACAGCTATGTGGCGTATGGTCCGCTCGCGGCGGGGGCAACTCTCGTCATGTACGAGGGCGCGCCCACGTATCCCGACGGCGGTCGATTCTGGCGCATCTGTGGGCAACATGGTGTGACGGTATTCTATACGGCACCGACGGCGATTCGCGCTCTGATGAAGCTCGGCGATGAGCTGCCTGCCAAATATGATCTCTCAAAGATCAGACTGCTCGGCAGCGTGGGCGAGCCGATCAATCCCGAAGCGTGGATGTGGTATCACCGAGTGATCGGGGGCGGTCGTTGTCCCATCGTCGATACGTGGTGGCAGACCGAAACCGGTGCGATCATGATTTCACCGATCCCAGGCGTGACCTCGACCAAGCCGGGTTCGTGCACGCAACCATTGCCCGGAATTTTTGCGGATATCGTCGATGACGAGGGGCGTAGCGTAACTATGCCAGACGCCGGCGGATATCTCGTTATCCGCAAGCCGTGGCCGTCGATGTTACGCACCATTTGGGGCGATAATGATCGCTATCTGGAAACCTACTGGAAAAAGTTCCAGCATCGACTCTATGTCGCGGGCGACAGCGCTCACCGCGATGCCGATGGGTGTTTCTGGATCATGGGGCGTATCGACGATGTGTTAAACGTTGCTGGGCATCGCCTCGGCACCATGGAAATCGAATCGGCGCTGGTTGCGCATCCGCGCATTGCTGAGGCGGCGGTGGTTAGTCGTCAACACGAGATCAAGGGCGAGTCGGTGTTTGCGTTCGTGGTCTGTCGTGGCGCACGGCCGACCGGTGACACCAAAGAATTTGAGAAAGAACTGCGTGACTGGGTAGCCGAACAACTCGGTGCCATCGCCAAACCCGACGATATTCGCTTTGCGGATAACCTGCCCAAAACCCGCTCCGGAAAAATTATGCGGCGGTTGCTGCGAGCCATCGCTCGGGGCGAAACCATCACGCAAGACGTCAGTACGCTCGAGAACCCGGCCATCATCGAGCAACTGCGTGGACACTGACTTTAAGCGGACGCACACCTGTACAATTGCGTTGCAGCGTGCGGCACAGGTGGCGAGTGTAGCGCGAGAGCAACAGTCTTGACCTTTTAAGGCTTCAAAACTTTGCTGTGCTGCACTAAGCTTGACCCTAAGCCGGCCTACCCGCGAGCGGAAGGCGCTCGTGCAGATCACGACAAAAAGCCGGTGTCTGTTCAGTCAGCGGAGGCTAATCGTTATGTCCAAAAGGTACTCGCCCGTCGCATTTTTCGTTTCCATGAGTATTGCCGCGCTCGCCGGTCAAGGCGCTTTAGCGCAGTCAGGCAGTGGGGCCAGTGAGGGCGGTCTTTCCCTTGAAGAAATTGTCGTCACGGCGCGCAAGCGCGAGGAATCACTACAAGACGTCCCAATTGCAGTCACGGCGTTCTCGGCCGAGGACATTAGCAATCGTCAGGTTAACTCCCTCGATGACATCGCCAAGTTTGCGCCCGGCCTCGTGTTTTCCAAGTCCTTCGGTCGCTCTAACGAGCGCCCCGTGGTGCGCGGCCTTGCCAGCGTGCTTGCGGGGACGAACGCGACCGTTGAAACCGGTGTGGCGTATTTCGTAGACGGAGTTTATTACCCCGGCGACATCCAGACCTTGGACATGGGCGAAGTTCAGCGGGTCGAGGTGATCCGCGGCCCGCAGAGCGCGCTCTACGGACGCAATACGTACTCAGGAGCAATTAATTTTATCACTCGCCGTCCCGACGATGTGGTGAGGAGCAGCGTGAGCGGCTCGGTCGATCCCGACGAAACTGCGCTGTCGGCTCGTATCAGCGGACCGCTGACAGACTGGATGTCCGGCAGTCTCTCGATCCGTGAGAACGACTTCGATGGCACATT
>Ga0194116_10002845_pt1 | contig 21669 bp, 17 predicted proteins | sample TA2MahsurfametaG_4_FD_148617 | JGI IMG/M metagenome (GOLD analysis project Ga0194116, IMG submission 148617) | Freshwater microbial communities from Lake Tanganyika, Tanzania - TA2015008 Mahale S9 surface | ecosystem: Environmental > Aquatic > Freshwater > Lake | place: Tanzania: Lake...
CAAAATATATAAAAAATTTCATCATTATTTATAGGTTTATAAATAAAAAACATTAAATAAAACTTTTAATATTCCTATATTTGATAATTTATAAAACATTATTAATATAAATAGTTAAATAAATAAATAAATATTATTAATCTTTTTAAAAAATAAAAAAATACATTATTTTATTTATGTTTTATGAAAAAATACAATTGAAAAATGAACTTGAGAAATTATTAATAATTTAAAGCCAAAGTAAATTCCTTTAATTAGAAGTTTGTCTCAAAAATTTTAAATTAAAATTTCTCTAGAAAATCATTTATGTAATAAAATCTTCATGTTTTTTTGTAAAAAATTCAATATTTTGATTCCTAACCTTGAGTTTATAATATTAAATTATTTCATGTTTATTTATTCATGTTTATCTTTTAAATTAAAATAATAATAATATCCAAAATTTAATATAAATAATAAATTTATTAATGAATATTTCTAAGATTTTTAATTGATAAGAAAATATTCATCATGATTTCGAAAAATTTAACTCCTTTACAAGTATAGAATAAAAGAATTATTATCTCAAAGCAAACTTCCATGATGATAAAGTCGGTTACTAATGTAAATACCCATAAAATATAAAGATAATACGCCCAACTTTCATAAACAGCACAAAAGCCAAATGAGACGTAGAATAATACTCCCCAAAATGCAACAGCCAATATAAATAAAATTGCAGTTTTCAAAACATTCCAAATGTTGAATTTACCCCTAAAAATTAAAATTTAAATTACCATTTTTTGAAATCATTTTTTAAGATATCTTCTTTGACACTAGATGTTACTCTTAATATTATACTCAATAAGATGATGAATGTATTTGTTACAAATACTGAAGAAACTAAGTATGCGATAAGTTTGTTTCCATCGAGATAAACAGGTGCCTATAATTTTATTAAACCAATTTTTAATAAAACGATTTTTAATAAATAAAATTTTTAAAATAATTACACTAAAATCAATTGATCCAAGTATAAATAGCAAACTTGTTATCAGCAATTGAAAGAAAATAAACATAGAAAATTTGCATAAAAGCTTGTATTTAGGATCGAAAGGCGAACTCAAAATAAAAAGGTTAGCATAGATATTTCTTTTACCTATAAAATAGAAAATATTGTAGCATCTAGATTTATTATTAAATTCTTTATTCGCTTCATTTTTTCTGAAATTCGAATTTAGAATTTTTGATTCAGATCTTTCTTTTTTATTTTCAACATCTTTAATTTCTTTAATAACTAAATTATGTGTTGAAACTTTTAAATTAACGTTTTGTTCTTGATTTTCTTTTCCACTTTCTTGATTATTCATATTTTGCTGGCTTTTTGTTTGTGTCATCTCAATTTGAGATTTAATTTTTTTGTCTTCTTCTATTTTTTTATCATCCTCTTCAATAATATTATTTTTGAGGTTTGTTGTTTCAGTATCGTAATTCTTTTTTTTATTTTTTATATTGATATCATTAGATTTTTCTTCTATTTGGTTTGTATAGTACTCTTTATTAAGATTGGAAATATATCCATCTCTATCATGACCAAAACATTTATCATCTGCATCCTTGATTCGAGATTCATAATTATACCAATCATAATAATTATTATATTTTTTTAAGTTTTTAAGAGTGATTAACAAAACGAATATAACTAAAAATAAAAAGAGCAAAGCGAATAAAATATAAAAAGATATGTTATATTGAAAATTTTTTCCATTTTTGAAAATTTCGTTGTAATTGAAGAAGTATGTATTAGGAAGTTTTTGATTTACTGGAGCATATTCGGCAAACAATGCAATTTCAAGTCCTGTTGAATTACTAAATGCGATTATATATGAATTATTGTTGGAATATAAAGTCTCATTGTTATTGAATGATGTATAATTTTTTGTAATTGTATCATAGTAAGTCAAATGAATATTATAATCTCTATAATAAAGGCTTTTTTGAGTTTCCAAAGTATTATTTTTATCAATTTCTCCCTCGGAAGAAATGAAATAAGGCATGTAGGAATTAGAAGGAATTTTTCTAGATGATTTGTAGAATTTTTGGGGATTTAAATTATAAGACTTTATGAAATTTTGATTGTTGGGATAAATTGGAATGTAGTGAATAATAGCATCTTTACAATCATTTATAATAATTTCTTTTCCAGTGGCATCAAAAAACTTTATAAAATAACTCAATGAAATAGAATTTCTTTTGACTTCATTATCAAAGTTGTATTTAGGATAATTATAGTTGAAGAAGATCATATATATTATGGAAAAATCATAATTACTTTCTATCCATGTTCTTTTAGTGAACTCTTTTAAACAAGCTATGGCATCAAAGTATGCAAGATAATTTAATCTTCTTTGTTCAAAATATTTATTAAAATCAAAATTTTGTAAGTCCGAAATTGAGTAAACATAGTATTCATAAAAATTATTAAATTTATAAAAATCGAGAGTTGAATTTTTGTTTACTCTTAAAAGTGAATCAATTAAATTATTCAAAATATTTTTTATTTTTTCGTAAATTTTCATATAATCTTGGTATTGATCGTTTGTTAGGGCTAAAAGATTTTCATCTAATACTTGTAGAACAAAATTATTAGTTTTATTATTATTCGAATTGGAATTGGTTTGTAATCTTCTTTGGTTATTATTTATTTGTTTTTTAGATAAATTGATATCTTTTGGTGCAATTTTATCTTTTAAGTATAAAGTTTCTTTTGGATAAAGTATTCTTTTTTTATTATTATTATATACTTGTGAAAAAGAAGATACACTTGTTTTATTTAAATCTATAGGTATTACATTAATAACTGTTTTATTAATTTCTCCAGATAAATATTTCTTTTCTAGATTTTGATATTTTTGTTTTTCCGAAAGGAAAAGACTAGTTTCTAACAGATTATCAACAGTATTGAAAATGGATTTATTTTTACTATTAATTATAATGCTATCTTGCAAAGAAGTTTTATTATCAGTTAATAAATTAAGAGAGTCAACCATATCAGTTAGTAGTGGTATTTCTGGATTCATTTTAGCAATTGAAAGTGAAATGACATTCAATGAATCATAAATATTTTTATCAAGTAAGGTGCTATTGTTTACAGTGTTATTCAAAGCTTGAAATTTAATAATGGAAGAAAGATTATTTATCTTTTCTTTAAAAATTTGTTCTTTTTCTATATCAATTTGGCAATTAATTCCACTAAAGCCACTGAGACACTTGCAATCTCTCTTAAAGTTTGAAATTTCAACACAATATCCTTTTTTATTACAAAAGTCATCATCACATTTAACTTTTGCAGGAGAATCTAATGTTCCATTTAAATTTATTTTTGCTTTTATAGTTGAATTTTTCAAATTGTTAGATGAGATAAATACAGACTCTGTACTATTTAAAATCTTGTCTGTAATAGTGTTATTATCTATTAATAATTCAGTTAAGATCATTGAAGAAGTTAGGATGTCCTGTGTTTTCATATCTTTAGATAAATTTGGCATTGCGTTTATTATTTCATTAGTTAAATTTGTTGATGTTGTATTTGAAAAAGTTAAAAAGTTTTCTTTTGAAGTATATATAATAATTTCATCTAATAAAGTAATAAAATTGTTTGGTGTTTGTATCTCCGAAAAAACTAAATAATTTGCTGATGTTGAATTGTTTTTTGAATTCTCTTTAGGAAAAACAAATCGAATTTGTCTTGAATTATCTGGGTTAGGTATTTGGGTTCTCAAGTTGAAATTACCATTACCTTTTTCATAATAAGAGAATTTATAGATATTTGTAGGGAAGTATTCATTTTCGTTGCTCATAATTAAAAATTTTGTATCTCCTAAAACTCCTGTTGAAGGAACAACAGATAGACTTGAGCCTAAAATTTAAAAATGATAAATTTTTTAATTTTTTCATTTAAACAAAAATTATAATTTAAAATCTGTAAATAAAAAAATACAAATGTCATCATCTGGTTTTATTATGTCTTTTGTTGCAACTGAATCTACGACATTATATCCGATAAAATCTGATCTATTTATTACAAAACCTGATATCCCTGTGAACATATCTTTGAATTGATTATTATCTAGCTTACTATCAAAAAAGTGCAATAAAGCAAATGTATGTGGTTTTCCATTTGGAGGACTAAATATTAAAAAATATTAATAATTATTTTTACTAGCAATTTGTCTCAATTTTTGTAATATCGTATATAGACCAAAGTCTTAAATTCTTAATAAACAAAAATCCATAATTTGTTCTTGATTTTCGTCCTGCTCGAATAACTAATTTAGTACTTTCTCTATTTGAATTGTTTGGAATCAAATCTTTTTCTGTATTTAATTTAAATTCTCTTCTTAGAGTAGTAAATTTATTTAGAGGAATATTTACAGAACAAGATACATAAATCCAATTCATTATATTTTTATATATAGTGTCTTCTTTTTCATAAATCTTATATTTTTCAGCGGAATCTATCTGGTAAACAGGATTACAAGTAACTCCAAAAGTGTTATTAAAATAAGAAACCTTTATATAAGAATGCAGATCCCAAATAATTTCTTCATTATCAAATGCCACATATGTTTTATTATATGAGTATAAATACATCCAAAATTCCATAGAATATTCTCCAGTATTCGATACTTTTACATTTGGAATATCCATAGAGTCGATTTTAGAAAAATCTTGATATGGAAGATTTTCACAATAATGTGTTGTTGTGTTATAATTAAATCTTATAATTTGATTTCCTGAAGTAAAATCGCATTGGCAGTCATATATTCCTGAATTAACGCAACCTTCATTACATGATTTATCACACGAAAAACATGGAGAATCAGAATTATATATATCAGTATAATTGAAAAATTGATTTGTACATCTTTTTAATATATAAGGGTGAAAATCATTTTTGCATTCAATACCTATTTTCTTGACAATAGAGTTAGAATCAGTAGAAATTCCAATATCGGTATATGCTTGTAAATCTATAATACTATCTGTAACACAATCAAAATTATTTGATTTACTATCCAAAGGATAGTAGAAAAATAAATTTTTTTCTTTTTTGTCGTTTGTAACATATGCATATGGATTAATAATGAAGTTTCTATAAATTCTAATATCCGAAATCATTGCAGAAAAGTCATATCCGATATCAAAAGTATTAAAAGTCCATCCTGAGGGTAAATTAGGGCCAACTTTTTTTATTTGTTTATCATGAACATTAAAATTTTGTAATTTTGGGAAATAATTGCTAAGATCTTCAGGATCATTTTGCTTATAATTATAATTCGAAATTGAAATAAGACACCATTGCCCAACGAAATTTAAAAATACATTTGAATCTATATATATAACTGAAGATCCTTCATAAAAATACAAGCTGTTATCTCTTGTATTATAGCAAATATATCTATTTCCATCCTTTGTAAATCTGAATATTGTAACACATTCAATTGAAGAATCAAAAAGTTGTCCGAAAAATTTAATCCATACTGTTAAAGTAAATATTGGCTCTTTTTCCAAATAGAAATTTTTACTAATATCATTAGCCTTTAATATGAGAAATCTTTTATTTAAATTTAATAAAGGAACTTTTAAAAACACTCCATTTGTTTTTTTACAAATTCCCAAATATAGTTTATAACCATCCAAACATTCCAAACATTGCTTTACTAAATTACTAATACATTTTTTACATCCATTTGAACAATTATTGATTGTAGTCAATCCCCATTCTGAAGAAGAAAGTAATAGCTCTTGGCTTTCGACGAATATAGCATCCTTTTCCCAATTGTCTAAATTTGATGAATAATTTATCAACATATCTTTATCAATATCGTTGAGAGGACCATTCGAAATATAATCGTAAAGGTTTATTCCATTTTTGTTACTATTCATATTCATTATATAATTGTCAATAGACTGGTTAACAGAAAATTGTATGTAAAATGTTTGAAACTTTAAGAATTCAGAAAATCTAAAAATAAATAAATAAATTAAATGGAATCATCAAATAAAAAAATAACATTATTAAAAAAAACCAAACAATTTAATTTATGACACAAAATAAAATATTACGATTGTGAAATGCTTTCTTGTAAAATATGGTAATTCCAATTAGAACCTTCGCTAATTCTTAAATCCTTGTATAAAGCAGCTCCCCATGTAACATTATTTAGATAATTTTTATTGGTTGTACCAGGACATGAGTCATTATTAGAGCAAAATACAATTTTTTTAAGTAAAGCATTTGAAGAAAATGTACTATCGAAATTGTTGGATGAAAAATCTGGATTAAAGAAATTAAAATTAGTTATAACTCTGAATATTTTCTTATCAGAGTTAAGTTGAATCATTACATGATTCCAATTGAATTGTGAAAAGTTTTTAAGTTGAACTCTTACAGAAAGATTTGTTAACATTTGATAATAAACAGTATATCCCATGTTTCTATTGAAATTTTGATTATTTGGAGTTTGAGAAAGTAAAGAATTAGGTTCGGAATAGATAACATGAGGATCAGCGATTAAATAATATTTTTTATAATTGTCTGAAATTTTACAGAATTCATTTATTCTATCTAATTTAATCCAAAACTCTAACGTATAATTCGAAGAAACATTAACTATTTTTTGGAAATTCACAAAATTCAAGCATCCATTAAAATATAAATAACCTTAAAAAATTTTATTAATTATAAATTAAAAAAAAAAAATAAAATATTTTTTCTTTAATAATATGACATAAATTTATTTAGGATTAAAGTTTAAAATATGGAGATTTATTCCTAATATCAAAAATTATTTAAAAAATCAGTAAAAATTTATAATAAATTACTTTTTTTTGATTGACTTTGAGGAATGCATTTATATCCATATCTGTCATATCCGTTTGAGCAAACATTATTATTAAAATTATCAAAAGTTTGAGAATTATTTAGAAATTGGCATTTATTCATATTATTATCACATTTTCTATTACAGAATGATGTTGATTTATCACTCATTATACCTCTACCAGTATTTGATGAACAAATTTCATTACAACGAGGATTGGGAGAAGTTAAAGGATCATATACATATCCAGAATTACATATTATCGGGAATTCTTCATCAATGCAGAGTCTAGCATTAGTACATGAATTAACTTTTAAACATAGATTATTTAAAGGATTAAATTTTGGTTTAGTAGGAGAACAAAGCTTTTTAATTCTTAATTTTTTCGTAAAAGTAGGAACAATTGTTACTCCATTGATTTTTATAAAATTGAAAGAATAATTTTCCGTTGATTTTTCATTTATGTAAGGTAATTTATTTGTTCTCTTTCGATATAGAGAAAAGTTTATACTAAAAACAAGACTTGGCATTTGAGCAGAAGTGATTGATTTTAAATATCTTCAAATTTAAAGAATTAAAAGATATTTATTCAAATTAAATAAAAAAAAATTAAAAAAATAAATACATATGTCTAAAATCCATTTTCATAGGTAAATATTCAGTAAAAAGATAGATATTTCTCACATATATCATACAGTCTTTATTTTTCGACATTCCCGCTAATAGTAAATATGTTTTTGCATTATTTTGGAAATAATATCTAAATGGATAATCATTAGAAATTGTAATTTTGGAACTTGTTCCTGATATATTATAAAAAACATCAGATTTTAATTCATTTTCAACTGGTGTTTGAACATTATTATCCTCCAATCTCGAATAAAAGACTTTCTCTCCAGTATTTACTGCGCATCGAACATACGTCCAAACTTTGTTAATTGTAGAATATCTTATTTTTTTATCATAATTCAAAACTCTTTTATTATTTATCATATTAAATATATCCGCTCCGTAAATATTTTCAATATTAGCACCAATTTCTTCGTTTAGTTTGAAATCTTGAGGCCAACAGAACATACTTAAATAAGAAGTGTTTTCCTGGACTATAGTAACGCTTGCCAAATTTTTCCATATTATGTGAAATCCACTTGTTAATTTTGCTATATCATCTACACTATACCAAAATTCAAAGGTATATCTTCCATTATATGAAGGCGTAATATTCTCAAATTTCACATTTTCGACCTCATTTAATTTTATGAATCCATACGATGAAGGATCATCTTCAGAAAATAAATAAGTTTCATTAGAAAGAATTGTATAATTTTCCGGATTCAGATCAATTACATTATAGCCCAAGAATTCAGTGTCTTTAATAGGAGTAATTTGTGATGTTTCAAAAACTTTTCCATCTTCTGATTTAATATATTTTATTGTTTGTTTTGTCACAGCTTCATCATTTAACCTGTCGATAGTATTATATCCGGTGATTTTTTCGTCTATATGATACATTAAATTATCTTCTTTAATTTGATTTCCTATAAGAGAAGGAGTTACCCAATTAAATTGAAATTCATCTGGTTCCTGGCAATCATAGCAATTATAAAGCCGAATTAATCTTAAATAAATAATTCCTCTATTTTTATTACCATTTACAAATTTAAAAGAACCAGTACCTTCACTTGGTATATCTGTTAAAGATGTAAGTAAAGGATTTTCTTTTGACTCTATTAATTTATTATGGAATAAATATAATTTGCTAGAAATATTAACCGAGCATCTAAGATACTCCCATGGTGTATCTTCTCGTGAAAAATTGATTTCTGCTTTGTTCGAATTTTCGTAAGAATTATTTGATTGCTCGTATATAGGATAACACGTTGAAATATAATTTCCATTTTTATAACCTAGATCAATTTTGAGATGTTTATTCCATTGAAGAGAATAGTTGCCAAAACCCCCTTGCTTATATGATTGTATATATACCCAGAATTGCATAGTATACTCTTTAGTTTTAACAGCTGAGTTGATATCAGTAATTTCAATATCTTCATATCTTGAGTAATCGATATAATCAGTTACTATAAAGGATTAAGAATGAGAAAAAGTATGATAAAAAATAAATAAAAATTAAAAATATGTCTTACATTTACAAAAATTTGAGTTATTGTTTTTACTAATGAGCATTAATTTTTTATCAACATTACTACAACTACAATAATCATTCGAAGTATCAAAATATCCAAATGGGCAATTCGTTTTATTAGAAATAAAGCATCCTGTATCATCTAGTCCTGTGAAATTACAATTATAATTATTATTTTCTTCAACAATAATATTATCATAATCATCAACACAAGAATATTGAATATTTGCTAAATTATCAAAATAAGTATTAGTTAAACAATTTGAAGCAGAACTTCCTTTGTATATATCAGTTATATCAGTTATTGAAGATTTTTTTAATTTGCTAAATGATAATCCAGTAGTCGCTCCACTATTAGAATAAATACCCATAAATCCAGTAAAATAATTATAAGATATCATTAGCCTTGTCCATAAAGCAGTTATTTCTTTAGGAATAGTTAATATCAATAGATCTGCTATAGGTATATTAGCATAAGTTCCTTCATTAGTTTGAGTAACTTTATTACCAACTTGCCAATTTAATTTTTCAGGATAATAAGTTTTAATTGAATCATCAGAATTATAATTGGAATATGAAAGTACAATGAATGTCCATTTTCCAATTCTATTTTGGAAATTATCATAAGTTGCAACTAGAGTATTTGCGGAGTTATATATGTTATATAATTTCAATTGATAATTTGTTGATGATAATTTCTTAATGATTATGCTTAGTCCATTTCCATATTTATAGAAATAGAATTCATCATTTAAATTATTGAATTTTTTTAAATCCGATGCACCAATATAGGTAAAACCGAGGAATTTAACGAAAAATTTTATTGTAACTTCATTTGAAGATTTATCATCAATCTTTACTGTTGAAAGATCTACATACTTTTTAGTTGTGCTATCAATAGGAGGAGTAACTATAACAGTATGAGAATTTGCTTGAGTTTTACATACTGGAGGAGAAGCAGTAAAAGAATATAATTTTCCTGAACTGCACATCATATTATCATTGTCATTTTTATAATCATAATCTGAATCTTTATAGGATTTACCAGTAGGCTTAGGAAGAATTACTTTAGATGGATTAATAATCAAATCTAGATAATTAGATTGATTGACAAATAGTGAATCTGGAAGAAAATTTAATTGATGATAAATATCTTTAGCATCTAGAGTTTTTGGAACATTTATAGAAAAAGTAGAAATATTCATATCATCAATATTGTTATTAAATAATTTATTTATTGTAAATGAATAAAAGAGGATATTGCTTTGAATTCTTGGGAATTTATATGAATTTTCATAGTTGAAACTAATAATTAAATAAAATTATATCAACATATAAAATTACTTTAAAATCAAATTTAAAATAAAAAATCTTACTATTTATATGTTTGCCTATAAGTATCAAAATCGATTAAATTTGCATCCCAAACTTTTAAATATTTGTAGATTCCTGAATACCATGCTCCATCAATAAAATATTCTTTACAATTATTTGTACAAAATACTATTTTATTCAAAGAAGGATTTGTTGATAATCCTTTTTTCTTATATCCATCATCATTATCATTTTTATAATAGTAATTTATATCCCAGTTTGAATTATTTTTTATTACTGAATATGATATTTTTATCCACTGACCATTTTTCATTTCAATCTTTTTTAAATTTGATGGAATTATCGAATTTGAATCTGACCCATTATATATTTTATAATCATTAGTAGATAAATCACTAACTTTAACTAATTTTGTATCTTTTTTAATTGATATTGAATTAGTCCAGAAAATATAATATTTTCCAGTTGCTTGATTTTTATACAAGTAGTTTAAATCAGGAACAAACCAGAATTCAACGTGATATTCACTTAGTGTACTTTGTAAATTTATTTCAATAGTTGGAGAATTAAATCCTTGAGAATAAAATAAAGAACCTGAATTTGAAGATGAATTTACAGGATTTGATACATTTTTTTCAAGACAGAAAATAGAAAATTTTGTATAATTTGGAGTATCGTTACATTGTAAATTAGTTCCATAATTATCAGGAGTCAAATTTACTGTAGGACAAGCAATATCTCCTTTAGAAGAAGAACATGATCCAATGCAATATCCACTATTAGTATTCTGAGTTGATGAGTTAGCGAGAGAGTTGTTTGGTTGATATAAATATGTAGGGAATCCAGAGGTACATGTTTGGGAACAACTTTGATTATCCGAAGAATCTACATTCCAGAAATAATCATTTTTACAAGCAAGAATTTTAGTATTTGAAATACAATACTGAGCATTTGAATCACAATTTTGAATTGATTGAAGTCTTAAGTCAGGACTCATATTGACATAACCAATATTTGGGATATTTAATCTAATAAAGCCATTTAAATTCGAAGGTCTGAGAGAACCCGAATAGGAAATATTGGATGAATATACTCTTTTACATGAATTTAATTGACAATTATTCCATGTAAATGTAAATTTTGAATTATTAACAATATCAATATCATTAAAGTTCACTGATAAATTAAGAGATGAGAAAGAATCTTCATTAGGAGTTGAACTTTTAAATGTTTTGAAATCACTAAGAAAGTTAATTAAAATTATTCATTAATATGTTTTTAAGAAAATTAAATATTATCCCAAAAATTTAATATAATTAAATAATATTCAAAAACTATATAAAAACATGAAATGATTAGAATTAAAATTAATCAATTTTTTCTGTAAAAGAAATTATTTAAAGGATCTTACTTGTAGTGGAAATATATATTTGGATGAATATAATCTGCGAAAAATGCAATATTTCTAACAAATATATATTGTGTTGTAGAAGGTAGTCCAGTAATACTACTTATTGTTAGTTTTGGATTTGAATTATAAAATTTCCTTGGAGGCAATTTCAGATATTCATTAGTAAAATAAACTGGCATATTCAATGTTTTTTCAGTTAATTTTGAATCTGGAAATCCTTCACCGTTTACATCTAAGTAATATTTCTTCCTTGAATAACTATACGCACATCTTATATATCTCCATTTAGTTTGAATAATCTGTGACTTTGAAAAATTTAAATTTTGTTGTTCATCTGCAGAATTAATTAAACTTTTCAGATTTACAGCAGTATCGGTAAATTTAACAATATCATAAAATTCAAGACCAATAAAACAATAAGCATCTAAATTAGAACTTGTAGGATCTGTAATAATGGTGATCATAATATTATCTTCATATATAACTCTAAAAGCATTATTGCCAATATTTGATTCACTTGAAAAGAACCAAAATCCTAAAGTGTAGCCACTCGAATAAATATGATTTTCATTCTCAATTTCAATATTATTCGAGATTTTTGTAATATCCAAATATTCCACTTTTAAAATTATAAAATAAATATAAAAAATAATTTACGTTTTCCACAAGTACCATCTGAAGGTATTTTATTATAATTTGAAGAAATCGGATGACATGATATGCAATCATTTAATCCTATTGAGGATAAATCATCTTTGCATTGTAAACAGGTATAGTTACATTCTAATTAATTAAACAAATAAAGAAAGAATGCTCTTTGCAAATAATAAATGAATTCAAAAAAAATACATTTTCAATAATTGGTTATAATATTCTTTTACTTAATAATATAGATTAAAAATTCCATACAAAATAATTTGTAAGTAAATCATTATATATAAAAATTAGTAAAGTGAAGAAAATTAATATAAATTTTCAATATTATTAAAATTTATTAATTAATTATTTACCTTGACTACACTTCGATGTTTTAGTATCAAATGAATAACCTGGAAAACATCCTAAATTTTTACCCGTTCCATTTTCGATTTTATTGTTTTGATCAGTATTTAAATCTAAATATTTTATAATAAATATTAATTTTTTATCTTACACATAGAAGAATAAATTGGTCCAATATAAAAATCATTGTTTGTTGAATCCCAACTACATGCTTCATTACTACAAGCTATAAACTTTAGATATAAAATGTTTGTCATTTTAACATCTGTATATTCTTTTTTTTGAAAAGTTATTTTTTTGCTTTTACTAATCTCAAGAGTAATTACATTCAATGAATTTTTGACAGTAAATGTTACAGTCCCTAATAATGTTGAATAAGATATATTTGATGTTGAATCTTCTTGAGCATAATATATTTTCAAATAATTATTAGCGATATCAGATCCAACTAAAATATTTAACTGTACACTCATTTTATCTGAGTTTTCTCCCTGTATTTTTCCAGTAAGGTCAATACCAAATATAACACCATCTTCAATATTAGCAGGTTTTGACATTTTCGTGAGTAAGTTAGTTTGGCTTAATCCTGTAAAATCTTGACTTTTATCATACAATGTATCAGAAAAAGGTTTTAATTCATCATCAAAATACTTTATTTTGAGATAATTTTCATAAATTTTAATTCATTTAAAAAATTTATTATAAAAAAAGAATTACATCTGGAACTTTTGCTTTAAAAATGATACCATTCAATTTATCATCTAAAATGTCTTCATTTCCATCGAGTTTATTTTTAAAATAATATCCTTCGTATGCCATATATTTTTTACTTGCATCAGGATTTGTATAATAATTTACATGTAGATAATTAAACTCTGAATTTGTTGGCGAATAAGTCTTATCAATTTTATCCATAAAATATGTGGTAGTCGAATATTTAGCTAGATTAAAAATCTTAAGCTTTTCATCGAAAGTTAAAGTAATCTTATTTCCGAGTTTTGTTATTGGCACCAATATTAATGAATATTCAGTCTTGTCTATCACATAAGGTAATTTATTTATTTGTTTATGTAATTTATCAAAATTTATTGATAATGCTAATTTCCAATATTTAAGTTTTGTAAGATTATTCATATCCCTATAAAGTATTATAAGTAAATTAAAAATAAAATAAAAACAATATTATGCATATATATATTTATTTAAACAAAAACAAAATTTTTACGCAAATTTTGTAATATTGCTGGGATTGACATAAATTGGATAAATAAATAGATTTCTCAAGTATATTGTACAATCAGAATTTCCAGATATACCATTAATTAATACATATGTTGTTTGACCATCTGAAAATATTGGAGACATTGGAGTTGTATCTGTCATTCTATTTTCAATTTGGATTACCGAATTTCCATCTTCTAAAATAGAATGATATATTTTATTTTTTGAATCAACAGCACATCTGACAAATAACCATTTATTATTTATAAGAGAAGATCTAGTTTTCTTTTCAAAATTTGGAATGCTATTACTATCTAAAATACTATAGATATTATCACCAAACTTGTTTTCAATCATGTTTGGAGTCTTAAATTGAAAGTCTTGGGACCAGCATATCATATTTATTGAATTAGAATCTTTTTTATCTTTGATAATTGTCACAGAGCCCAGACCTTTCCAGATTATATGGAATCCATTTGTCAAATTTGAAATGTTTGAGATCATTGTCCAAAATTCTATAGTATACTGGCCATTTAATGAAGGAGGAACTGAAGAAATTTTTATATCAGTAACTTCATTTAGTTTTACTAAACCTGTACAAAAATTACTATTCTCAGTGCATAAATAATCTGTATTTAATTGACCATATTTATTAGGAGTATCGAAATCTAATACATTATATCCTAAGAAATCATCAGTAGATAAAGGTGTGAGAGCAAATGATTTTACACCTGTTTGGTCTAGAATATAATTAATAACTTGTTTATTCTCTGCATTATCATCAGTTCTATCAATGGTATCAAATCCTGTTATTTTTCCATCAATATGATATAGAAGGTTGTTTGAGGTGATTAGATTTTGAATTACTGAAACAGTTCTAAAATCTTTTCTATAATGATCGATCGGAAGACAATCATAACAATTATATAATTTCAAAAGTCTGAAAAATAGAATTCCTCTATTTTTAGAATTATTAACAAACTTCAAAGATGCTGTTCCTGGTAAAATATCTGTCAAAGAAGTATTTAAATCTTGCTCAGTAGTACTAGATTTTTCCTGATAATGAAAATATTTTTTATTGACTATATCAACTGAACATCTTAAATATACCCAAGGTAATTGATCACTAGTGAAATCTACATCGAATTTATTTACTAACTTATTTGTATCTGACTCTTCATAAAGTGGATAGCATGTTGATGAATAATTATTAGCAGTTTTACCTTTGATATCTATCCTAAGGTATCGATTCCAAATAAAAGAATACATATTAAAAGTTCCAGCAATATAAGTTTGACTGTAAATCCATACTTCAAATGTGTATTGTTTTGTTGTAATTTCGGCGCTGAAATCCGACAATTCAAAATCATTAAATCGAGTCAAATCCAAATAATCCAAATCTTAAAAAATTAAATAAATAATAGAATAAAATTAACAATAATTTCAGTATAAATTAAATAAATCTTTACTTCTGCATACAGATTTTGAACCAGTTTTAAAAACACCCATCAATTTTTTATCAACATTACTACAACTACAATAATCATTATTCGTATCAAATTCAATAAAACCTAATGGACATTTTACTTTTTTATCATAACATGTTCCTGTTTGTTCATTTAATAAACTTAAATCACAAATATATTTCGTTTCATCAAAAGTATTATCTAAGTCAAATACACAATTAATATTAAGATTCGTTTTTTCAAAATAATCTGAAAGACAGTCTGTAAAGGAATCTCCATTAAAAATATTGATCATATCAGTTTTCGAATTTTTTTTTAAATCTTTACTATATTTCAAACCTGAAGCTGATTTATTAATTGAAGTATATATTCCCATAAATCCATTAAAATAATTAAATGATATTATTCCTTTACTCCATAAAGCAATAATTGGTTTAGATATTTTCATTTTAGCAAAATCAGTAATTTTTACTAATTTAGAAGAGGTTCCATCAATATCCATATTTTTATTGTTAATTTGAAAATTTAGTTTATTTGGATAATATCCTTTATATGTTGTATTATTTGAATAATCAGATAATGAAATAACAATATTAACCCATTTACTAAAAAATGTTTGGAAATTACTATATGTTGATAAGATTATTCCTGTTTTATAAACCAAACTCAAATCAAATCGAGATGAATCAATCTTATTAAGCGTTAAATACAAATTATCACTATAATAAAATATATCAGTATTATTAGAAGCTGGACTATATTCTTTTGAAAATCCTAGTATTTTCATCGAAAATTTTATTGTAATTTCATTTTCAGATGTCAAATCTATTGGTTTAAGTAAAACATCAACATAAGAATTATCAATTTTATTTATTCCTGGACTTACAAAAACTGATTTACTGTCTGTAGATGCCTCACATTTTGGTGGACTATTGCTAGATAAAATTGCTTTTTCAACACATTGCAAACTTTCATTATCATTCTTCCATTTGTCAGGGCTATCAATTGTTATCGTTGTTGGGGTATCATAATAAAAATCAATTAATAATGTTCCTAATTCAGAAACGTATTTATTTATCCCCACAAATTCTAAATCTTCAACGTAATTAATTTGAGGATAAATATCGAGAGGATCTGGATTGCTTGGAACGTTAATATCTTTGTCTGTGAAGTCCATATCTTGAATTTTATTATATTTCATTTTTGGAAAAGACATTGGTAAAAATAAGATATTGTTCATAAACCTTGGTTGTTTTATGTAATTATTGTAATTGAAACTAAAATAATTAATGAAAAAATTTTATCAATAATTTACTTTTTAGATCATTATATATATTTTATTAAAATAAAAAATTACTATCTATTTAAGCTCAAATATGAATCTAAAGAGAAATTTGTTGCATCCCAAACTTTCAAGAGCTTATAAGCTCCGCTGGACCATGTTAAACTAGGACCACTATTATACCATGTATCACAATTTCTTGTACAAAATCCTATACTAGAAAGATCGAGATTTTCTGTAGAATTAAGAACATTGTAGTCAGTAGATCTCATGTGATGGAACATAAAATCTCTATTACTTGAATTTGATGCATTAGTTATAACCGAATAACTAATTTTATTCCATTGATTGAATTTAAGCTTAAAAGAATTTGCATTGAATGGAAGAGATTGTTTAATTAACTTAATAAAATAAGTAGTCGAAAAATTCTGGATTTGTATAGAATCCGTAGCAAAACATATTTTAAAAGTAGTTGATATATCAAAAATTTTATCAGGTAAATGCCAAATTTCTAAATGATATATAGTCAATAGCGGAGATATTTTGATTTCAATCGTTGGTGAATTAAATTTGTAGGAATATAAAAGAGCTCCAGTTGGTGGTTGAGTAGTATCTTTAGCATAAGTCAAATCTTTCTGAATACAGAAAAATGAATAAACAGTATAATTATTCAAGCTACAGGTTAAACTTGAGATAAATTTAGCTGAATTTTCTAAATTTAGAGTAGAACATTTAAATCCTGTAGTTTCATCAGAACTACAAAAGCCAGAACAAAAACCAGTATTTGTATTTTTACTAGAATCATTGATTATTTTGGGATCAGACATTCTTAGGAGATAGCTTGGCATCCCATTTAAGCACTTTTTGGTGCAACTTGGATTGGGTGAAGTATTGTCCCAAAAAAAATCATTTTTACAAGATAAAATTTTGTCATCATTGAAGCAATTTTTTGCATTTGAATCAGAACAAGTGTAATCTTTAGTATCTGCATCATCAAAAAGTTTAGAATTAAAAGTTTTTCCATTTGGAGGTAAAATAATTTTGGTAAATCCTTTTAGTGCGATAAATTTAACTTTATTATTAATAGTTAAATTATTTGTTATAGTTTCACATTCATTAAAAGCGCAATTTTTTGATGTGAATGTTGCAGCGGAATCGGAAGTGATATTTATATTATCCAATTTTACGAACATGCTTAGAGAAGGAAAAGTATTTTCACCAGGAGTTGTTGAGAAATTGAGTTTATCAAAATCGCTATGATTTTATTTTAGAATTTAAAATATAGTTTATATCGAAATTAATAAAATTAATTTTTTCAAAATAAAAATAACATTCATTTTTAATAATAAAAAAAAGTCTCTTAATAAAATTCCGATGTGATTAAATCGATTAAAGAATAAAAATAAAAAATATTTTTTACATTAAAAAATATTTATAAAATAAAAAAATTTTATTTATTATATTTACAAATATTGAAATTGGATTTCTGGAGGAATATAGTCAGCAAATAAAACTATATTTCTGATAAAAAAGTTATCTTTATTATTTGTTCCAGCAACATTGAAAATTTTCAATTTAGGATCGGTAGTAAAAAATTTCCTTGGTGGAGGATTTACATACCCACCATCGTAATAAAATGCAGGTTTAATATCTTTAGCCCTTTTAATTGAAGATGTTTTAAATCCACCACCAACATTAGTATCAGAACTTATTTCTGAATTTGAATATTGACATCTTATATAATTCCAACGAGAGACTGTTGTTTCTTGAAGCTCTAATTTAGGAAATGATCCATAAAATGTGCTAGTTTTAAAACTTTCATGTGTATCTTTATCAACTAAAAAAGTATCGGGATCTTGGTATTGGATTCCAACATAGCAAATTGGAGTAACTTGCTTGGTGGAATCTGAGTTCTGCAGTACAATCATAAGATGAGATTCATAAACTATTTTTAAAAAATTTATGGCTGAAGTATTTGACAAAAACCAAAATCCGATTGTGTAGCCTGTAGATGTTATATGTTTAGTGTTTGAAATTTCAATAGGATTGTTCAATCCATTCAAATTTAAATAATTCACTAATTTTTATTTTTTTTAAATAAGTTAAAAAAATTGATAATGATTAAAAAAAATATTTTTAATTTAATTGTTTAAAAAAATAATTTGTTTGATATATATATATACAATTTCCACAATTTCCATTATTAGGGCCTTTATCACCATTTTCTGAATAAGGGGAACATGTTGAACAATTTGTACTTGAAAAAGTTGTCTGATCATTACATTTCAAACATGTATAATGACATTCTAAATTTTATTAATCAACTGAGTCTCCCGTAAATAATGGAATTTAAAAAAGTTCAACTTAAAATAAAAGAAATTATTCTATATTTTAGGGTTTATTTGGAAATTTTTGATTAAAAATATTTCCATATTTTTTGAACTTAATTTTCGAAATTAAAATACTATTTTTATTTTTCAAATTAAGTTCAAAATATTCTTATTTAATTTCAATTATATTTAAATAAATAAAACTTAAAAATTATTAAAATAATAATTTTAATTAATTTTAAAATTAGACATTTTTAATCTAAATGTTTTTCTATGAAGGTATTAATAAATAAAAAAATCGGTTGTTTGAAAAAAACTCTTTTATCTTATTTCATCCAAAAAAGGAATTATAAATCTTAAAATCTGTATTTACCTTTACATTCTCCATTATTTAATGTTGTTCCATTAATACAATCTCCTGATTCTGGTGGATTAAAAAGTGAATTTGCACTAATGTCTGAGAAAATAATAAATAATTTTTACCATAAGAAGTAAAGATTGGTCCTATATCAATAATGCATTTTTTCTGGTCATTTGGATTAGTAGCATAAAAAAATAAGAAAAGTTCTCCTGTAGTTGGATCAAACATACCAGTTTTCTTAATAAAAATTAAATAAATTAAAATTTATATTATCAATCTTTTAAAAAATATTCATCAAAAGTATTACTTTATCACCATCGTTTATTTGAATATTATACACTGAATTTCCAGCATTAGAAAAATTAAATCTTATCATTTGTACTAGGCCAGGTCCTTGAAATGTAGTACTATAAACATTATTATTAAAATTATTTCCATCTGCACAAGGTAGGTCAGAGCAAGCCATAAATTGTATCTTACAATCTTTACTCTCTGAATTTGGAATTCCGAATGTAGTATAGACATAAAATTGACTATTATTATCGGCCTTATTAATCCTATTATTGAAAAAATCAAAATTTAGAAAAGCACTGAAATTATTTATATTTGGCGTTATCATGACTTTGTAAAAATCTGGATAGTATAAGCTTGATTTATAAACTGATGATCTATCTACAAGTCCAGAAAATGTCCCATCACCCTTTGTCTAAATATAAGTATAAATAATTTTATTTGAAGTTAAAGATTTAACATATTTATTTATTTTTTAAAAAATCGTTTTGATAATTTCCTTCAAAAAAAATTTTATTAAAGACTTATACTTTAGCATTAGAATAGGAGTAAATCAAACCATTTCTCCTGTCCTTAATATCATTTGAAGGAGTACCAGTTGATAATAAAAATGTTTTATGCAAAGTCCCATCAAAAGCCACAAAGGGATAATTAAATTCATTGTTTTTATCTGTTTTATAATCAGTATCTAAATCATCGAAATGTAATCCTGAAACAATATTCAAAAGTAAAATAATTTTCAGAAAGAAAAGAATTTTTTTTTTCATTTATATAAGAAATTTAAATAATCCTTTAATAAAAAATTTCTAGAAAATATTTTGAAAAATAATTATTTTTGAAGCAAATTTAATAACAATTTCAGTATTTACAAAAAATCTAATATTAAAAAATTATTAAATGAATAATTATTGAGATTTTGAGATGAAATTTTTTAATTATATTATTTTTCTTTATTTGTTTCTTTTGAAATAAGAAACGAAATAAAAATGACGTCTGTTTCAAATATTAAAATGTAATTAATTAATTACTTTTATTAATTTTCCAAAATTATGCAAATTAATTATTAAATTAATTTAAATTTAAATATTAAAAAAAAACCAAAATTATATAACATACTCTCAAATCAAAAATTAAATAAATAATATTAAGTATTTTTGTATATTTTTAAAGATAAATTTATTTATGGACATGAAAAATTCACTATACCTATAATCGATTTTAAGAGCAAATATTTTAATTAGATATTTCAAAGTTAGAATCGCAAAATCATATGGAAACTCAATATATTCCGATTATTAATTAAAAAATATTATCTAATTGATAAAAAACGTAAAATGATGATTTAAAAGTGAAAAATTTTAATGATCATGAAATAAATTTTGCATTTGGAGAAATCAAAGCGGAAATTCCAATTGATATTTCAACTGATATTTTTGAAGAATAGTTTTCTTCTGCCCATAAGTATTCATTTATGTTGCTGTTGCTGAGAGCAAAATTATTCAAAGTTTATCTTTGAATTATATTTTTTAAAAATTTTCCAAGAAGATCGGGAATTTTAAAAAAAAACTAGGCAATAAGAAATCGTTTAAATTTAAAATATTTTTAGGAAAGAAAATTGACTGTTTTAAACAATAAAAATTTTGTAAAAATTTAAAAAGATAGTGTAGGGAAGAATTGTTCATATTATTTTTTATTCAAAATTTTTAAAGAATTCAATTAATAATAATTTATTAATTGTTTTTAAAATTGTTAGAAAATTAAATTGGATTACATATTTAATAAAAAGACGATTCATAAAATTTTAATTTCGAATAAATTTTGTTTAATTTCTATTCATCATTTGAAATATAAGTTTAAATTTTAATTTAAAGTAAAAAATGGATTATTTCAACTAAATTTTATTTAAATTTTAAAATCTTTTGAATATTTTTAATATCTTATGAGGGAAAACTCAAAAT
>Ga0194116_10002847_pt1 | contig 21661 bp, 27 predicted proteins | sample TA2MahsurfametaG_4_FD_148617 | JGI IMG/M metagenome (GOLD analysis project Ga0194116, IMG submission 148617) | Freshwater microbial communities from Lake Tanganyika, Tanzania - TA2015008 Mahale S9 surface | ecosystem: Environmental > Aquatic > Freshwater > Lake | place: Tanzania: Lake...
AGCACGCCGCCAGGAGCCGCTCCATCATGAACGAAGATCCGCAGCTCTATCCCTATCTGCCAAGCATTGCCAGACCCAGGATCAGCTGGCCCGGTGGCGCGCGGCTGGCGGTCTGGGTCGCGCCCAACATCGAGCACTATGAATACGACCCGCCGCCCAGCCCGGTTCGAAGTCCGACACCGCGGCCCGCTCCCGATATCAACTGGCTCACGCTTCGCGATTACGGTAACCGGGCTGGTGTCTGGCGGATGATGCAGGTGATGGACCGCTATGGTGTACGGGGTAGCGTCTCGCTCAACGTTGGCGTATGCGATCACTATCCCGAAATCATCGAAGCTTGCGTCAAGCGCGGCTGGGAACTGTTTTCTCACGGCGTCTACAACACGCGCTACCTCTACGGTATGGATACCGATCAGGAACGAGAGCTGATCGAGGACGTCAGGGCCACGATTTATCGGGCGTCCGGTCAGCCGTTGTCGGGGTGGCTCTCGCCCGCCTTGTCGAATACCGTGGATACGATGGATCTGCTGGCCGATGCCGGCGTGCTTTATACCTGTGACCTGATGCATGATGACCAGCCGCTTCCGGTCCGGGTGAAGTCGAAGAATCGGCTGATCAGCATGCCGTACTCGCTCGAAGTCAACGACTACACCTGCCTTGCACTCAAGCGGATGACGCCGCGCCGATATACCGAGACGATCAAGGCGCAATTCGATCAGCTCTGGGAGGAGGGTGCAGAAAATCCTCAGGTGATGTGCCTGCCGCTCCATCCCTGGCTTATCGGTCTTCCCCATCGATTACGCGAGTTTGATGAGGCGCTTCGCTACATCACCCGTCGCGACAAGGTCTGGCTCGCGACGGGTCGCGAAATCGCGCAGTGGTACCTGGCCAATCACCATGACCCAGTTATAAGCGCGCTTGGCGCCTAGAAAGGAACCCTCATGACGCTGCCCCGCTCTTATCTCGAATATCCGCGTCGCGCGCCGGGCATGGACCACGACCGCTATGACTATCGGAATCTGTTCCGCCACAAAAAAGTCAGCTGGCCGGGGGATGCGCGGGTTGCTCTGGTGGTGGTACCAGTCGTGGAATTTTTTCCGCTCAACATGAATCCCGCTCAGATGGTGGTCAAGGCGGTTGGTGGCATGGAGCGTCCTTATCCGGACTACTGGAACTACACCACTCGTGACTATGGCACCCGTGTGGGGATTTATCGCATTTTCAAGGTACTCGAGCAGTTGGGTGTGCCCGCGTCGGTCGCCATCAACGCCCGGGCGGCCGAGCGTGCGCCATTCCTGTTGAAGGAAGTCACCCGTCGTAACTGGGAGGTGGTCGCGTACGGCCTCGACATGAGCCAGGTGTTTCACGGCAAGTCATCAGTTGACGATGAGCGCGTGGCGATTGAGGCTGCGCTGGCGTCGCTCAGGAAAGCGTCCGGCCAGCCGGTGAATGGCTGGCTCTCGCCCATGCAATCCGAGTCGCACGCCACGCTCGATCTCCTGAGCGATCAGAGGATTCGTTACACGCCAGACTGGAACATCGACGATCTGCCGGTTCGCATGAACGCGCGCTCGGGTGCGGTGTACGGCGTACCCTTTGCACTTGACGTGAACGACCGCCAGTCAGTGCTCGATTTCAACCTGTCCAATGACGCTTATGTCGAGCAGCTGGTCGATGGCTTTGTCACGCTCTGGCAGGAAGCGGAGCAGTATGGTGGTCGGGTCTTCACGATATCGGCAAACAGCTGGCTCACGGGTCAACCCAACCGTATCGCTGCATTCCGGCGCGCGCTCGACATCATCCTGTCCCATCCTGGGATCTGGCCCACCACCTACGGCGCCATGCTGGACGCCTATCAGTCGCAGGAGTGAGCATGGAACTTTGGCGCATGACGGCGGCCGAAGCCTCGGTCAGGATGGCCGAGGGGCTGCTCACCTGTGAGGACTATGCCAGGGCGTTTCTGGAGCGCGTGGCAGAGCGCGATGCGCAGGTGCGCGCGTTCACCTTCATCGATCCGGCTGCGGTGCTTGCGAGTGCGCGTGAGCGCGATCGTGAACCACGGCGAAGCCCTGTGCACGGCATCCCGTTCGCGGTGAAAGATGTCATCAATACCCGTGATGCGCCGACGCAGCACAATTCGCCTGTCTATGAGGGGCATAGGCCGGGAGAGGACGCAAATTGCGTGGCCGTGCTCAGGGCTAGTGGCGCCGTCATGCTCGGTAAGACTGATACGCTCGAGTTCGCTTCGGGGGGCCGACGGCCGCTCACACGGAATCCACATGACCTTGCGCGCACGCCTGGCGGTTCGTCGTCCGGGTCGGCTGCCGCGGTGGCGGACGGCATGGCGCCGCTTTCGCTGGGCACCCAGACAGGGGGGTCCACCATCCGGCCCGCCTCGTTCTGTGGCATTCACGGCATGAAGCCCACCATCAGTCGGATCAGTTTTGAGGGGATCAAGCACTATTCGCTGCATCTTGATACGGTTGGACTCTACGGGCGCTCGGTTCCCGATCTCTGGCTTCTCGCGCAGGCCTACCGGATTCTCGACACCGCGCAGCTCTCGCCACCTTTGCCCGGTGCGCTCACCATCGGCTTTTGCGAAACGCCAATGTGGTCGGCCGCCACGGACGCTGCCAAAGCAGCGCTTCATGCAGCCGCGGAGAAATTCTCGAAGGCGGGCGTTCTGGTCAGACCTTTTGTGATGCCGGCGTCTTTCAATACGCTTACTGCGGAGCAGGACGCTCTCATGCATGAAGGCGGACGCGCGGCGTTCCTGCCCGAGTACCTCTCAAACCGGGACCGGTTACACAGTGACTTTGCCAGAAAGGTCGAGAATCAGAACGGCTATCAGGCGGCGCAGCTGCGAGCCGCGCTCGACGCGGTTGCGGCGCGTCGCGTTGAATTCGAATCGATGATGTCGGGGCTCGATGCGGTGATGACGCTGAGCGCGCCCGGGGAGGCCACGCCTGGACTGGCTTCCCAGGGGGAGGCCACCTTCAACAGAATGTTCACTGCATTGGGGGTGCCCTGCGTCAGTCTGCCGGGTATGACAGGGGCCAATGGGCTACCCATAGGTATTCAGCTGATCCAGCGGCGCTACGAGGATGACCGGTTGCTGCAGGTGGCGGCGGCGCTTTCGCCGATTCTGTCGTCCGCAGGAGCATGAGCATGGGCGAAGCTGTCGCGCCTGCTTCACAAGTCGCGCCCGAGCGCTTGCAGATCGGTTTGCTGTGTTTCAACGACATGCTGCTCCTGGACCTGGTGGGTCCCTGGGAGGTGTTTTCGAGCGTTCCGTGGGCCCAGGTGCATCTGGTGGCGCCATGCCCGGGATCGGTGAAGGCGGCCAAGGGCCTTCAGATCGAACCGACCAGTAGCTATGCCGATTGCCCATCTCTGGATGTGGTTTGCGTGCCAGGTGGTCCAGGCGTGGCAGCCCTCATGGAAGACGAACCAACACTGATCTTTCTCAGGCAGCAGGCGGCGAAAGCCCGGGTGATCAGCGCAGTGTGTACCGGATCGCTGGTGCTGGGCGCGGCGGGCCTGCTGCAAGGCCGGCGTGCGACCTGTCACTGGTTGTCGCTGCCGCTTGTCGCGGCTTTCGGGGCGACTCCCGTCAATCAGCGCGTGGTCGAGGATGGACCTCTGATCACTGGCGGCGGTGTGACGGCAGGCATCGATTTTGGACTTCACGTGGTGGCCCGACTCTGGGGGCAGGCAGTGGCCGAACGCGTTCAGCTCGGCCTCGAATACGCGCCTTTCCCGCCATTTGAATCGGGCAGTCCTCTGAGCGCTCCACCGGTCCGGGTTGCTGAGGTTCAGCAGGCATCGGCTGCCATGCAGGCGGCGCGTGAAGCGGTCGTGGCACGCGCTGCGGCTCGAATGGTTTTGTCCTACCCCCCCGAGGCTCAACGCTCATGATCATCGACTATCGCGCTTACACGCTTCACTCCGGAACGGTTTCGGCCTTCATGGAATTGTTTGAGACCGAAGGTCTGGAACCCCAGATTCGCATCTGCGGCAACTTCCTTGGCCTTTATCGTACCGAGGTGGGCAATATCAATCAGATCGTCATGATGTTTGCCTATCAGGATCTGAATGACAGGCAGCGGCGACGCGATCAGCTTTATCAGGACCCAGCTTTCAAAGCGTACCTGACCAAAGTACGACCCTTTCTCCGCGATCAGGAGGTTCGCCTGCTGACGCCGTCGCGCGTCAATCCTCCAATTGGCGGGCTCAACTTTGATACCTGACCCGACTGGCCAACCGCATGGGCTGCGCGCGGAGCGGTTTCGACATCGGCGCAGCCAGGAGTGCTCATGATGGCGGCTCATCCGCTTCCGGGACCACTTGTCGGTGATTCAGTCTGGTACGGCCCCGAGCTTGCGAATAATCCGCAAACCTGGTGCTTCACCCTGAACGATGCTGATCTCGCCGAGATCCAGAAGGCGGCTGAACGCTTTCTCGATACCGGGGCCGACATCAGCGAAATTCGGGCTGACCGTTTTCCCTTGCCCCGCCTGTCTGAGCGCCTCGCCGGCTGGCTTGAGCAGCTTGTCAGGGGCACAGGCTTTGCGCTTCTCAGGGGCTTGCCGGTTGATGATTGGCCACGGGCAGTGAGTGCGGCGGCGTTCTTCGGCGTGGGTGCTTACCTGGGGCTTGCCCGACCGCAGAATGCGCAGGGACACATGCTGGGGCATGTGATCGATATGGGTCTTGATGCGAGGGATCCGCATGTGCGAATCTATCAGACGCACGCGCGACAGACCTTTCACACCGATTCCTGCGATATCGTCGGACTTCTTTGTCTGCGAAAGTCGCGGCGGGGTGGCGAATCGGCGCTGGTGTCATCCAACACAATCTATAACGAGATGCGAAGGCGTGAGCCGGTACTGGCTGCCGTACTGTTTGATCCGCTCGCGACAGACAGGCGCGGCGAAGTGCCGCCTGGTGGTCAGCCCTTTTTCTCGATTCCCGTATTCAATTGGTATCAGGGTTTGATGTCGACGATTTATCACCGGCAATACATCGACTCTGCCCAGCGTTTCGCCGAAGCATTCAGACTGACCGCCCTGCATGTCGAAGCACTCGATTTATTCGACTCGCTGGCGGAGAGCCCGGCGCTGCACTTCATGATGGACTTCGAGCCCGGCGACATGCAGTTTGTACACAACCACACCATGTTGCATGACCGAATGGCCTTTGAAGACTGGCCCGACCCGGAACGTCGTCGGCATCTGCTGCGACTGTGGCTGTCGTCGCCAAGCGCTCGCCCGCTCCCGCCCGTATACGCTGAACGGTATGGCTCAGTGACCCCGGGCGAGCGAGGTGGGGTCATGATGCCGGCAGTGCGCTGGCATGCGCCGCTGGAGCCCTGAGGACCGTGGCCAGCCTCTGGTCGCCGCTTGAACTGGGGGGCGGGCTGCAGCTGCCAAACCGGATCGTGATGGCGCCCTGCACGCGCAACCGGTGCACCGCGGACCTCTCTCCCCCCGAGGATGCGATCGAGCATTACGCCAGTCGCGCGGACGCGGGGTTGCTCATCACCGAGGCCACGATGATCGCCCCCGAGGTTCAGGGCTATCTCGATACGCCTGGTCTGTTCCTCGATTCCCACGAGGCCGCCTGGAAGCAGGTGGTTGAGGCCGTGCACGGACGTGGTGGCCGGATCTTTCTGCAGCTCTGGCATACCGGAAGGGTAGCCCACTCCTACTTCTCGGGACAGCGGCCGGTGGGCGCATCGGAGGTACTGGATCGGGTACCGCGCCGGCAGGCGGGTGTAGCCAGCTTATTCAACGAGCGCCCACGCATGCTGTCTGGCGCTGAAGTTGAGGATGTGATCAAACAGCACAGGAACTGTGCAGTCCGTGCTAAGCGGGCTGGATTCGACGGCGTTGAAGTCCACGGCGCCAATGGCTACCTGATCGAGCAGTTTCTGCGCAGTCACACCAACTGCCGTACCGATGAGTGGGGCGGCGACCCGGAGCGGCGTGCGCGGTTCGGGATTGAAGTTGTTCGAACATGCGTTGATGTGTTCGGTGAGGGCCGCGTGGGACTGCGCCTGTCGCCAGCCGCTTATTTCGGTGAAATGACCTGGACCCCAGGCGATAACGAGTCCTACGCAGCGCTCCTGTCTGCTATCGAAGCGCTGCCACTTGCCTATGTCCATACGGGTATTGTCGAGGACTGTGTGTACGAGTACCTGGGCGGAACCTCAACGCAATTTCTGCGGCGACACTGGAAGGGGCGCCTAATTGCCAATGGGGCGTACACACCTGAAAGTGCGGACGCGATGCTGCGAGAGGGCCACTGCGATATGGTTTCTTTTGGCAAGCTCTTCCTTGCCAACCCCGATCTGCCAGCGCGCCTTCGCGAGGGCAGGGCGCTGATCGCTTATCTGCCATCCCTGCGCCTGCCTCCAACGTACGCGCGCTCGCCCTATCTGGGGCCCGATGCTCCAGTGTTCGTCAGATAGCCTGGCCAAGCCTCGCTTCAGACCGCATCAACCTGTGCCGGAATATCAATCTGAAAGTGCTTGCGCGCCACCTCGCGAAGCTCGTCGAACACGATGCCGATACGAACCGGCTGGAAGGTGCGCAGATCAATGATGGACGAACCTAGGCCGCGCGCATTGCTGTATTTGGAGGCGCCGCGGTCGAGGGCCAGCGAGGTGGCTGCCACCACTTCGGGCTCTACATCGCGGAAGTGGAATTTGCTGCCGGTGAGTGAGCGATTGGCGGACGAGCCAAATACGGGCTTGAGTGTTTCGAGCGCACGGCGTGCGATTTCGTCGTGAGTGGGCCCCGCATTCATCAGCACGTCCATGGTACCTGCCTTGGAGGCGTTGGCGATCACGAACGGAGCGACGCTTCGAAACAGCGGATGATCGGCCCGGAATGGCGCCACGATGGAAATGGGTAGTTGATGATCAAAGATCACGGCGCGCACGAAGTCGCGCGCCCGTACGTCAATGTCGATCATCTCGAGAAACATGTCATAGGAGCCGAACATGCCGCAGGGCTTTGAGAAGCTGCGCTGCTTGGCCTCGTAGATTCGACGGATGGCCGGTTCGGTATGTCCCACGATGGCGTAGCCGACATCGGCCTTGAAAATTGCGATGCCGCCCGCGACAACCGTGTCGTGGACCTGCCGGCCATCGGCTATCGGATCAAACGGGGTGTGCTCGTTCATGCTGGGCTCTCTGTTCGCGAAAAGAAGAGGTCAGGCGGCAGGCCGCTCGGGCAGGGTGACATTGAAGTGCCGCTTCAAAATATCCTGGATGTTTTCATAGCAGCTTCCAAAGCGCACCACCTGCAGCGTTTCGCAATCGAGCAGGGTGGATGAGGCCTGCCACGGGTGGTACTTCATCAGGCCATAGTCGATCGTGACATCGGCAATCGCCCGGATCTCGGGTTCGATATCTTCCACCCTGAATTTGGTGCCATGCAGCGACAGGTTGGCCGAGGACCCGAATAGCAGCGTTTCTTCACGCAGGCTCACGCGTGTGATGGCGGCGTGAAACGGCCCCGAGTTGAGCAGCATCAGGAGCGTGTCGTCCTTGGTGCTTCGCTCGTAAGTGTCGGGGTCGAGTTTTCGAAGCAGCGGGTGGTCTGCACGGCACGGGGCAATCAGGCCCAGCGGCAGGTCGTAGTCCTGAGTGATGGCCTGCACGATTGCGCGCCCTCGATCACTCACCCGATGAAGTTCTCGGTGCAGATCATCGTTACCCAGCATTGCGTTCAGCTTGGTGGGTGCCCGTCGTTTGGTGTCGAAGATGCGGCGCAGTGCCGGGCCTTGCGCGGCAATCAGCGAGTAGCCGACGTCATTGGGAAGAATGGCGATACCGCCCTGCCTTATCACCTAGAAGGCGCGCTCGGCATCGGCGCCGGGGTTGATCACGGCCATGGGTGTCACCTGCCTTCTGGGTTACGGAAGAGGCGATTGTAATGAGCCTCGATAAGGGGGCAGCGCTGGCTGTGCAGCAGGCGAGACGCCGCTACGGTTTGAGCCGGACCGCTTCGAAATTCAGCACGGCTGCAAAGCTTACCCAGAGCAGGTAGGGCGTGAGGAGAAGCGCTGCGCGGGGTGCATAGGATCGGAAGTGCAGGATGAGCGCCACGATCGAGCCCCACAGAATCACCACCTCGGCGAGTGCCCAGTCGGGTCGGCGCAGAAAAAAGTAGAGGAGGCTCCAGCCAACGTTGGCCAGCGCATTGACCGCAAACAGCGTGAGCATGCGGCCGCGGGGCGACGGCTCGCGCAGGGCGCCTGCGCGCCAGCCCACCACGGCCGCCCAGGCGATCAGAAAAAAGAGTAGCGACCAGGCGGGTCCAAACACCCAGTCGGGCGGCTTGAATGCGGGCTGCTTGAGCGCGAAGTACCAGTCATCAAGCCGGGTGAGCGCACCACCCGTGCCGGCAACGATAATCACTGCAACCGCTGCAACCAGCGAATCGATACCGAGCCCGCGGGCAGGCCGCACCACGGTGGCGCCTGCGAGCGGCGGAGCCGGGTCAGGCGAAGAACGCTGTGAAGCGGGTGGCGGGGGCGCTTGCTGCTGTGAAGTCATGTCCTGGCGATGCCGAACAAGTGCGCAAGATCTTTCATGACTCGCCGATCGGCGGCGACCCCGAAAATCCGTCTCAAACCGACCCCGTTTCATCTCGGCACCTCCTGACTTTTTCGCGGCGGTCAGGAGGTTGGGTTTAGGGTGAAAAGCTCCTGACCGAATAGCGGATGTTCGAAAACGCAGCGGGTTATTCCGCTGACGCACGCGTCGGGGTGACGGGTATGGGCCGGAGCGTTGAATGTCCATCTTTGACATTTTTGGTTATGATGGGGCGATCCGCTATCAAGGAACCTTCCAATGGGTATGAACGTGAACCTCACGCCGCAGCTCGAAGAGCTGGTCCGGTCGAAAGTAGCCTCGGGCATGTACACGTCGGCCAGCGAAGTCGTGCGCGAGGCGCTGCGCTTGATGGACGAACAGGACCGATTGCGCGCCGTCAAGCTGGAACATCTGCGCAAAGACATTGGCCAAGGTCTGGCCAGTGGTCCCAGCCAGGCGTGGAACGCGGAGGCAGTGAAGCGTGAAGGTCGCGCCCGGCGAGCTCGCAAATCCGCGTAGCCCGTCATGGCACGCGTCACCCGCCGGCCGTTGGCGGCTGCCGACATCCTCGACATTTGGGATCACATCGCCGAAGACAGTCTGGATCAGGCCGATCGATGGGTCGATAACCTGGATGAGAAGCTCAAGCTCATCGCGACGCAGCCCTTGATAGGGCGGGCAAGGGAAGATCTGGCCGCTGGTATGCGCAGCTTTCCGTCCGGTCGATACGTCATCTTCTACGCCCCGATCGATGGGGGAATCGATGTCGTGCGCGTGCTGCACAGTGCTCGCGATATTGATGCGGCATTTGGGGACGAGGCGTAGCGGTCGTTTCGCGGTGTGCAGGTCTCCTCTGGACGCGGGTACGGAGTCAGACCGCCGCCGGGGGAGGTGCGAGTGGCTGAACCTGATGCACTGCGTCGAATCTCCGCTGTAGGTCATCACTGATATTCGGCCTTGATCGCTGGCTACGGAACTCCACGGCCGGTGAGGCCCTGAACCGCACCGACCAGCCTTGGAGTTCAGATGTATAGCGACCGCCCCGCGCTAGAAACTGCCATCAATGCATCCGGCGGAGTGCGGCAGCCCGATGACCAGATCGCCGCGCTGCTGGCGAAGCTAGACCTCCTGGCAGCCAAAGGCCGCTACGGTGGACTATTGAGATCAATACGTACATCCAACAAAAAGTCGAACTTCCTAGCCTCGCTTCTCGAGGTGACGTTCGCACACCAGTTCGAGACCGCAGGCGTTCCGCTCGACTATGAGGTAAGCCAGGAGGCGGGCCAGCCGGGAACGATTGACTTCAGGATGACGGCGTCCACCTGAGATGCTGTCTTTTTCGAATTGCGCCTTGTGCAGCAGGCTGAAAGGACAACGGCCAACATTGCGAAGCAGTTGGCTGCGAAGCAGGGGTACGCCGTCACCATTGATGGCGAGGGAGAGCGAGACGCTGTCGTGCGCCTCCACGGAACTATCCTACAGAAGGTCTAACGGAAGGACGGGACGCTGATAAAGTTTGTTCAGGCTGATCCCCGCGTCGTCAATATCGTCGTGCTTGGAGTGTCGGACCTTTTGCTCGGCACGGTGGACGCCAGGGACTGTTTGCTGGCGGCATGCGGCGATGGCGCCGTTCCCGCTGAGTTTCGCCGCAACGTGGTGGGGCTGTTCCAACCGTCGCACCCTGGCGACACACTGGAGACGCAGACCCGCGTAGCCTCATTCGCCCACATTAGGGCAACGATTCACGGCGTACTTTTCGTCTTCAGAGTGGCTGGCGCCGGCGTGCTCGACTATCGGCTCGAGCAGGTAATGGTCTGGAACAGGAACCTCGTGTCGGAGCCTCGTGCGAAGTCCCTAATGAAGGACTTCGCGGGTGTGCTGCGATCGCGGAGGTAAAGCCGTGCGCCCTGGGGTCGGTGCTCTGCTGACCTTTGTATCATGTCGTCGCAGGCTCCAATGACTTACTGCGAAAGCGCGAAGCTGGCTAAAGCCTTGGCCAGCACCTCCATGTGCCGTGGCCGGCCACCGACCGCACACCCTGCATGGCAGGTGCTTCAATTATTTGGGCGAACGATCGCTCTGGGGCTTCAACCGTCTTCCGTAGTTCGTGTTCGAACCCCCTCCGCTGCGCCCCTACCAAGCATCACCCTCTCCTGCTCCCCCCACTCCAGCGGAAACGGCCGCATCAGATCCTTCATCGTCAGATGCGCCGGCTGCCTGCCGTCGAGAATCGCCTGCACCACCCTGGGCGAGAGGAACGCCAGCCGAAGAACCCGGCTCACGTACGACGGACAGATCTTTTCCGACGCGGCGATGTCATCGAGGGTGGCAAACCGCCCATCGCAGAGCATCCTGTGCCAGCGGAAACCGCGCGCGATCGCCTTGATCATCGAGTTGTCGATGGTCGCATCGTGTCGCCTCTGGCCGCGTGAGCCATCCGGCAGAACGAGCACACCCAAGGTGTGTTTGTCGCCCGCCTTGAGCAACGCCTCAGTCGGTAATTCGGAGGTGGCGCGCAATTTCGCCGTAAGGCGCTCGAGGGATGTTTCCTGAAGGTCTTCTAAGATAAGAGGCCAGACGAAGCCGCTGTGCTTCATGGCCTGGTGGCACACCAACAGGATGTGCAACACCACTTCCACCTGCGTAATTTCGGCACCCATGCGGTGCAGCACCAGAATTGAGGCGAGCAGATTTGGCTGCTCGATGAAAATCTGGTCGGCGAGGCGAGCCTTCTGCGGTAAGTCCATGTTCTCGATATCGATCGCCGCCTGAATCATCACGGCCTGAGAAAACGCTTCCATCGTTGCTTCCTGATTCACAAGACTGACGTACACGTTTGCGTTCAAGCTCGGGCTCATGGCAAGGCCAGATATTCCGCCGGCGACAGAATCCGAAGTCCGTGGCTTTTGCTAAAGCTTTCGCCAAGAACAAGCAGCTCATGGTCGCCAGTAATCAGAAAGCTTGCATCACCGTTAAGGGCGACGTGAAGGAGCATGTCGTCGCCAGGATCGCGGCAGGCTTGGATACGGTGCAAAATGGGTACGACCCGAGCAACGCCGCACAGCGTAATCAGAAACCGCTGTCCATCACTCAGAGAATCATAGCGATCAAACTTCGGCCGGGAAAGAACCGCGCTGAGTTCGGTAAGGGAGTCCTCTGAAACCAGCAGTAACCCGTCGGTGAGGGCCTTATCAACGGCTCGGCCGGCGGTTCCGCCGGGCATCAGCATGCGGCTGATCAGGGTATTGGTATCGAGCACCAGCCGGGTTTCAACGGTGCGCGCGCGCGCGCCTCAATCGTTCTGGGCCAGCAACTCGGCAAGTCTGGATTCGTTCATGCCGGTCGCTGGGTGACTCCTTTCAGGCCGTCAGTTTCGCCGAAACCAATCGATTGATACTCACACCTTGTTCGGCCGCTTCAGTGGCCAGAGCGCGGTGTACCGATGAAGGAATACGCACCATGAAACGCCCGCTGAACTTCTTCTGAGCAAGTGCCTCGGGCACGGGTTCACCCGATGCCTTCATGTCGGTCACCGCCTCAGCGACCACCCGACGGATACCCAACAGCGCTTTTTCCGGGGTGGGTGCGAGCCAAGACAGCGAAGGAAATTCCGTGCAAAGCCCGACGTGCTCGTTGTCCTCGGCAGACCACGTAACGCGATAGGTGTAGTGATTGACGTTCATGTTAGGACGATATCAATAATGGTACCTACCGCCACCCTGTTAATGCGGGGTGGCGGAGTGGTCGAAGTTGCGGCAGCTTTTTCTCGACAAGCGGCCCACCGGCAACGATTTATGCCACGCTGGGCGCCGTGCAGGACACCATCTCCGTTCAGACAACACGCATTCAGGCTGCTGCGCGGTCTCCTCGTCTCGTAGCTGCAGCCTTGCGCCGCGGACCCGGTTCGGCGCCCAGACGCTCGATCACCACCGGTGGCCGGTTCGGGAAATGGGCCACGAGTTCGAGCTTGCCCCCCATGCTCTCCACATAATGCCGCAGGGTCGACAGCAGCATGTCGCTGCGCTTTTCCAAACGGGAGATGGTGTCCTGACCAACGCCTAGCGCTGCGGCCATCTGCTCCTGCGTCTGGAGCGCTGCCAGGCGCAAGTCCCTCAGCGTGGCCAACTCCATTGCGCGCGCCTCTACCCGTCGCTGGCGCTCTTTCGGCAGCGCCGCCATCACTTTATCGAGTTTTCTTGCCATGCTCGGACTCCTTGTTTGGCTCGGTCAGTGCGCCCAGATGATCGTCGTAACGCTCATCGGCCGTGTTGATCAATCGTTTGTAAAACCGTCGCTGGTCCGGCCCAGGTTCGGTCCGAACTCGGCTAGCAATCGAGCATGGGCCAGCAACTCGTCCTGCAGATCTTGCGCAAGGTCGCCGAACTCAGTGTCGAAGGCGTCGTGAAACAGAACGGTCCAGGTCATGAGCACATTATGACTTTCAAGCCATATGCATTCAAGTCCATTATTTTAATAGCACTCACTGAGTCTCACACACCGCCGGCTCATGTTGTTCCGCTCGGTCTGCGTCCCAGAGGCCCTTGACCACCTCGGACCATCTGGGGATCTTCTGTATCTCATCAATGGCAAGGGTATGGCATTGGCCTTTTGTGCCGCATGCAGAGTTGTGACCGTGATAGACGTCAAGAAGGACTGACATGTACCACTACACAGATGGCGGGCTGCGCAACGTGTGGCTGGGCCTGATCAGGGGCGCCTTGATGTCGAAGCCGTAAAGTGGATAATGCGCTGTAATACAAGCAAAGCGGAGTGTTACAGCAATGGCTGCCAAGACCATCAACGTGCGCTTGCCCGAAGCTCTCTACGACCAGATCGAAGAGCTGGCCAAGGCGACCGCGCGGACTAAGAGCTTCCTGACCATCGATGCGTTGACCCACTACGTGCAGCGCGAGTCCTGGCAGATTCGTGATATCCACGAAGGCATCCAGGAAGCCAATGCCGGCGAGTTCGCCACTGACGACCAGGTCAAGGCTGTGTTCGCCAAATACGGCGCCTGATCGATGGCGCTGAAGTGGACGAAGACGGCGCTGCGCAGCGTCGATGAAATTGCAGGGTTCATTGTAAAGGACAACCCTGCACGAGCAACCAGCTTCGCGCTGGAGTTGAGGGATGCTGTGACCAAACTGCAAGTGCATCCTGGCATGGGCAGGGCTGGTCGGGTGCTCGGTACCCGTGAACTGGTCCTGCACAAGAACTACATCGCCATTTACCGTGTGCGCGGTGATGACGTCGAAATCCTGCGACTGCACCACGTCGCTCAAAACCTGTGAACGATCCGGTCAATTAGCAAAACGCGAGCAAAGTCTTGCGAGCGGGCTTGCGCATGGTGGAACAACGTTAAGCCGAGGATGCAACGTGTTCGCCGACCTGCAGCCGAGGCTTGCATGGCGCGCCCAAGCCTTTCTTAAGACTGATCGAAGCCGGCCGAAGAAAGAACGCGTCGAACCTCTTGTCGGTCCATGCCCACCATCGCAGCCAGTTCGGTGAGCTTGCTCAGCGTGATCTCCTCCCGTCGGTTGGCCTCCAGCGCCAAGCCCAGAAAACGGCGTCGGAACTCGTCACGCATTTCGTGTTCATCCGCAGGATCGTCGGCCGCCAGGAAATCAGCGATCGCCTTGCCCGCCCCGGAATCTTCCTGCGACTTAAGATGCTGAAACTCGCGCTCATCGACCATCCGCAGGTTCTTCAGACGATACAGCGCCGAGATGCGGCTTACCCCGAAGTGATGGGCCATTAGGGCCACGTCGTGGATCTGGATGTCCTGGCTGCCCGGCGTCGCGCGCTGTTCCGCTTGCACTACGTCGGTTTCATCATAGACAGCCATCTGCGCGCGGCTTGCCCCACCTTTGCCAAGCGCTTGAACAAACTGCGCCACGCCCTCTGCAGGCATCAGGAACTCAGCGGCAAAGGCGTTGGCGCGTACCTCCAGCAGATCAGCCCGGTTCTCGGATCGGCTGATCGCACCGGATCTATCGCGATCCATTAATACATGTGCGTATTCATGTGCCAGCGAGAAGCGGCGGCGCAGCGGAGGGTGTTCTCGATTGATGACGACGAAAATGCCGATCTTCTCGTCGGAGAGCGTTAGACCAGAAATGTTGTCGGGTAACACTACCAACCCCGTGCGGACACCCTGGGATTCGAATAGCTCAACCAGATCGCCTATGGGGAACAAACCCAGTCCAAGCCTCTGCCTCTCATCAGCAGCAATCCGTTGACCTTGCTGGATCGCATCCCAGCGGGATCGGGCCGCTGGCAGTTCGTAAGTTGCAGCAAGCAGCTGCGCACGGTCGATTCCCAATAGCCGTTCGAGATTGGTCATCTCGCGGCCAAGAGCCAAGCTGCCCTGCAGGGCGTGCAACAGTTCCGCCTGCGCGGCGAGCTGTGATTCGGTGCGAAACAGGGCCGCCAGGGCGTCTTGTTCAACGAATGCGTCTGCGAAGAATGCTTTGATATCGCGCCCGACCGCATAGGCAATGCGATCCAGTTCAATGCTGGATACAGATCGACTCCCTCCCTCAATTTGGCTGATAGCGATGCGCGACAGCTCGACGGCGTCGCCCACTTGTTCCTGAGTCAGGCCGCAGCTTTCCCGAGCGGAACGGATGCGTCGCCCGAGCTCATCTCTGGTGAGTGGCATAGCGTTTTCCTAGGTTGGTGATCATGCAGTGATGATAGCAAAACTATCTTTAATTGGAAATCGATGGAGTAAATGTTGTATAAAATAACACCAGTCTTGGACCAAGCGCGATAGCGATACTGGCCGCTTCATGGACCAGAAAGCTGACGGGGACCCGTTCAAGGGGATCCGAAAGGAAAAAGGCAAGTGAGGTTCGGAAAGTTTCCTCGATCCCGCGCTGCTTCAGTCGTTGACTTTGCAACGATGGCGTACTCAATCGGTCAGCTTTGCAAGACCGGATTTGTCGTGGTTCGCAGACCTGATGACGGTTTACCGTAGCCAGTGTGTAGTGAACCCGGCGAGAGCTTCGAGGCAAGGCGGTGTCGGCTGTCGGTGGCCAAGCCGGCACGAGATGCGGCCCGGATGAGCCCGGTCGAGAAAGCTGTGGCGATTGCAATGCCGCGGCTACGCACGCTGGAGGGCGTGAGCTTCGAAAAGCTGATCCGCGCACTGCACAGTGAGATGTCACGCAAAGGCTGCGGTGACTTCGAGGTGTCGGATTTGAAGTTGGGTTACTGGAAGCAGATCAGAGAACACCGCCGGCTCGCAGAGTGGACGCACGAGCGTGTGCTGTTCTCGCCTGCGTTCACCGCGGGCGTCAAGGCCCCGCTGGCGGCCGAAGGCTACTGGTGCATCGATCTTAATGACTACGCGGCGCTCATTTGAACGATAGAAGATCAAGCGTCCAGGAAGCGGTGGCACCCAGGGGCCTCAAACCTCCGGATACCTGTCCCCGCTACTGTGCCTCTCCGGCATCCGCTTCGCCTCATCACCCGTGACGCGGTTCACCACCCGGCCGCGTTGCACCGCCGGTCGGGCCGCGATGGCTGCGGTCCAGCGTTGCACATGCCGATAGTCGGCTACCTGCAGAAATTCAGCGGCGTTGTACAGGCGGCCTTCGGCCAGTTGCCCGTACCAGGGCCAGAGGGCCATGTCGGCGATAGTGTATTGGTCGCCCACCATGTATTCATGGTCGGCCAGGTGGCGATCAAGCACGTCAAGCAGGCGCTTGGTTTCCATGGTGAAGCGGTCAATGGCGTATTCAATCTTGACCGGCGCGTAGGCGTAAAAATGGCCGAAGCCGCCGCCCACGTAGGGGGTGCTGCCCATCTGCCAGAAGAGCCACGACAGGCACTGCGCGCGGGCGGCGCCCTCGCTGGGAATGAAGGCGCCAAACTTTTCAGCGAGATGGAGCAGAATGGCGCCTGATTCGAACACCCGCACGGGGGTGGGGCCGCTGCGGTCAAGCAGGGCGGGGATCTTTGAGTTGGGGTTTACGGATACGAAGCCGCTGCCGAACTGGTCGCCTTCGCTGATGCGAATAAGCCAGGCGTCGTATTCGGCCTGGGTGTGGCCGGCGGCGAGCAGCTCTTCGAACATGACGGTGACTTTTACCCCGTTGGGGGTGGCGAGGGAGTAGAGCTGGAAGGGGTGCTGGCCGACGGGGAGCTCTCGTTCGTGGGTAGCGCCGGCGATGGGGCGGTTGATGTTGGCGAAGCGACCGCCGCTGGGTTTGGTCCAGGTCCAGACTTTTGGGGGTTGGTAGGAGTCGGAATTCATCTCGGTATCCGTGAAGGGGTAATTAGTTACGCATTTCAGTGGTGAGGCGACTCGACCGTTATCGAGTGCGCCTCGCGGCCGGCTTACTTTAACTTGAACAGCGTCCTCGGGCGCAAAATTAAGACGTGTTTGTACCTAGCCTCTACCTCGGGCTTTACGGCTTGGCGCAGAAGGTTCCGCACCGAGGAGTCAGGGGATCCGAGTACGGCGAAGGAGAGGCTGCGATGTGCGTTGCTAACGCAGCACAGGTATCCAGTGGCCTTGGCCGGGGGTGATCACGCTTTGCACGCCTATCCGAGGAAGTCGCACGTGATTTCGGTTAAACTGAAGGTCAGTTTCCAAGGACACCGCATGGCTCGGATTTGTCGCCTCTTCTCCCCCTCGATCCTCGCGCTGATTCTGTGCTCGGCAGTGCAGGCACAGGCGCCGGGGGCGGCGGGGGTGTTTGGGGCGGGCGGGTCACCCGCACCTGTTGTTGGCGGTCAGGGCGGTGCTGGTCCGGTGAGGCTTCAAAGCGCGCCTTCAGCGGGATCGTCTCAAGCCGCGCAGGTTCAGTTTATGCAGGCTGGGCAGGTCGCGGCACAGGCGGGCGCTATCCCTGGCGCCGGCCAGGCAGGCGTGCCGGGGCTTGCGCCGGGTGCCATGGCGGACCCGGCCCAGGGGGGCGCGCTCCCTGCTAGTACGAGACTGGGCGATCTGTCGCCCACTGCTGCTCGTCCCGGCTTGCCACCCGAGCCGCCGTCCGAGTTTCAGCGCTTCGTCGAGCAGACTACCGGACAGATGTTGCCGATTTATGGCATGGCGCTCTTCGCGGCGGGTCGCTTCGAGCCTGTGCAGGCTACCCAGGTCCCGGACGGTTATGTGGTCGGGCCCGGCGACGAGCTGATCGTGCAGGTGTATGGAGCGGTTGATTTCGCTGATCGGCTGGTGGTGGATCGCGATGGACGGGTATTGATCCCCCGGGTGGGTCCGGTCAAGGTGGCGGGTCTCCGGTTCCGTGAGGTGGAGGGGCATCTGTCGCGCAGCGTTGGCGAGGTCTATCGCAACTTCCGTCTGTCGGTAAGCATGGGGCGGCTGCGCTCGATTGAGGTTTATCTGCTGGGCCAGGCGCGCGCTCCCGGTCGAAAGGTGGTGGGGAGTCTCTCAACACTCATCAACGCGCTTTTCGAGACCGGCGGGCCGTCAGCGCGGGGGTCGATGCGTGCGATCGAGCTGCGGCGCGCGGGTAGGGTCGTGACCCGGATCGATCTCTATGACTTTATTGCCCAGGGAGACAGCAGCGCCGACCGGCCGCTCGAGCCCGGCGACATCATCTACGTGCCCCCGGCTGGGCCACAGGTGGCGCTGGCGGGGAGTGTGAACGAGCCTGCGATCTATGAGTTGCCGCGGGCGGGGGGATCGATCGAATCCGTGTTAGCGCTGACCGGCGGGCTGCCCACGCTCGCGGCGCCACAGAAGGCGCAGCTTGAGCGGGTGGACGCCAAGGCGCAGCCCGCGAGGTTTGTGCAGGATCTGACTCTGGATGCAGCGGGGCTCGCGACGTCGCTCCGCGGTGGTGACATCGTAACCGTGTTCCAGATCAGTCCACAGTTTGCCAATGCCGTGACGCTGCAGGGGAGTGTGGCGGCGCCCATGCGATACGCCTTTCGGCAGGGCCTGAGGATCAGTGATCTGGTTGGGAATAACAACTTTCTCGTGCCGGTCAGCTACTGGCTGCGCTTGAATTCTGGTGCGGCGATCCCTGGCCTAGACAGGCCCGAGGTCAATCTGGATTACGCGACGATCCAGCGGCTTGACCCGATCCGGTTGCGTACAGAGACCATCCCCTTCAACCTCGCCAAGGCGTTGCTCGGCCAGCCCCAGGAAAATCTGACGCTCAAGGCTGGCGATATTGTGCGGGTGTACTCGGCTACCGAGCCCGGGGCAGATGCGTTTGACAGCATCGCGCTGCAGGCGAGCTTCGTGGATGGGCTGAAGCGCTTCAGCTGGCGAGAGGGGCACCGGGTGACCGATGTCATTCCGGATCTTGCCTGGTTGCGCGAGCAGGTAACGCGTTGGGTGCGGACGAATGGCTTGGTGGTGACGTTGCCCGGCGGGCTAGCGGTGGTGCCGGGTACACCGGGTACACCGGGTACACTGGGTACACCGGGTACACCGGGTACACCGGGTACACCGGGTACACCGGGTACACCGGGTACACCGGGTACACCGGGTACACCGGGCGCGGCGGCTGGGTCAGTCGGAATGGCGGGTCCTCCCGCGCTTTCCGGTCAGCTTGCAGGCGGTTTGGCCGCGCAGGCCGGTGGGGCTCTGGCTGCCCAGGCAGCCGCCGCGAGCCGCGGCGGCCTGGTCCAACAACCTGGCGCCGGGGCCGTGCTCTCGGGTCAGGCTGCGGACGTCAATGCTGCGAACATCGCCCGTCTGTCGGCTGCGTCTTTTCAGGAACTGAACCTTGAGTACGCCGACATCAAGCGTCTGGATGCCCAGACGATGCAGGTGCAGTTGATCCCCTTCAATCTGGGACGGGCGCTAGCGGGGAGCGAGGTGGACAACCTGCTGCTCAAGCCTGGTGATCGGATCTCGCTCTACACCAAGCAGGAGGTCGCGGTACCGATTGCGCGGCGTACGCGTCTGGTGAAGGTGACGGGCGAGGTCAAGGTGCCGGGGACGTATCAGGTCGCGGCGGGTGAGACGCTACCCGACATCATTCGCCGTGCGGGCGGGGTCACCCCGGATGCGTATGTCTATGGCACGTCGCTGGTGAGGGAGAGCACCAAGCTCGAGCAGCAGCGCAATCTTGCGCAGCTGTTGCGCACGATGGAGGCCGACCTGATCAGTCAGGCAAACTTTGCCAGCCAGAACACCCTGCAGGCCGATATGCAGCAGGTACAGGCCATGCTCGCGTTTCAGCGGCAGACGCTCGAGCGCCTGCGTACTGTCGAGGTATCGGGCCGTATCGCGCTGGATCTTGATGACAGGGCAGCGCAGCCGGTGCTCCCGGGCATTGATCTCGAGGACGGCGACAGCATCAGTATCCCGACCGAGAGCGACTTTGTGAGTGTGTTTGGCGCGGTGGATATCAACAGCACGCTGCTTTTCAAGCCCAACCTGCGGGTCAGGGACTACCTCGATCGGGCGGGGCTCCGGGCGTTTGCCGATATGGATAATGTCGTGGTGCTGCGTGCGGACGGTACGGTGCGTACCATGCGGACGGCACAGCAGCGGAGCAGCTTTTTCGCTTGGGGAGGCGAGGGTCTCCTCGATCAGGCAGTAAAACCGGGGGATGCCATCCTGGTGCCCGAGCAGATCGATCGCCGTACCGGGTATGTACGGTTTATGGTGGGCGCCAAAGACTGGACGCAGCTCGTGTATCAATTTGGATTGGGCGCTGCGGCGTTCAAGGTCCTACGGCAGTAGCGGGGCAACGTGGCCGACAGCGTTCCTTCCTCCGCGCCCCCGCAGGCGGATCATGATGACGACGAGATCAGTCTTCTCGATTTGCTTGAGACGCTGGCCGAGCGATTTTGGTTGCTGGCGCTGGGGCCGCTCGCCGTAGGCATTGTTGCCCTGGGCGGCTCGTTTCTGATCGCGCCCACGTTTACCGCCAAGACGGTCTTGATGCCGCCGCAGGCGCAGCAGAGCGCGGCGGCGTCGCTGATCCAGAGCCTGGGCGCCCTGGGGGGTGTGGCGGGTGCGGCCGCCGGGATCAAAAATCCGAATGATCAGATTGTTGCGCTGCTCAAGAGTCGGACGCTCAGTGATCGGATCATTGATCGGTTTGAGTTGATGGGGGTGTATAAGGCGAAGCTCAGGCAGGATGCACTCAAGGCGCTGTCAGCAAATGTGCGGGTGAGTGCCGGTAAGGACGGTTTGATCGCGATCGAGGTTGACGACAAGGACCCCAAGCGAGCGGCTGACATGGCGAATGCCTACATTGCCGAACTCTCGCGGCTGATGGGGAGTCTGGCGATTACCGAGGCTCAACAGAGGCGAATGTTTTTCGAGAAACAGCTCAAAGAAGCCCGTGACAACATGACGCGTGCCGAGCTTGCCTTGAAAAGCGGCGGCATCGAGGCGGATATCTATAAAAGCAGTCCGCAGGCCGCTGTGACCGCGGTCGCACAGGTGCAGGCGCAAATCGCGGCGCAGGAAGTAAAGCTGGGCGCGATGAGGGGCTATATGACCGAGTCGGCCTCAGAGTTTAGACAAGGTCTGGTGGAACTCCAGGCCCTTAGGGCGCAGCTTTCGAAGCTCGAGTCGACCGAAAAATCGATCCAGGTTGGCAGCAGCAGCGACTATGTCACCCGCTACAGGGACTACAAATACTACGAGACGCTGTTCGAGTTGTTTGCGAAACAGTATGAAATCGCGCGGGTGGATGAAAGCCGAGAAGGTGCTGTGATTCAAATCGTGGATCCGGCGATGGAGCCAGAGTGGAAGAGCAAGCCTAAGCGTGCGATGGTAGCGATCATCGCGACCCTGGCGGCTGGATTTATGCTGGTGCTGTATGTATTTGTGGCGAAGGCACTGAGAAATGCATCGCAGGATCCGGCTACGGCCGCGAAGCTGCAGGGGATCTGGTCAGCGATCAGATTGAGGCGGGTGTAGGCGGGGCAGGTTGGTTTTTAGATTTTCGGTAGTTGCTCGAGCGATATCTCGAGCTAGGTAGCATCAGTGTTTCTTGTTTGTTCAAGTTCTAACGAATATTTCTGGATTTAGATTGTTGTAGGCGCTTGCTGATCGCTACGCAGCAAGGCGGTAGCCTGCCTGAAAGTAATCGACAAGGTTGCATTATG
>Ga0194116_10002848_pt1 | contig 21655 bp, 17 predicted proteins | sample TA2MahsurfametaG_4_FD_148617 | JGI IMG/M metagenome (GOLD analysis project Ga0194116, IMG submission 148617) | Freshwater microbial communities from Lake Tanganyika, Tanzania - TA2015008 Mahale S9 surface | ecosystem: Environmental > Aquatic > Freshwater > Lake | place: Tanzania: Lake...
ACCGATGATCACCGACCACCCCGCCTACGAGTGGTACCAGCCATCGATCACCTCAGCGATCGATGCGGTGAACCGCAACGACGACATCGAGACCGTTGTTCTGGTCGGCGCGGTTCGAGCCATGTATGAGATCGCCAGCGAGTCCAGTTTCGCGGAACTACCCTCCAGCCCCAATGGTGATCTGGTGCGCGTGGGACTGGCTGCGACCGTCGACCGGCTGGCGGCGAACGGCAAGAAGGTGGTCCTGTACGTGGACAACCCACCACTTACTCGGCCCGAGGACTGCATGAAGCGGCGAACCCGGCTACCACTCGTCGAGAACTTGCTGCAGACCAACGTCGACAATTGCGAGATCGCGAGATCTACATTCGATACCCAGACGAGCGACTACCGGAGTTTGTTGAATGAGATCTCTACTGAATACGCGGGAACCGTCACGGTCTTTGACCCCAACGACGTGTACTTCGACGATTTCGGCGTCGCCCGCCACGTCCTGAACGGCCAGATGATGTACAGCTTCACCGACCACCCCTCGGACGCCGCCGCCGAGGTGATCGGTGCGGAGCTAAACACACTTGTTTCAGGGCTGCGATGAGCCCAGGTTTCGGCAACGAGCCAACCATCAAGCGGCCACAGTTCTCCTTGTCGACCAAAAACCAAATTTGCAACTCTCATCAAGAGGTTCAAGTCGGCCAGCGGCCTTGCAAGAATGATTCAAACGGTGGCTCTAGGTGAACAGTGGTTTGTCCTTTGATCTAGAAGACACCTGCCAAGGAATCCGGAGCCGTGAGGCCGCAGATTGATCGATTTTTCGCACGAGTTTTGAAACAGCTGAAAGAACCTTCATTACCTAGGGTAGACAAGAGTCCTTTCACACGAACGGACCTTCGCACTTTGCGATCGTTCTCTGAATTTCAAGAGTCTCACTAGTTCGACTTCACTAACATTCCCGCGGCATTTGCACGAAACGTCAGAATCAGAATGCTTACTCGAATCGACCGAATGTTTGCATTGACTCCTCCGAGACTCTTCTTCTGGCCGTTCTCCGACAACGCAGTCAAAAAGCAACCAAATCCGAAACTCAATTAGACCATGCTTCCTCAGAACAAAGAGTGTGTTGTACGCAAGGATTTGGAAACAATCGTGAGTCGAAACGCTTCGACAACTAGGTAAACCGCGCCAGCAACACCAAATGGAAAGATCGGTAACCCGTACCTGTCGATCGTGTAACCACCGTAGGCCGCATAAATCAAACCGAACCAAACACCACAACTAAGAACTGTGGCGACCTGCCAGTTGCGACGAGCAAAGGCCACCAACGGAGCCACGAATGCTGCGATCATGAGAATCTTGTAATATAGGGACCCCCATCCATGTACCGATCTCGCGATGCCTTGGCCGACTCGCGATCTACAAGTGCCCTGAATGTACGATCCAAACTCTGTATACGGAGGCATGTAGAAAGCGTCATAAGCTCCGCATCGCCAAACCGGATCCGCCTGAATTGAGGTAAACAATTCGTTTTCCTTGACACCGCCTACATTATCCGTGCCAACGAGCATCATGAGAATCGGCACTTCTTCTTTTATCCCCGTGACTAGGGTCCAAGGTCGCGTCAAACGATCAAAGATCGCGTCCGATTCATCCATGCCATAGTCGACAAGCAGCGCCGAATCCGCACCATTTGACTTCTTATATGAATCCCACAAACCTTGTGAGACATGCCCTATCACAAAAATCATGGCTGAGAAAAACAATGGGAACAGGATTCGGACTCCCAGAAACCGATGGGACTTGTTGTCTCCATATTGCCGCTTCCTTAACCCCATCAATCTCTGTCGGCGAGCGTAGATAACAAAAGGTACAACTAATCCTGGCCACATCCAGAGATACTTCATGTTGATTGCCACATGAGGGGCTACGAACGCGCCGAGTACCGTCAGCGACAGGAGCGCGATGACCGATCGAGCGCGAACAACAGAATGTGAAAGCCCGGCAACAAACGCGGCGAACCCGACGAACGCCACAAGGAGCGGTTGCTTGAGAACGAGCGACGAGTACCCAAAGTACTGAGGAACCCAGAATGTTGATACCACAACCAACGCGATCAAAAACTTCGAAAAAATCGTTCGAACGCGTACCGTCATTCCAACAAGGATGGCGATTGGCGCCGAGAGCATCACCCCCTGCAAGGCTGAGAGCATCACATCCCCCGAGCCAAAGAAATAGTTCAGCGCTTTGAGGAAGATGACATAGCCAACTTCCCGACTCCAATACACCAATTCTGCGTCTTGTTCGGTCCATAACCCACGGGCGCTACTTAGGTAGAAAAAGCCGTCCACCGTCACCTTCAGCGGATAGGCGATAACGGCCACCAAGGCCCCAACAAGAGGGAGCGCAAGTAGGTACCGACGCGAATAACTTGATTTCTTCTGTTCTCCGCTTTCAATCACCGTTGATGCCCGCACCCTTCAGTCGCTCTCGGTAGGACTCATAATACGAGTTGTCTACATAAAGTGCATTGGGTGCCTGTGCTTCATGATTTGTAATCGGTGAGAACAATAATCTTTGAATACAGGACAAGATTTCCTCCGGCCCAGCATTGGAATCAACCACGGACGAGTGTGTTCTACCCGCTATCCGTTCCGGCAAGGCACCGACCTTGGAGACAACCACCGGGAGACGCGATTTCATCACATCACTGAGGACATAGCTATACGTTTCGTGTACCTGACTTGGAATCCAGACTAGGTGAATACCAGAAGCGCGCAATTGAAAAGGGATAATGCTCCGATGGAACGGACCATGCTCGATGACGTTTGGACGAATCGCGTAGCAGGTGGGCCCGAAGTGATGCACTTCAATCTCGAGACCCCGAGAATGCACCAATCGAGCGAAGTCATTTACCTGAGCCGAACCCTTGTGAGGCCCAAAATCTCCTATGACTGCGATTCTTATGCGGTTATCAGTCAAAGGTTCTGGCTCTACAGCCAGTAACTCGGGTCTGGGTACCTCGGGATGAGGCGCTATGACGGTCTGGCTTACGGATAGCTGGGTGCGAAATCGCTCCCACGTATCGCGACTCGGAAAAATGACTTCTGTCGCGCCCCGAACCAACTGTTCGGCCCTACGTCTTCGCTCAGGTCGCACGATCGCATCACGGGCGATCTCATCTTCTTGTTCTGGAATCGAAAGTAGCGTGCCATCGGTGGAGATCATTGACCAGTTTTCCGTCAGCAGAAAGTAGTCATGAACGGTAAGGGTATATCTCTTATTGCCAGATGACAGGAGTCGGGGCCATAGGCTTTCCCCACCCATTATGTGATGGACATGGAAATGCTCGATCTCCAGTGATGCCAGAACGAATGTAAGTTCATCTTCATTTATCTCTAGTTCCAAGGCGCAAATACTTTCGCCGAACTCAGAGAGTATTGACAACGAAACTTCGTGTTTCGTCTCTCCGACTTGTTTCGCTGCTGCGACAATAACTTGAACGCCCCCGCCCACGAATCTCGCCAATTCCTTGACATGCATGTCGGTGCCCCCGCCCAGACCATGCGTGATGAAGCAAACACGGCTCACGCTCTGCTTGCGGAATAGGTTCAACTGGCGGATCAAACGATTAATATTTTCGCTATCGGCAAGGCCCACTCCGTCATTACTTAACGACTTAGCAGCCAGCTCCAAACAGGACCAAATGCTTGGTCGCTCTCTGATTACGTAGGTGGAAAGCGGGTCGAGTTGAAACCCTCGTTCGAACCGCTCTCCGCCCAAACAATATGGATCCGGATTTGCATCTCTCAATACGAGGTCGTCTCTGTATCGGCGTCTCCACGAGGGTTGGATCTTCTCTCCGAATCTATTTTGCGAAAAGCGCCACGGCTGTGTCTCAATCGAGACGACGGAATTGCGATCGAGTTCCACGGTGTAAGAGGCGCTCAGTTCCCCGAAAATCGGTTGATCGGCCGCATACTTTTCGATGGCACGGACGTGTGCCCCTGAATCAAAACCAGAGAAGTGAATGAACCTCACCTCCTGCTCATTTACGAGCAACTTCCCATTCTCGTCTCTCGAGAAGATGCGATTCTCGATGTTCCAAGTAGCAATGTTGTAGCCAGGATGGCGTAACACCTTCACGAAATCGAAGTAGGCCGGCGCTAAGTCAATCCATTTTTGATCTGTGAACAACCCTAAAGATTTTTCGTCGTAACAGAACTGCAGGAGTCTCTCTTTCCACCAGTCGGCAAATCTCCTGCCCGAGGCATCGTTCTTCACAGCCAGAAACCCCAAGTTGAAAACCCCGTGTATCAGAGTTGATAACTCATTATCCCGAATGTGTTGAATCGAACGAGCGGGCTCACCTAAATGTGGAGTCACAACAACAGAGTCATGATGCAATACATCGACCAACTCATGCAGCGTCGAATACACTTTGATGTCAGGATCAAGATAAATGACAGCGTCGAACTCCCCCGATGTGAGGAGATGATCCATAATCAAGCCCTTTTGAGCCGTGCAAGCCTCGACCACGTCATGGGTGAAGATCCACCGATCAAAATCACCGACAAAAATGTCTCCCGCATACAGGTAGCGGTCGAAAGCCGGCTCGATCGACTGCTGGTCGTGGTGGATGTTGTCCAAAAGACCAACAACAAATACCGAATCCGGATGAGCCTCCTTGATGCTCTTGGCCAGTACTCTCGCCTTACCAAAATATGCATTGTTGATGCTTGTGAAGAAGCAAAGTTTCATCCTGAAGACCTCACTAACTTCTCCAAAAAATCAGCACTGATCCGAGGGTGTGGGGACAATCCAATATGCCAGCCAGCAGTGATGTAGTGAATCAAACCGGGGATACCTTGGTCTGCTGCACCGAAATTCGTTTTTTTGTACCAAGTTTCATCGAAAAGGGGATGAGGTGAGATCCCCTGCTGGTGCCCAATCTTGACATAGTGCTCCAGGAGGCTCTGGCCTTTCGAGATCGGGCCGGAAACCTGAGCCTCATAGAACTCCGGGATGAAGAGAGGATGAGGGCTAAGGCTTTCTCTATAGCCAACCTCGATGTAATCGACTAGACCAGGTCGTCGTTCGCGTCTGCCCTTTAATTGATCTTGATACCAGGCTTCGTCAAATAGTGGGAATGGCGAGTAGTGAGATGCCCAACCGTGAATGAGGTAGTGGTGAATCAACGGTGTCGTGTCTGGAAGTGCGAATTCCGAAAACTGTCGCCTATACCAATGCCCGTCGAAAAAAGGTCCAAGTATGCGAGTCTCATCTCCAAGTGACGACTCGTCGCTCAAGGAGAACCAGCTGACCACTTTATTCACCAGGCTCTTGACCATGTCGTAAAACTACAGGATCGCCAAAGGCGAATTCTGGAACCAGTTCTTGTCTAACGGTGCAGATAGACAGGCGTCGACGACATTCCGCGTAGTTCAGCAAGACTTCAAAAAGTCATGCGAAAAGCACCACCCGGGAATCGCCAACTTCAATTGCGATCCCACATTCAGACGACTACCTCCGTCAGCTATTTGATATGCATCTGCCCCTACAGGGAACGAGAGCTCGCCCGCGATATAGGAACGATCCTCGCGATTTGATGATTACGGTGCGACCGCATCGGCCAATTCAGGCGGAGACGACGGGATAAGGTTTTTCCATGGATCCTTCCCCAGATCTGACCCAGCCGCAGGCGCAAAGGGGCCAGAATCTCCGACAGCTTGCTGCCTCAACATTTGTTGTCAACGTTGTACTTTCAGTATTCAACTTCCTCGCCGTCATCATTGTGGTAAGAGCCCTCGGCCCCGATGGACGAGGGAAGATTATCTCGTACCAACTGATCCCGTCTGTGTTGAGTTTGATATTCGCGTTGGGTCTGCCGCACGCGGCGACCTATTTTGTGGCCCTTCGAAGAGGATCCGCAGGTCAGATTGTTCGTATGGCATCTGCTATTGCGGCGCTTTCTGGCCTATTCGGAACAATGATTTCAGGAGTACTGACTTGGTTCGTTTTAGAACCCACTCCCACAAATGATCTTCGGTGTGCCGGCATCATCTATTCAATATCGATTTTTCTGATTTCGATTCTCGGCGTATGCATCCATCCGCTGAGATCAGTGGGACAAACACACATTTGGAACTTTTCTCGCCTCATGCTGGATCTTTCGATGCTCATCGTCGTCGTGCTTGTCACGACCGGGTCAGAGTCTTTACGACTGTTTGCCGCTGCTCAACTCTTTTGGCTCTTCTGTCTTGTCGTTCCCTTGATCACTCTTTGGAAACGGCGCCCGTTTGCGCCCGTTGACGTCGAGATGTCCCCGAAGGTACTTCTGAGTTTTGGACTTCCGACGATGCTCGCCACATTGCCGTACTTTCTCAACTTCAGAATTGACCAGTTGTTCATCGGCACAATTACCGATCTGAAACGTCTCGGGCTTTACGCCACCGCGGTCACTTGGAGCAGCGCTTCAATGCCCCTTGTCAACGTTGTCTCGTCTCTCGCTTTGCCGAGGCTGGCTGGCAATTTCGCTTCTAAAGGAAAAGCAGCAGCCAAGATTGTCAGAACTAGCATCTTGTTGGCGCTGCTCTCTGCAAGCCTTCTGGCCCTGTCTGCCCCAGTTGCGATTTCACGTTTGTTTGGCGAAGCTTTTGCCGATTCGTGGAAAATGGCGGTTCCACTTTGCTACGCGACTGCCCTGTTGGGCGTCATCACGACTATCGAAGAAGTTCTGCGATCATACGGAGATGTGCGCTTTCCGGCTCGGACACAGTTCATCGGACTCGGAATCAATGTTGTGCTCCTCTCATTTCTCGTTCCCTTCCTCTCGTCATGGGGAGCGATCATTGCATCGGGCGCCACCTATTCCACTGTCTTCGTAGCCGAGATCCTCCGAGCGCAAAAGTTACTGAAGGTTGACTTTCGGAGCCTCTTTCCACGTTATACAGAGTCAAGAGACGTTTTGCTTCAACTGGTTGGACGTCGTTCTTAGTACTCACCCAAATTTAGGCACACGTTCACCCAACATGTCGAGAAAGTCCACTCAGGCTAGCGAAATGCGAGGCTGGCCAATTCTCGGGCCCACGCTCTGTAATTGACCTCCGCAGAGTAATTGTTGACCCAGTGCAAGACTCGCTCCCCACGCAATTCATCCGGGAGATTTCGAGCGCGAACGACCGCATCAACAATTTCACTAACTGAAGCATCAACTTCGACTATCTCGTTCAGCGAGGGAGGCGCAACTTCTTGTGAGCCACCGACATCGGTAGCCACCACTGGTAAACCCAAACATTGAGCCTCCATGAGTGATACCGGCGCACCTTCAGACAGCGAGAGATTGACGAAAACATCGAATCCACCGTTACGCAATACCTCTCGACTCTCTTCTCCTGTCAACTGTCCAGTTAAACAAATCTCCAAATTCTCTTGGATGACCGAAGCCTCGGATAAAAGTCGCTCAAACGCTGGCCCTCCCCCAATGTGAGTCCATTTCGTCTGCACCCCACTTCTTGCAAGCTCCCTTACTACTCCGAGAATCAACAAGGCTCTCTTGTTGGAGTTTACGGTAGAGCAACTCACGACATTGAGAACTGTTCTTGTTCGCTCTTCTGAGCCCCGAGGCATATCGGCAATCCCTAGCCGGCGACACGCCACGCGATCACTAAACGCTGCGAATTGTGATGCAAGATAGTTCGAACCATTTTCGGATACTGCCGCAACTATCGTCGATGATCGAACTGCGGCTGCTTGAAAGGGAATCACCTTCCACCCCGACGCTTCGGGGTACACATCACCTCCGTGCGCCCTGGAAACTATTGGAATTTTTGGATATGCCAAGCGCAGACCGACCGTTGCTGGGCCAAGCCAAAACGTGTAGCAAATACTCGGCGTCGATCGGCTTGTCGCCCATCGACACACGGACTTTGAATCCGCCCTGCCGACTAGTATCTGCTTAAGTAGCGCGATCTTTCTTGTCGAGCGGAAAAACTCCCGGAAAGTGACCTCGCTCGATGTTGGACAAGGCAACAAAGCTCTCACAACTGCAGACACCTTCCTCAGCGCCGCACCTCCTCCCACTGACCTGTAACCAAGCTCCGCACTCAAAGCAAGATCAACATTGACATTTTTCGGCAGCAAGGCTTTGATCTCGCCCATCGGCTTCATTGGGGCAATTGTTACGTCGTCAAATTGGTGAGCCAAATGCCAAACTTCGTCGTCTAGAAACTCATTGATGCCGTCGTAAGGAAAACACGTAGTGACAAGAAGAAGATGCACTGCCGTTCTCCTTTCTAGCTATAAGGCCTAAAATTACGACCTAACGTCCTACGCACGAACCCTTGGGTTCGTTTCAGAAGTTGATAACGACGATCCCAGTTTGGAAAGTCTTTATAGCTTCGAGCGGGTTGGTTCATTAATCCTTCAAACTCGTCCAACGTTATCCGCAATTTTTTGCAGAGATACTCCTTGTCTCGAATGAGCTCATCTTGTTCATAGATGGGTTCAGACAGAATCTCCACTGCCGACGCCCTCGTCAATTCTCCTGCTGCAATCAACGTCGAAAGATGGGGTCTTCTCTTGTCGAAACCGAATTTGACTGGAAGATAATAATTTTGAAAGAACTTCGTGAAAATCGATTCCCCGTGTTTTCGAGGGTACGCCTTCCAACCGATCTCGCTTAATTCACGAATCGCGATTTCTTTCGAATACGGCATCAGATTGAGAGGACGGAATGGAGTCATTCTTTTGACCAGTGGATACCACAGGTAATACTGATGGAAGTCTATGAGCGGATAGTCTTTCAACTTGTGTGTTCCAAATTTCTTGTGGATGGCTCGAAGGTTCGTGGCGTCCATCGCAGAACCATGCCATGAGTCAGGGAAAATCCCTTCGGTCGCAAGATTGCCCCCGTTGAGGACGTACTTGACCTTGTTTCTTGTAGCAAAATGATAGAGACCAGCAAAGAATGCGTGATCCTGTGGAACATCTTGATTCGACACCGCAGCGCGTAGGTACGAAAGCTGCAACTCTCGCATGTCATCCCAATTGACGACATGTGTATGAAGTTCGTAATCGCAGCTGCGAATAACTTGCTCAATGTTCTGGACAGCCAACTCACTATTCCAACCTGCATCCACATGGACCACGAGGGGCCTGAGTCCCCACTCGCGAGCCTTCAACGCAAGATACGAACTATCGACTCCACCACTCAAGCCCAGAACACAGTCATAAGGCTTTCTTCGCCCCTCGTGTCTGATCCGAGCGATCATCGAGGCAAGAGCCCTCTCCCCCTCTTCATTCGGAAACCAGGACTTCCCGAGGAGCATCTTGAAACTTTCGCAATGATTGCACCTGCCAAAATCATCAAAGATGATTTCAGGATCCGAGGTGTCCATGACACAGGTTGTGCACTCTCTGTACGTACTCTGCATCGCTACTTCTCTCCTAACAGTTCTCTCAAGTCGTCATAACTTGGGTAAGAGATCAATACAGCGCGCCGAGAACCGTGAAATACAAACAGTGAGCCCACACCAACACCAGACGCCCCAGCTTGCACTCCATCAGAGATATCACCGAGTGACCCTACGCCCCCAACCGCTACTACCGGGATCCTGACGCAAGCAGTAACAGACGAAATGAGTTCAAGGTCCAATCCCCTCTGCGTACCATCCCTACTGACGGAGTTCAACAGTATCTCCCCCGCTCCCGCCCGCTCGGCTGCCTTCACAAAGGAACCTATGTCCCTGTCCTTGTGGAGCTTCGTTCCGGGCGAGTGAAGAAACCTAATGCCAAGCTTTGTTACGTCTACATCGACACAGACAGCGACGGAGGACTCACCTGCAACCTCCGCAATTTCAGAAACGATCTGAAGATTGCGAGCGGCCGACGTACGCAAAATGACCTTTTCGACGCCAAGTCCAAACAGCTTCACAGCCTCGTCCACATGAGAGATCCCGCCTCCGTAGGCAAGGGGCATGAAGCATTCGGAAGCAAGTTCTTTAACTAAATCGAAGTTTGGTCCCACAGAATTTAGAGAAGCATCGATGTCCAGGACGACGAGTTCATCGACTTCCTTTTCATTGAATATGCGAACCGCGTTCAATGGATCACCGATATAGCGGGCATTTGAGAACTTAACTGTCTTCACCAGCCCAGATTCCTTCAATAACAGAACCGGAATCACACGAGTCCTTAACACGGCAGCGTCGCCCAATTCTTCAACAGCGATATTCCAAACCTGTGACTCTTCTCGGGGTGAAACTGGACGCCTCTTGTATTCCCCGACCTGAATGCAGACGTGAAGTCGATCCCGTACTCCGTCCTCGCAATCTCAGACTCTTGGTCATGGCACACTGCTCGGTACGAGTGAGTGAAGTAGTACCGAAGCTCTGTCTCCACATTCCCAAACAGGGGATCTTCAACTACGGGCACAACTCTGTTCCAACCGATGTGAGGTACTCGCAACCCAATACTGGAAAAACGCTCAAAATGCGCGTCGACTCTTCCGAGCCCGGACGACTTACCTTCCGTACTTGAGTTACCCAGCAGTTGCATGCCTAGACATATTCCAAGGAGGTGTGCTGATGCCGGCAGCGCTTTCAGATAGCTAAACCAACCGGTCTGTGTCAGCCGACGAACACCCTCATCGTATGAACCAACGCCTGGCAATATGATGCGGATGCCCGCTTCGAATTCTTCCGGTGGATGCTTCGCTAGGGCCGAAGCGCACCCGATTCGGCCGAGCATGTTCCGCACTGCCATCACATTCCCAAGGCCCGCGTCGACGATCAGAATCATCGGCGAAAGTTTAGCCGCATGTAAGCACGGCCGGCATTCGTATTCGACGTTTTCTACTTCGAGCCATCCATCTCACATTCGTGAGGGAAGTAGAATTGGAGCCCTATGGTCAGATCACACGAACCCGTCGCGATCATCCATGTTTCAACAGCACATCTTGCCGACGACGTCCGAATTTTTGAGCGGGAATGCAAGAGCTTGGTGAAGACTGGCCGCTTTAATGTATCGATAGCGGCTAGCGGTGTTTTGCCGGGCACGACGGCTGTCCGGCATATTGCACTGCCCCCGATACCAAATTCGCGATTGGGACGCTTCATAAATGGCTCATTGCGTGGCGTGATGTTAGCGAAGAAGAATACTGCATTGATTTGGCACTTCCATGATCCCGAGTTGATACCTGTGGCGCTTTGGCTTTCACGAAAGGATGTCATAGTCATCTGGGATGCTCATGAGGACTACCTATCCCAGTTCTCGGACTTCGGATCAAAGAATTGGATTCCGAAGCCAATCCGAAATTCCGTCAAAGGATTACTCAGCCGTCTGTTGACTGCAATTGACAGAAAGGCATCTGGAGTCATCGCGGCGACTCCAACGATCGCCGGGAGGTACCAAAACCAAAGAACCGTCATTGTTGGCAATGAGGTAATCCTTGATGACTTCATTGATTGTCAACCAAAATTTGAATCCAAGAGAGTACTTTTTACCGGCTCGACTGGAGACTCTCATCTCTTTAACGTAGTTGTCGATGCCGTGACACGTCATCCAGAGTTGCTGTTGGTTGTCGCGGGTAGACAAAAAGACGATCATGCGATGCGCGAGGCAAGACTCCGACTTGGGGATCGTCTGTTGTACGTAGGCTGGCTGTATCGATCTGAACTTGCAGAGGAGATGAACCGCGCTTCCATTGGATTTCTCACGTATGCCGATACTGATGCGTACTCAGTGGCTTCTCCGACAAAGGGATTTGAATTTGCCGCCGCCGGACTCCCAGTGGTCGCAACACCAAATCAAATGAATCAACGTCTCTTGGCGGAAGGTGGATTCGGATTTCTTTGCCAAGGGTTCGATGCCCATTCGATCTCTTCGGCCTTGAAAACAGCGCTCTCCGACGAGCAAGCGTGGAAAAATGCCTCGATGGCGGGGAAGAAGTGGTGCGCAGAAAATGGTTCTTGGACCACATCAGAGAAAACCTTGATCAACTTCTACGACTCTCTCGTCAGCTTTCACTATTCGAGAAACAAAACCCTCAGAAAGTCATCCGCTAACGAGTGGTAATCCCGCTTAGAAAGAAGCCAGTCTTTCCCTTTGACACCAATACTGTCGAGATCAGCTTTACTTATTTCGGAGTACTTCATGATTTCGACCTGCAGGGCCTCGACATCTCCCGCAGGGGCGAAAGACCCGCACTCAGCTTCGTTTATCATCGATCGATGCCCAGAGTAAGAGGCCAATATCGGTCGACCTGCGTACATATAGTCGATCAATTTGTTCAACGACAAACCATATTCCCATACTTCGGATCTGTGAACAGAGAGATAGAGGAGATCACATCTCTCCAAAAAACTATTGACCAGGCTCTTGGGGACTCGTGGCAGGAAAGTTACGTTGCGCAAGTTGCCATACAGCTCTAGATATGTGTCTCGAAGTTCTCCATCACCGAGAATTGCGAAATGGATCTTCGGGTTGCTCTCGAGACGTTGAGCGCACTGAAAGAGAACATCCAAGGCATTCGATATCCCTACACTGCCTGCATAACCAATGATAAAGCGATCAACAGGCAGCGCTGTGTCGAAACAATCGGTCTCACTACTTCGACCTTTCTGATAAGCATCAACATCTATGCCCATCGGTACACAAAATGTCTCGATTTCCTGACCCGTAATCTTATGGACGTGCTCACCAAGGTTGGGCATCGTGCCAAGTATTGCGTCGGCGCGCCTGTATGCGAGCCTCTCAACACCAGCGAGTATCTTCACAAAGGGATTCCGCTGCGAGTAACCACCCTCTGCAGTCATTGTTAACGGCCAGATGTCCCGAACTTCAAAAACAAGTCGGCAATTGTACTTGCGTCGCCATCTCAGGCCATTGAAAATCGTGAGCAAAGACAAACTGGATACCACGATCGTATTGGGGGCAGGAATAGCCTTCGGCACTCCCAGGAGCTTGAACTCGAAGTCGAACCAGCTCAGAACCCTTCGCATCGAATTACTGTCGCGATACTTCAAGGTCCGGACCCAGCAAACGCGAACTCCTTCGAGATCATGAATGTCGTATCTCGACTGGGCCAAAGGGGCCCCGTACTTGCCTTGAGAATCGCTCGTTATGATCACCGATTCATGACCCGAACGAGCAACCTCGCGCATCAATCCGAACGCTCTGCCCGCTGGTTCGCCGATTCCCGGCGTGATCACGTACTTTGAAACGTACCAAACGGTCTTCGCCATCAGACTTGGTACATCTTTGGAATCGAGTTGACGGTATTTATGGTTCGTGAAAAGTCGAATCCCAACACGTCCAAATACCACTTGATGTTCTGGAATCGCGGGGCATTTTCTTCGCTCACAAGGTCGAGAGCTTCCGATCTGGAGATGTCCCCCTCGCGAATCTGATTGCTTCGAAATGTGTCATGTTCGGTAAAGCCGGCTACCGAGTAATAGACATAGTTGTAGAAAGCGGCCGTACCGTCACCAATTCGCCACGTTGTCCTCGTGTCCGGAGCTCGCTCCCAGTCATAGGCGTCCAACGTCCCATTGATCTCTTCTTCGCTCCATTTCCAATAATCGAACAGGTGGTAATAGTCCTTTTTCGAAGAGAAACTTCGGTGGTACTCGCCGGACAAAGTATCCCAGAGTGATCTATTGAAATATCCAGGGCTGTTCAGCATTGCCCGAAATCGCAACGAGTGGTACCGAATTTGTTTCATCGCTCCGTGCGAATAGACCCTCGTTTCCTTGAAGTCGGGTGGAACACCCAAAAAGCCCGCCTTGAAGTGAGTAACTTCCAAAGGATTAATCCCCCAGAGATTCAGACTTACGCCCGTCTGAGCCTGCACGGTCTTGAGGTGTCGGAAAAAGTGTTTGTCACCTGCAGTCAACACACTGATCATTCCCAGATGTGGACTCTTCAGCCAGGCCTTCAGGTTTGATGAAATGAAGTTCCGTTTCTTTCCTATGTCGTCAGCGATGATTATGTTCTCCACCCCGAGAGCTGCCGAGATACGACTCACATTCCTACGACCTAGATCCGTCACCATCCCCCAGTCATATGTGAACGTAATCGGCTTTAAGCCCAGTTCCTTCACGACCAGATGAAGTGCGAAACAGCTGTCTCTGCCTCCGGAGAGTGGAACAATACAGTCCGAATCCACGCTATTCCTGTATGGTTTGACCAACGATTTCAGATCGTCGAGTGGCTTTGGATTGTTGCGTGTTTTGTAATTTAGACAATAGTTACAGACTCCGTCGCGGTCGAACTCGATGAATGGCATGGTCTCCGGCAAGATGCAACGTGTACAACGACGCAGACTGTGACTTCGGTAGTGAAGCAACTTCTCCTCATCACTCGAAGCGAGCAACGTTGGAATGAGGTTCCGCTGAGGTCCCATATGATTTACTTCGCGGAATGAATCCTCAGAGCTCACCACGTCAAGAATGATTCCGTCTCGAACCTGCTGTATTTGATCACAACCAAGTTCCACTAAGGGAAATAGCTCAGAGCTGAACGCTCGGGTCCCACCTCTCTCCCCCAGATAAAGACTTCCGTTATTTGAGAAGAGCAATAACTTGCCTACTCTGGGAATCAAGACCGCACATGCGACAACTCCTTCGCAACGAGCAAGTACATGATCGGCGATAATTTCAATGGGCGTTTCTTGTTCGAGACACTCGGCCACCATCGCAGCAATGACTTCAGTATCGACAACCTGCCTTCGCGTCTTCGACAAATTGGGCCACAACGACTCATGATTCACCACAATTCCGTTGTGCAATACCGCGACACCGTCGTACAACACGGGTTGATTGTCGGCCTGACCATTGGTGATCAGACGACTGTGGCCCAGGACGACGCTCGCCTGTTTGAACTTCGTCCGTCGCACCAACTTCTGTGCTCGAAAATCGGCCCGATGAATCGCGTATGCGCCTTCAAAGTCGAAAATAAGGCCGCTCGAATCCTTGCCCCTCTGCTCTGCATGATCGACCAATCGAGCGACGTCTCGAAAAACGACACCACCGCTGTCGATCACCCCGAATATTCCGCACATCAGATGAAGTTACCTCGTACCTCGGCCGATCTGGAAAAAACTCACGCCTGACCAGCGCTGTGATTCCAGTATGTATCTCCCATCGATCACGCACTTCGTGTCCGGAAACTGTGATGATTCCAATGATTTGTACTCGAGGTGATCAGTATGAATGATCAAGCCGTCGATTCGTGTGTCTTCGCCCATCGGCGGAAGTCCCAAGACCATCAATTCCTCATCGGTGTGAGAGGGTCATCTACGACAAACCGTTGCACCATGCCTCTGAAGTTCCTCCACGAGATCGAAGACCCCTGAAAACGCAGTCTCCTTAACCTGCCCTCTGTATGCAGCTCCAAAAACGGCGACCGTTTTCCCCGACAACTCACCGAGCCCTTCACGAAGCAGGTGCACTGCATATTTCGGCATACTCAGATTGGCCTGACGTGCCGAAGCCACAATCGAAGCATCAGGATCGTTGTACAGATACAACCGTGGGTACACCGGGATGCAATGTCCCCCGACGGAGACTCCAGGAGTGTGTATGTGGCTAAATGGTTGAGAATTACAAGCATCGATGACTTTCAAAATGTCGACATTCGCTTTGTCGGCAAATTTCGCAAATTGATTCGCCAAACCGATGTTCACGTCTCGATAGGTCGTCTCCGCGAGTTTTGCCAATTCCGCCGCCTCAGAAGAACCCATCCGCCAGACACCGTTTGGCCTCGAAAGATCCTGACGATCTTCGAAATCGAGGACAGCCTCGTAAAAGTCGACCCCAGCGTCTTCACTAAGGGGCCCGACACCACCTACCAACTTGGGGTAGCGACGAAGATCTGCAAATACTCGACCAGTCAGAACCCTTTCCGGGGAGAACACGAGCGAAAAATCGGTCTCCGCCTTCAAGTTCGACTCGGTCTCCAGAGCTGGCGCAAAACGAGAACGTGTAGTGCCGACCGGCAATGTTGTCTCATAGATCACCACACTCCCCTTCCGTATCGATCTTCCAATCGCTGAGGTGGCCTGGTCCAATGGCCCGAAATCAGGTTCTGCCCGAGCGTCCACGAAGAGGGGAACCACGACCACGATCACATCACTCGCAGAAACGGCCTGCTCGGTCGATGAGGTTGCGGACAACTTTCCCTCTCGAACGACCCTTTCGAGCTTCTCGCAGAGATCTGTCTCACCCGGGAAGGGTTCCAATCCTCGATTCACCAAATCGACGGTGCGGTCGCTGATGTCCGCTCCGATCACAACGTGGCCCTTCGAGGCGTATTGGACTGCAAGGGGAAGACCGATTTTCCCCAATCCTACGACACAAATCCTCACTAGGCCTCCTCACTTCCGGCGCCAAACCTCGGGCAGTCCACTGGACGATCACATCATACGGACCGAGCTGAGAGCCCTCTGTGCGATACCAACGGCACGCGCCCCCTCTGCCCCAGTCACAACAGGTTGAACGCCCGTTAGAACTGAGTCGATGAAGTTGCTTAATTCTCTGGCCAAAGGCTCACCTCTCGTCTCCAAAAACGGAATTTCGACGACATTCGACTGTCGGTGTCGAGCCAAACCATCCTCAGTCAAGTACTCGTGCTTACTCATCCGACTTATGGTGATGTCCTGACGAAGTAGATCTGCGGTGATGGCACTTTCAGCTTGAGTGACTTCGATCGTTCGAATCTTGGTTTGACCCAGACGACTCGTATGGAAAGCTGCCGTCTGGCCAGTCGAAAACGTCATCACAATCGAAGCCAAATCCTCCGTGGCACTCCGAGATCGGCGCGCGACACCTTGAATCTCGGAGACCTCACTATCTGCCGGCAACAAGGAACACACGATGTCTATATCATGGATTGTCAGATCGAAGATCACCCCATCCCCGATCCTTGGCGTGTACGGACTAATCCGCGATGCCTCAAAGTGGAGTGGAGTACTCAGTAAGCGAGGCAACTCTACGACAACTGGGTTAAACCTCTCCACGTGGCCCACTGCGATTGTCAAGTTGCGCTCTTCGATCAGCGCGATCAAGTCCTCTGCTTCTGCGAGAGAAGACGCCAACGGTTTCTCGATGAGCATGTGAATATTGCGAGCAGCCAGCCTTCGGGCGACCTCACTGTGTGCGGGTGTAGGAACCGCGACTATTGCCGCATGAATACCAGGTGGCAGCTCATCAACCGTCTTGAAAATCGGTATGAGGCTCGACCCAGCGACGCGGCGAGCTCTTTCGACGTCTTGATCCACCACTGCCGCAAGATTGACACCAGGCAACTGTTTGAGAACTCTGACGTGATTCGATCCCATAGCTCCCGCGCCGATGACAGCCACGGAAAGTTCATCACTCATGCGCCAGCAAGCCCCTGATCGTGCGGATAATCGTTTTCAAATCGTCCATACTCAAGAGAGGATGAACCGGGATCGAAACTACCTCGGAAGCAGCTGTTAGCGCGTTCGGAACCTCGTCATGAATTACCTGTGGATGAGAGCGGTAACAGTCGTAGTCATAAACAACCTTTGGATAATAGATGCCGCAACCGACCCCCGAGTCGTTCAAACGCGCGACGAATTCGTCTCTTCCCAAGGTTGCATCCTTAGTTACCCGCAATGTGAATTGATGAAAGACGTGTGATTTCCGATCTGGATTCACGTCCGGGAGGATCACACCTCGAAGATCGTTCAGGCCCTCCGCAAGAATCTTCGCGTTCTCCTGACGTCGTGCCGTCATCGTTTGAAGTCGACCAAGCTGTGGAATTCCGACCGCCGCCGCCAAATTCGTCAGACGGTAGTTGTGACCGGCAACCTCGTATTGGTAGCGCTGTCGCATGCCTTGGTTGCGGAGCAAGCGCAATCTGTCAGCGACATCGTCGTCATTTGTCGTGACGACACCCCCCTCACCAGTGCACAGATTCTTTGTTGCATAGAGGCTGAAAGAACCTACATCGTAACTGCCTGACGACTTACCTTCGAATGTCGCACCTACTGCTTGTGCTGAATCCTCGAGCACCCGCAGACCATGCTTACCTGCGATCGTCATGATTTCGTCCATGTCTGCCATCAGCCCGTACAAGTGAACTGGCAGAAGTACCCGCGTCCTGGTGTTGACGAGTTCCTCGATACGACAAGCAGAAATATTGTAGTCCGAGCCAATATCGACGAAGCGGGCAGTCGCGCCCGATTCGAGGATTGCATTCAATGTGGCGACGAATGTGAATGGACTCGTGATCACTTCATCGCCCGGCCCTACTCCCAGTGCCTCGAGTGCAACCACGAGCGCTGTCGTTCCGTTGTTGACTGCGACCGCATGACGCACTTGATGAGCTTCTGCAAACAGCGTCTCGAATCGCTCGACATAGGCACCTTGCGCCAGTTGCCCAGATCTCAACACCTCGATGACGAGAGCCTCCTCCTCTTCGCCTATTTCCACTTTCGAAATCGGAATCATTGTTCGTACCCCCTGCGTTGACAATCTTGGCATAGGCACAATTCCGGGCGTTCGCCTTGTCTCAAAATCACGCGACCACATGTACACACCCAACCGAGGTGCCGCGCCGGTGTACCAGCGACGAGTTGATTGGCTTTGACGTCGTGGGTCACCGTTGATCCCGCTGCAACCATTGCAAATTCACCAATTGAATTACCACACACGATGGTGGCGTTAGCGCCGATTGATGCGCCGGTCCTTACATACGTTGGCGTAATCTTCCAGTCCGAATTGAATGCGCGCGGAACCAGATCGTTGGTGAACGTCGCCGAAGGGCCGACGAAAACGTCGTCTTCGATCGTCACACCATTATAAATACTCACGTTGTTCTGAATCTTCACACGACTGCCGATTACCGCTTCGGCGTCCACATAGACGTTCTTTCCGATTATGCAATCACGACCGATGGATGCGCCACGTCGAACATGGCAATGGTGCCAGATCTTGGTTCCCGAGCCGATAGATGCCGGAGTTTCCACAATCGCGGTGTCGTGGGCAAAGAAGTCGGTCTCGGGCATTGTTCTCTCAGGTCGACAGCGGCAAAACACGTGGTTACAGCGTAGAGGCTACATTACGGCATCATCGCCCACGGAAACCGATGACATGGCGAAGTGTTCTGGCCAATATCTTCATATCTAAGCCGAGGCCCTGGTGCCGAAGATACCAGAACTCGTACTGAAGCTTTTCGTAGGCATCAGTCGCATTTGATCCATACGGGTAATTGACCTGTGCCCAACCCGTCAGACCGGGCCGAACGATATGGCGCATCCGGTAAAAGGGGATCTGCTCGTTGAGTTGTTCCACATAATGGGGTTGCTCGGGTCGTGGGCCCACGATCGAAAGATCACCGCGCAGCATGTTCCAGAACTGGGGCACCTCATCCAGATGGGATTTCCTCAACCATCGACCGAACGTAGTGATTCGGGGATCGTCATCCGTTGTCCACGAGGAAGCACCGGTCCCCACGACCATTGACCGAAACTTCAGAATGTCGAAGTTTTTCAGGCCTTTCCCAACTCGTGGTTGGGAAAAGAAGAGCGGTCCTCGATTTCCGAAGAAGTTGCCGATGAAGACGAGCGGTATCACGGCGATCAACAGCAAACATCCGATTAAAGAGACTGAGATGTCCAATAACCTCGAAAGGCGAGAGTACAACTTTTGATGAACCTCTCGGACATCGAAGAGAAGAGACGTAAATTCGAGTTCCCGGATCGGCACCTTGCCGAAATACTCGTCGTAAAAATGTGAAATGTCTCTGATCCGCACTCCTTCAGAGTGAAGACGTTGAAGCAACATCTTCGAAAACTCAGACTCGACATACGAAGAAGAGAAGACGATCGTCGTCACCTTCTCTGCCTCGCATCTCCTAGCGAATTCCTCGGGATTTCGCTCATTCTCTGATTCGAATGGGGGGACGAGAACAAATGGAACCTCGACGTGTCGACTCAGATCCTTCTCTACTTGCGAAAACTCATTCTTTTCCGCTAACAAGAGGACCCTCTCGCCAAGAAACGAGGTTTGCGCAACACCTCTCCCGATCCTGCTTGCTACGAGAAAAACGGCTGTTACGACTGGAACCGAGGTAACGAGGAAGAAGCGGGGCAATAGAAAGCTTCCTGCTGCGGTCTGGAAAAGCGCAAACGCCAATGACGGAATCACAGCGGCCACCGCGGCACCTTGAATGGGGAGCTTTACGCTCGACGTGTCCGGAAATCCGAAGGCGTAACCGGCGCAGATGGACAAGAATGCAAAGACCAGCACCCACAAAAATCGAGTTGACCGGGAAAAGTCGTAATCCCCGATGAATTCGGCATGAATTTTGCCTATGGCCAACAAGACAACAAAAGTAGACGCTGGAAGAAATAGCCTCGTAAACACTCTCACCGCTTGAGACTTTACAGGATTCGCCAAACGCACCGGGGAAATTTCATAACTTTGGTGCGTGTCAGACCCATCGGCAACGGCAAGGCTTCGCGCCGAAGCAAAGTCGCCTTATCTCACATCAGCCACCACGAGACAGGTATCGCGCAGCAACGGAAATCGTCTCAGCAAGAACCGTCGAATCTTTGGGGCCAGATTCGGTCTACCTTCGTAACTCGCGACAAGTTCCAACGTTTGAGCACGCAGACCCGCATCCCACATTAGTTTTGAGATCGTGAACGGCGAAAAATAAAAGCGGTGATCAGAATTGACGCGCTCTTCGTTCCGCAACACGCCCCTGACGGATGGGAGGGCTGCGTAGTTCGGAACACTGACAACCACCTGAGATTCGCAAATTGCCGCGAGTTTCACAACCCCACGCAAGAAAGCGAGAGGATCCGGAACATGTTCGATGACATCTGCACAAAGCACAATCTCGGGCCTAAATTCAACGAGCTCTCTGGGTGTCGTGCTGGAAAGATCTGCACAAAGCGCATCGATCTCACACATTTCTTTTACCTGATCGATACCTGACCCATCCACGTCAACTCCGATTGCTCTAGCTGACGAGTTCCGAACTTTCATGTGAAGCCAAGCCCCACTGCTTACCTTATCTTCTATCGAGCCCGAATCCAAGAAGCCGACATCGACCACTCGCTTGCCCCTGACGAGTTCTTCTATTCTTGCATCGCGGATGTTGAACTTTCCGGGCTCGACTGTCACTCGGAAGCCCGGGGAAAAATCTCCACCACCAAGGAACGAATCCGAAATCTGAATCGTCATGACTTCAGCCTTTCTTTGCATGGTCGACCACGGACGATTATTGCACGACCTGATGCATCATTCGCGATTCCCCGAACGATGCTCTCCGCTCAGGACGTAGGTGAGCGCCTCAACCAGATTTATTCGACTGGCCCAAGTTGTCTTGCGACCACCGTTCGTGTTGGCACTTGTTCCCCGGAAGCGGATATTCGTGTATCTCCACTCGTCCAAAGTCGCTTCTATACTCCGATTGTGACCTGGACCGTGTCTGTCATTGGTGCTGGCTATGTGGGGTTAACCACAGGAGCATGCCTCGCCCATCTCGGCCATCAGGTCATTTGCGCTGACGTCGATGTCGACAAGGTGACTTCGCTCCGCAATGGGGACGTCCCGATCGTCGAGTTGGGTTTGGCCGAACTCGTCCATGAGGGGATCGCAAACGGTCGGCTGTCCTTCGTTGTGGGAGC
>Ga0194116_10002854_pt1 | contig 21630 bp, 17 predicted proteins | sample TA2MahsurfametaG_4_FD_148617 | JGI IMG/M metagenome (GOLD analysis project Ga0194116, IMG submission 148617) | Freshwater microbial communities from Lake Tanganyika, Tanzania - TA2015008 Mahale S9 surface | ecosystem: Environmental > Aquatic > Freshwater > Lake | place: Tanzania: Lake...
GGCACGCCGTTGACCTTCGCGATTTCGTATTCGTCCGCCTCGCGCACGTCCACGACCTTGATGTTGAGCGCGGGGTTGTCCAACGCGCGCTTCATGTCCTGCACGGTGACTTCGTCGGGATTCGCCGCCGGCTCCGTGGACGCGGGCTGGATGCCGCAAAACATCTCGTAGTCAATCAGCTCCTTGATGGTTGGAGCATCGCCGCAGAGCGGGCATTTCGGGTCGCGGCGCAACTTGAGTTCGCGGAACTTCAGGTCGAGCGCGTTGAAGAGTACGAGGCGGTTGATGAGCGAAGTGCCTTTGCCCAAGGCGAGCTTCAAAATCTCCGTCGCTTGGATGCAACCGATGATGCCGGGCAGAACGCCAAGGACGCCGCCTTCCGCGCAGCTCGGCACCATGCCGGGCGGGGGCGGCTCGGGGTAAAGGCAGCGGTAGCACGGCCCGCCGAGGTGCGGCGCGAAGACGCTGGCCTGCCCCTCGAAGCGGAAGATGGAACCATAGACGTTGGGCTTCTTGAGCAGCACGCAGGCGTCGTTGGTGAGATAGCGCGTGGGGAAGTTGTCCGTGCCGTCCACGACGATGTCGTAGGGGCGGATGAGGTCGAGGGCGTTCTCAGCGGAGATGCGGGTGTTGTGGAGGACAACCTCGGTGTTCGGGTTGATGCCGGCTAGCGTCTCCTTCGCAGACTGCGCCTTGGGCCGACCGACGTCGGCATCGGTGTGAAGGATTTGGCGCTGCAAGTTCGAGTAATCCACGGTATCAAAATCCACGATGCCAATCTTTCCGATGCCGGCGGCGGCCAGATACATCGCGATGGGCGAACCGAGGCCGCCCGCGCCGATGCACAAAACTGAGGTGGACTTAATCTTCTTTTGCCCCGCCATGCCGACCTCGGGTAGGATGAGGTGGCGCGAGTAGCGGCGGATTTCTTCGTTGCTTAATTGCATAACTCAATCCTGTCAAATAGGCTGGGCAGGGTAATTCCGCGCGATGAGAATGCAAGTCACCAACCGGGCGGCGCGTAACCGCATCAGCTCCTTCTCATTAGCACCCGGCTTCAGCCCAGGATTCCCGGGGGCCTTTGGTCAACCGCATTTCCAAGGTTTTGGGCTGGATGTGGCGAACATTCCTTGGTGGTCAGCAATCGAATTGACAGCACCTGCTAACGTCTTTGAACAGCTGTTTGAAGGCTAAAGAAAAAATAATGCTAAGACGACGGTCAAAAATCGCTGAGTCGGCTCGCCTCCTGGTGAGGGCAAGCCAGCTGCGGCCTCAGCTCGCCATCGTGCTGGGCAGCGGTTTTGGGCCCGCTTTGGAACGAGTGGCGGTAGCGAAAACAATTTCTTACGCGAAGCTGCCGGGTTTTCCCTCCACCTCTGTGCAAGGCCACGCAGGTAAACTCGTGCTTGGCACCCTCGGCGGCACACCGGTTGTTGTTTTGTGCGGCCGCGCGCATTACTACGAAGGGCGTTCGATGGCAGAAATCACCTTCGCCGTACGTTTATTGGCGAAGTACGGGGTGCGCGATTTGCTGCTGACCAATGCAGCGGGTGGGGTTAACGAGCGTTTTCGACCCGGCGACTTCATGCGACTGTCGGACCACATCAACTTCATGGGTGAAAGCCCGTTGCGCGGCCCCTGCCCGCCTGGCCTCACACGCTTTTTGGATCTTTCGCAAGTCTATGACCCAATGCTCGGCGACTTGCTGGACAAGGCGGCTAAAAAAGTGCGCCTGCGCTGGCATCGTGGCGTGTATCTCGCGCTGTCGGGTCCGACATATGAAACCCCCGCAGAAGTACGCGCCTTCGCCAGACTCGGTGCCGATGCGGTGGGCATGAGCACGGTACCGGAAGCCATTGTGGCGCGACACCTTGGCCTGCGCGTGGCAGCAGTGTCGTGCATCAGCAACCAAGCGGCCGGACTCAGCCCGCGGCCGATTTCTCACGATGAAGTGCTCGCTACGGCTAAAGAAGCAAGTCGCCACACAGGCGCTTTGCTGGAAGAGTTCGTCCGACTTTATGGCCGATCTTAACCCGCTTTCTCTGATTCGCCACGCCGTGCGCGCCGCTCGCCACGCAGTTGCATCTTACTCAAAGTTTCGCGTCGGCGCGGCGCTCCTCACGCGCGAAGGTGCGGTCATCCGCGGCGCGAACGTCGAAAGCGTAAGCTACGGGCTGACTTGCTGCGCGGAGCGAGTCGCACTCTTTAAGGCGCTGACCGAGGGTCACCGCAATTTCACTGCCATAGCTATCGTCGCTCCAAACAGGAAGACCGCGCCATGTGGTGCGTGCCGACAGTTACTGGCGGAATACGCCCCAGACGCGCGTGTGTTTGTCGCAGACAGTAGGCAGCCCGCGAAGTATCGCGAGTTCTCCGTGCCCCAACTACTGCCAGAGGCGTTTCGTTGCCTGCGCTCGCAACGATCGCGCACCTGAAAGGCTTTGGTTGCATCCCAATGTCCATCTGGTGCTGGGCACGCCAAGCCCAAAGGGCATGATGCGGACTGACCACAGGAGAGGGACTGGCCGCTGCTGGTTGTGAAATTCCCGTGAAATAGCGATCAAGCCGTCTGTCCCACGGGCTTTTTCCACCATTCGACACACTTTCCGCTTCGCCCATTTGGGCCCATCTGTTACGAAGTCCGCCGTGCGTTCCACAGTCTTAAAAGACATTTCCCGGCTCGTGGTAAAGCTCGGAACCGGCGTCCTCACAGACAGCCGTAAGCAGCCCGACCTCGCGCAAATGGAGCAACTTGTCGCGCAGGTTGCCGCGCAGCGCCAAACGGGGCGCGAGGTCGTGCTCGTGACCTCCGGCGCGGTCGGTGCTGGCATGGGCGTGCTTGGCTTTGAAGCGCGGCCAAAAGAGTTGGCCGAATTACAGGCCTGCGCTGCCGTGGGCCAGTCACGGCTGATGACGACGTACGAAAACCTCTTCGCCAAGTTTGGCCTCCATGTCGCGCAAGCACTCTTGACGCACGATGACCTGGAACACCACGAGCGTCACCTCAATGCGCGCAATACGCTCGTGGCCCTGCTTGATCGAGGCGTCATTCCCATCATCAACGAGAACGACGCTGTCTCTTGGACAGAGCTGAGGTTCGGCGACAATGACAAGCTCTCCGCCCTTGTTGCCTCTTTGCTGCCGGCCGACCTCCTCGTCATCCTGACCACTGTGGACGGCGTCATCGAGGGTTTCGGGACGCCCGCGGCCCGCTTGCTATCGACCATCGAGCGGATTGATGACTCAGTAGAAGGCATGGCAGGCGGCACGTTGAGCGCGACCGCCGTCGGTGGCATGACAACGAAGATTCAGGCCGCGAAGATTGTTACACGCTCCGGCATTCCGCTCGTCATCGCCAGCGGTCGCAAGCACACTGTCCTGGCGGATATCTTAGGCGGGGCAGAAGAAGGGACGATCTTCATCCCGCAGCCCAGCAAGCTCCCCGGCCGCAAACGCTGGATCGCATTCTTTCACCACCCAAAAGGCACGCTTTACGTCGACGAGGGCGCGAAGAAAGCATTGCGCGAAAAAGGCCGCAGCCTGCTTCCGCCTGGCATCACCCGTTGCGAAGGCGACTTTGCCAAAGACGAGGTCGTACGCATCTGCGATGAGTACGGCACCGAGTTCGCGCGCGGTATCACCCGCTTTCACTCGGTGCAAATCGCTGACCGTCAGCTCCCCCGTGAGGAAGTCGTCCATCGCGACGACCTCGTAATTTTGTAGCCGAGTCCGTTTCATGTCAGCCCCATGGCACTGCTGACCTTCTACTAAGCACATTTACCACCATGCCCCGTCCAACACCCTCGCGCCGTCTGCCTGCCGTTCGCCAGCTTCTGGAAGTCATGGCCAGCCTGCGGTCGCCACAGGGTTGCCCATGGGACCGCGAGCAGAACCACATGACGCTCCGCACACACGCCGTCGAGGAGGTTTATGAGCTAATGGATGCCATCGAGGCCGGCGATGACCACGAGGTAGCTGAAGAACTGGGTGATCTCTTGCTGCAAATTGTCTTCCACTGCCAACTCGCTCACGAGCGTGGAGCGTTTGACTTTGAACAAGTCGCGCAACGCATCACCGACAAACTCTTACGCCGCCATCCCCATGTCTTCGGTGACGTGAGGGTAAAGAATGTCGATGAGGTTTGGGCCAACTGGGAACAAATCAAACACGCCGAAAAAGCCGGCACAAAACACGCCCGCCCCTCGGCCTTTGATGGCATTCCGCGTCACCTCCCCGCCCTAGCCCGCGCCGAAAAGCTCGTGAAGAAAGCGCGCAAGGCAAAACTTTTGTTACCGCCCACCAATTCCAAAGCGCGAACCAAAGCGGAACTGGGAAAACTTCTCTTCGACCTGGCCGCCCACACGCAGGCCCAAGGCTGGTCCGCTGAAGAACTGCTACGCGCGGAGATCAAGCGACGAGAGAGCGCGCTCAGAAAAGCTGAAGCAAAGCAGACCATCAGCCGGTAATCACTATTTTCCCCGCCGCTCCTGCGCGCGCTTGCGGGCAAGGCGCAGAGCTTCAAGCTGGTCGATAGAGGCGGAGGAATTCTCGGCGGCCGGAGCCGATTGACCGGCCGGCAACTCGCCGCCACCCGTCGCGGTAGGGACACGCTGCTGCACATCTGGCTTTGGTTTTTGTTGGCGACGCCGAGCAATTTGTTCGAACACGGAGGGCTTCTTGCTGATCGCAGGCGTAGTGACAAAGTTCTCGCTTTGTATTTCTTCGGTAGAGGTCCCTTGACGTCGACTATTTCCAAACCAGCCGGTGCGGCGCTCAAAGATTTCCGCGAGATAGACCAGCAGGGCGAAGATGACGAGCCACACGGCGAGGTCCACGAACTGCGGTTTGCTCGGCAGCGATTTCCAGATGCCGGGCAGGTCCACGCGCGCCTCGCCACTGGTGGTAGCGCTGAGTTTCTCCAAGGTCACACGACCGCGACCAGCCTGCTCGGGCGTAAACTCCGGCGAATACATCAAGCAGACCGGCGGGAGAGAAACGGGGTTGAGGCCGGGAATCTCCACGGTATTCAAAGCCGTTTCACGGCCGCGAAGGGAGACGACGGCTTCGAGTAAATCTGCCGATTTCCACTGCATCGGCAACGTGAGCTTGGTGGGCGATGCACCGGGGAGGCCGTGCAACACCTTCACGCGCGGCGGGGTGGCAAAGGGTTCGTTGGTGCGCTCAGGGTCGAGGTGGAGTTGCACGAAGCACGCGCCGTCGCGGACTTCTTGAGTAAGCAACATATTCTCAGGCAACGTGGGCTGCTCGCCAGCCGTCCAGCGCGCGAGTGTAGCGTGAAAGTCACCGACGCTTGTCCACTTTGCGAGCTCGCCAGCGTGTTTGCCATCCGCCTCGCCGGTGAAAGCCAGTGCACGTCCGCTCCCCACCTGCCACGCGGCTACGACGGGCGCGGCGTATTCGTCGGTCGTGACGAGCGCGAGGTTCGCCTCGGGCTTTAGATAAGTCAGATTATAGCCGCCGAGCGCGGGCGGCTGCCAGTCACTCTGCCCGCCGAGTGTGTTGAATCCGCCCGTGACTTTTACGGGCGTCGCATCCTCCACGAACGTGCTGCGGGCAACGGTAAAAGTGTCTTGCGCAAAGATGCGTGGGAATTCCTCCGGAGTATTACTGAAGTAAATATTTCCGCCGCCTTTCGCGGCCACGTCCTTAAGCAAATTCGCATCCACGTCCGCCTCGGTGCCCATGCCAATGACGCTAACGGTGATGCCGGCCTCGCGGCATTTTTGCAGCAGCGCGATGTATTGGCCCGGTTCCTCGGAGTCGGCGGCGTCGGCGAAGAGGATGATGTGCTTTGTCTCCGCCTTGGCCTTCATGACCATTTGCGATGCGGCGGCCAGAGCCTCGTAGATGAAGATGCCTCCGCCCATGCTCTCAATGCCCAAGATGCGGCTGCGCTGTCCTTTCACCACGTCCACCGGCGCGAGGTCCACCATCGTGTGTGCGCGGGAATCTACGGCGATAACACCCAATTCGTCCGTTGGCCCGAGCAAGTCGAGCACTTGCACGGTGCCGATATTAGCGAGGTCAATTTTCTTCTTCCCGCCGCCTGCCGGAGCGGACATCGAGCCAGACCGATCCAGCGCGACGACGATGGCGAGCTGCAACTTGCGGTGCTCTTTCCGCATTTCCATTGAGACTGGGAGAATGCGGTCAAGCGGCGAACCAAAGTAACCACCCGACCCATAGGACTTGCGCCCGCCGGTAATCATCAGACCACTACCGGTGGTCTCGACCCACGCCGCGAGCGCCTCCATGCCCGCGTTGCCAACCTGGCTGGCCATAACGTTTTCTAGAACGACGCCCGAGTAACGCGTTAGTTCCTCCAACGTCCAGCGCGCCTCAGCAGGCGTGCGGGCCTCGAGATCCACGCGGCCGCGCTGGAGCAGTTCCACATAGGCGGACTGCTTTGATTGCGTTAGCACTAAAATCGGCTTTGGCCCGCGCACGCCGACAAGCGCGCGGGCAGCGTTGTTTTCCGGAACCGGGTCGGCGGCGGCGGATTTCAACGTGAGTTGGTATTGCGTTGTGCCCGGTGTTGTTGCGCGGTCGCGGAAAAGCAGGCGAGACCGCCCAGCGGAAACATCCTTCTTGCCTGACGCGATGACCGTGGTGCCGCGCGAGAGCTGATACTCGATGGTTTGCTCGACCGGCGACTGCACCCAAGCGGTCATGATGTATGCCTGACCGGGCAGCACCGTCTCGGGCGTCTGGAAGCTCGCGATGGCGAGATCGTTCACGCTGGGACGTGCGAGCAGGCGATGGTCTAAGGCGATGCCGCGTCCGGCGGCGCGGGCGGCGGGCGCAAGCGGGTCGCGCCCAGTCCACTTGCCGTCCGAAACGATGAGGATGCGGCCCGGCGCGTCCGGCGGGATGAGCGCGAGCGCCGAGTCGAGGGCGTCGGCGAGGTTGGAGGCGTCCGCGCCGACTTGCGCGGTGAAACCAGGGAATTCTCCGCGCTGAGGCGGGCGCTCGACGGCGGTCTGCTGGCCGAAACTGACGACCGCCAACTGGTCGCGTGCGCCCATGCCGCGTTGAATCAAGTCCACGGCCTCCTTCGCCTGCGCGCTCGCGCCGGCGGGCATGGAATCGCTGCGGTCCGCAACCACGACGATGGTGCCGGCGCGATCGGGCAGCTTGATGGCCGGCTGCGCCATCGCGAGCACGAGCGCGAGTAGCACAACCGCGCGCAGCACGCGCAGCAAGCGCGTGGGCATCGGCCAAAGCGCCCACAGCACGCCAAGCGGGATGAGCAGCGCGAGCCAGACGGGTTGGGAGAGAATGAACAAAGCGGAAAAGTGATTAGTAATCCGTAAACGCCTGTGGCAGTGGGGCGAGACGAAGATACAGGGGCCGAGAATGCTTGGTGACGTACGTGGTCATACGCGTCCTTTGCTGTGCGTCACGAGGAAGAGGTGCGTGACCATCACCACGAGCGCGCCGAGGACGAAGAACCAGAGCACGCTCGCGTATTCGCGGCGCGCTTCTTCGGGCTTCTCCCACTCGCCCCACTTGCCAGACTTCGCGGTGGCGAGGTCGGACTCCTCGGGCGCGAGCAGGTTCACGGCGAACTGCCACGAGCTGTTGCCCGCGTTCACCGTGTAGAGGCCGGGCGTTTCGGGTTCGAGAACGAATTCTTCCGCCGACTTTGTGAGCATGCGCGTCGCGCCACCGGGTAGGATGAGTTGAACGGAGTTCGTCAGCGCGCGGACGGAAACTTCGGAGCCGAGGCGGAAGTTGCTTTCCACCAAGCCCGGCGTTTCGCGCGCACGCCACGTGAGCAGATTCCAGAAGAAGATGGGCCAGTTCGGCGTGGCGGTGAGCGTCGAGCGGTCAGGGATGAGGTGTAGCGTGATTTGCTGACGCCGCAGCGCATCCTCGGTGACAGCGAGCAACGGCGTGTTCCCAGCGGTGATGACCGGCAAGCCAAACTGATTAGTGCCCGGAGTTGACGCAGTCCAAACCACGCCGTCCAGAAAAAGACCGCGCGCGAGTGGATGCGCGGTGTCCACGATGAACGGGCCGGTGTGCGGCGTAGCGGCGTTGGTCTCCGCGAGGAAGCGCAGGCCCCACGCGTTCGTGCCGGCGGGCGTAGCGCGGGCGTTGTGCAGGATGATTTCTGGCGCGGCGGAAAGCGAACTGCGCAGACCGCTGGCTTCAAGTGCCTTGTCCACAAGCGAACGCAGCGCGGCGTCTTCGAGGGAGTTTTGCACGCGGATGCGCTTACGCACGGCGGGGAGAAGCGTAACGCGGTTGTCGGCGGCAAGGTTGTCGGCGTCGAGCGCGGCTTCGATAGCGGGCGTGTTGGCCGGGAGATTCAGTATGAGACGCTGACGGGCGCGCGGCTCCAGTTTCAGCGTCGCGCTGCGGAGCAAATTGCTGCCGCTCGTGATGCGATACGCGGCGGTCGCGGCGGCGCTGGCGGAGTAGTTCGCGACTTCGAGCAACACGCGGTCGCTCTCGCCGTGCGTGGTGCGCGTGGCGTTGACGAAGGCGAGGTTCGGCTGCGTCCCGCCGAAGGCCCACCACTGCACGCGGTCGCCGCTGAACTCAGAGCCGGGCGGCGCGTGATCCGTGAGCACAAGGAGCTGCGACTGCGGGCCGCCGAGGTCGTTCGCGAGCGCGATGGCGGCGTCGAGCGCGGCATCGGGCGATTGGCAGGTCCACTGCGCGAGCACCTCGCGGACTTCAGTGGCGGTGGTGACGGCGCTGCCGAGGACGCGGGGTTTTGGGCCGGCGAGGACGAGGCGGATGGAGAGAAACTTGCGGGACTTAAGTAACTCGTCGAGGGCGACAACAGCTTTGGTACGGGGGGAATTGGGTGAAACTGCGCTCGCTCCGGCGCTGTCACCCGCGAGCATCGAAGCCGAGTCATCGAGGATGATCACAAGCGGGCGAGCGTGGGCGGGCAACTGCCAGCGCGGGCCGGTCGCAGCGGTGACGAGGAGGGCGAGCGCGAGCAGTTCGAGAAAGAAGACGAGCGGGAGCTGGAGTTTGTTGACCTTCGCGCCGCCCTCGCGCGAAAGGACGGCGAATTGCCACAACATGAGACTCGAAACCTCGCGCCGCCGATAGCGGTTACGCAGGATGTAGATGGCCGCGAGCGCGGGAAGCGCCGCGGCAGCCATGAGCGCGAGTGGATAAGTTAGGAAAGGCATGCCTGTGCGCTCGGGCAGCACCCCAAGGAGGTGAGTGCTATCCGAGGCATGATGTTCGCGTTTGATTTCAATTCATGCAGGCACCAACAACTGCGCCTCTTCCAACGCGGGCAGGCTGGCCTCTAGTTTTTCTGCCACTAGTGAGATGAAGCGCGCGCCAGTTTGGCGGCAAGCAACGTCCCAGCTTTCACGATGGCGGGCGAGCGCTTCGCGGAACTGGGCCGCAACTGTTGCATCTACGAAAATTTCGCGCTCCTCGCCAGTCTCGCTGTCCACGAGCTGGACATTACCATGTTCAGGCGGCTCAGTATCCGCCTGCGCGAGGAGTTGCACGACGAAGACCGCAGCGGCTCCATCGGCGAGACGGCGCAGAATCGAGAGCGGTTCCCCGGGACACATCAAATCACTTACGAGAACGCGGATGCCGAGCCGGCGCAGTCGCGGCGGAAGGATAGTGAAGGCTTCGTCAAGCGGGCGGCGACTGGCGAAGCCGAGGCCATCCCATGCGGAGGGAAGCATCATGTCGTTCGCGGCACGTTGGAAGCCATCGCCGGCCAGCCAGGTGGCGTGGGTGCAATGCGCGTTTTCCGCCGCCGTCCCAAGCAACGCGGCGAGCCGAAGTGTGGCAGCAGACTTACGCGTGTTTTCCAATGCCATCGAGCGCGAGGCGTCAAGGAGGAGGTCCAGGTGCGGGTTTACCTCCTCGCGAAAGAGCTTGATGGTGAGCCGGTCGGTGCGCGCGAAGACGCCCCAGTCGATCGTGCGGAGGTCATCGCCGGGTTGGTATTCGCGGTAGTCCTGAAAATCAATCGAGTTGCCAGCGCGGCGACCAAGCTGACTACCGGTCGTACCCGCGAGTGCGGTCTGCGGCACAGCCAAGGCATAACGCTGGCCTAGGGCTTCGCCGGACAGGAGATGCTCACGCGTGCTCATGCGAAAAGGTGAGAAAGTGGGAGGCCAGAGTCGCGGAAAGGAAAAAATTTCTCCCGCCCACGCCCTTCTCCTGGCTGACTAAGGGGTGCCGATAGATAAGTGTCCGGCGAATCAGTCCGCGCTGGCAGTTTGCACCCAGCAACAGGGAATTCGCATTCATTCGGGTGGTTCGTAAGCGAGTTTGCAATCTAAGACTGCGGCCGTGGGGTGACAGTTTGGGCTTCGCTGGGGAGCGGCTGGAAGGCACGGCGTTGGGCGAAGAACCACTTCAGGTTTAACACCACACCAAGCGTTGCAAGCAGAAGCGCAAAGATGAGATGGTCAGGAATGGACGACTGGTTCGTCATGCCAAAGACGTTGAAGACATTGCCCAACTGCCGGTCTTGAAGCGCATCCCATGAGAGTTTGTTGAACAAAAGCAGCACAAGGTTTGGCACAATGGCCCACAACGCAGCCAGCGCGAGGGCAATCATCGCGGCGACGATGGGCGAACGGTGGGCTAGAAAACGGCGGTGAATTACGAGACCGAAAAGGGAATAGGCAAACACGTAAAGCAAGGTCGCGGAAAGGTAAATGGTGGATAACTCTTTTATACTCGCCCGCCTGATGCGCCCACCGCCAAGCCAAGGTGACATCGAGTCGAGTACTGAACTCTGCGTCAGCACCCAAGTTGCCCCTATAGTGGTAGCGGCGAGCAACACGGTCCAGGCCAACCCGCCCGCTGTGCCGCTATAAAAGAGAAACGCCAGCGCGCGCTTCGGGCCCGACTCGGGAATGGTGCGGCGAATACGAACGCTCTGATCGTCGCCCTCGGCAATTGCGATGAGCAGTGCGAGGACGAGTAGGCCCGTGGTGAAAGCCGCCCACGCGACCACAGGCCCGGTGTGTGACTCGTTGACCGCCCACACCAAGGACACCGCCAATGTTACCAGCCAAGTACCTGTCACGTAGCTCCGCAGCGGCAGCGCGCGATTGGCTGACGGCGAGGAGATGAGCGCGATAGCTCCGAGGTGAAAAAAGCCAAACAGCAACAATCCGAAAAAAAACAGGCTCAGGGTTGGCCCCCAAAAGTTCCACGCTCCCAACCGACTACCGGCGCCCTCGCGCAGCAAATCATACGAGAAGTTCGCCATCAAGCCGACTAACGCCATCATGACGCCGCCACCAGAAAACCCGACGAGGAGCTTCAGCCCCCTGCTCGTTGACAAGCACGAGAGGAAAATCGCCGCCTGTAAGGACAGGATTGACACAAGGAATGCCACGACCAGCAGCATGAAGACCGTCGGCAGGTCAATGCCGCGCAGCAGATTCGTGAAAACCATGAACGGCGCACACACGCTAAAAAACAACACCGTAAGATACACACCGCAAAGCAGCTTGCCCCGAATGATGCGCGCAGCAGACAGGGTAGTGATGTAAAGCATATCCACATTACCCTCCTGTCGCTCCGCCATGAGCCGCCCGCCGACATAGAGCGGGATGAAGCTAAAGCTCACCACACTCAAGATTGGCAGAAGGAACTGAAAAATATCCCGACCCAAAGGTTGGTTGGCATTTGATTGGATGGTCTGCCCGAGCAGATGAGAAACAACGACTAAAAACAAAATGCAAAGGAACGCCAGTAGCACCCCCGTGACCGCCCAACTCCGCACGGCTTGGCGAAGCTCTTTGACGACAATGGGATTCGGCTCCCAAGTGCGCCATTTGGAGAGAGTAAGAAAGTTCATCGGGAAAGTGGCGAATGGCTAATTGCGTTGGGGGATGCTGGTCGGGAGCGCTTGGACTGTCGATTTGCTTGGCGCTGTTCGCTATTCACTGCACGCCGCCTTTGGTAACGTTCATGAAAATGTCCTCCAAATTCGCCTTGCTCTGCTTGAACTCGGCGATCTTGAAACCCTTGCCTACGAGTACTGCAAGCAGGTCGCAGCCGGCAGATAGCTCACCTTCCAATTCCAGCAACACCTCGCCGCCGACCTCACGGGCACTAACGACGTGTGGCGTTTGCAGGAGTTCTTTGACTAGGACGGACGGCTCGCCCAGCACACGAATGGCGAAGGCCCGGTGCGGCGTGCTCATTTTCAAGACCTCCGCCACGGTGCCGGACGCGAGTAGCTTGCCGCGCTCGACGATGACCACCCCGTTACAAATCTCCGTCAGCTCCGTGAGGATGTGCGAGCTGATGAGGATGGCTTTGTTCTGCGTGGCGAGGACGGTCAGCAACTCGCGTAACTCGACACGTGCCCGCGGGTCCAGTCCAGCGGCGGGTTCGTCGAGGATGAGTACGTCGGGGTTGTGGATGAGCGCGCGGCCCAGCGTGACGCGCTGCTTCATGCCCTTGGAGAGCGCCTTGAGATGCTTGTCGAGGATGCCCGTGACGCCGGTGAATTCCTCCACCGCACCAACCGCCTCGCGCCGCTTCGCGCCCTGCAAGCCGTAAGCCCGCCCGTAGAAATCCAGATACTCGTGCACGGTTACGTCGTTGTGCGCGGGCAGCGAATCGGGCACGTAGCCGACCATGCGGCGCGCATACTCCGGTTCCTCGCGCACGGATACGCCGTTGATTAGCACGTCGCCCGCAGTCGGCTCCTCGAGCGTGGCGATGACGCGCATCGTGGTGGTCTTGCCCGCCCCGTTCGGCCCAACGAACCCGAAGACGTGGCCGTTGTCGAAGGAGAACGTGAAGTTGTCCACCGCGACGGTTTTACCGAAGCGTTTGTGGAGGTTGCGGACTTGAACCTTCATGAAAAACGCGGGGTAAAGAACGAGAATTGCAGAGTGCAACGCGCGCGAGCGCAGCTGACCGCAAAATGCCGCCCAGGGGACATGCTACGTCGCCTCTCATTACCCCGGCTCGCTCCCTGAAGAGAGAGCGCATAGCAGCTATTCTTTAACGAAGAGGAGTGCGCGGGTTTTGTGGATGCGGGGTAGGTTTCGTCCTGCTCCAAAGGGAGCGGGCCGTGATCGGGGTGAAGAGATAAGACACGCCCCAGCGCCCTCAAATGGAAAAGGCCCTGCTTCACTTCACGTCCTCCGAGGCGAGCACACCGATAATGGTTTGCCGGGCGCGAGTGTGACCGGGCTTGGCAAGACCTACCTCGATGAATGGGGCTTCAGCCATGACGGCGAGGTAAGTGCGATTTCCTAGGTAAGTATCTGGGCCAGTGACCAAGGCATCATGTGCTGCGACCCACGACCCGTGGTAAAGGCCAGGTAATTTATCTGGCAGCGGATTTATTGAGGCCCCTCCTGCGTGTAACGCCAGTGTCGCATTTTGTCCCGCTTTCAAGCCTTCGCCCTTGAACAGCCGCCCATTTTCATCGCGCAGCCAGAGCGTCTGGATGTCCCCACCGAGGCCATTGAGCACGTTTACGCGGCCGTCGGCTTGGCGCTGGACTTGCAGGCGCTCGCGGCGCGTCTCGGATTTGCGGAGCGCGAAGTGCGCTGGGACGCGCGCCGTGACCCAGCCGCGCGTGAGGTGCTGGGCTTGCGACAACTCCAATTCGCGCGCGTTACCGCCATTGTAGACGTCAACATCCACGAGCGGCGTAACCTCAGTGTCGTGACTGTACCGGAAGCCGTCGCCAGGCGTAAGAGGCGTGTAGAACGCCTGCCGTGCGAGCGTGGTGGCACGGTGCGCGGCTTGGTCGAGAAACGTCACCGCCTCCGTGCGCGTGGTGGGCGTGATACCCTCGCTCATCAGCGTGTAACCAAAGACAATGGCGCAGGTTACGAAAGAAATCAGTGGGATGGTCCAGAGCATGGCGATGCGGCGGTTGGCGCGAGCGCAAAAGAAGAGGTTAAGCGGTCCGACGATGAGGATGAATGCTAGCATGATAAACACGATGCCACGCACGGGGATGCGGGTATCCTCAATGACGGGGAACTCGGTATTCGCGCCGGATTCTTTGGGCATGGACTGCCAGACTTGACCAGATTCTTGGGCTATCTGTCGCATAGCATCCACTTGAGCGCGGTCCAATAGCGCGATTGAAGGCGAACTCAGGAGGAGGTATTGGCCAAACCCGGCAACGAACCGTAGAGCGCCGGCATTACGAGGGACGACGTCACGTTTTATGGCGCTGCTGAGCCACGCATTTGGCAACTCCGCCTGTCCAAGCACAGCCAACCCTCCGCCCGCTTCCACATAACTTCGCAGCGCGTTTTGCTGCGCCGCGTTCATCGCCGCTAGATCGCCGCGCGCGAGTACCACCAAGTCAAAGCACGTATAAGCCAGCCATGATTCGCTCCAGCTCGCTGCCTCTAACTCACTCCGCAGCACCGTTGGCCCGTCATACGCGGTAGAGCTGGTGCTTGACGAGAACCGCGTCGCATACGTGCTGCTCGCACGCGCGTCCGCAGCGAACGTGCTGGTGGAGCCGTCGTTTAACTCCACAGCGTCCACGCTGACCATCCCGCCGGAGCTGCCCGCATCCACGTTCAACCGCACGGTGGCTACCGCGTTGGTGAGCAAGGGCAACGGCACGGCGAGGATGCTCAAAGTGAAGCTGCGGTTGACCGCGTTGGTGATGGGCAGGGTGGCCAACTCCATTCCGTCAGCGGCTTTGAGCACGACGCTCTTGAATGCTTGGTCCCAAGCCAGCTTGTGAATGCGAAGGCTCTTTGCGCCGGTGCGCGCCGGCTTGAAATCCACTTCCAGCCACTCCGGACCAGGCGCACCGACGCGGTCAGGGGACCAAGCCTGCGCTGACATGCCGCTCAAGCGAGAGCCAACATTGGGAGCACCGGTTGCTTGCGCGGCCGTGTAATTTCCCTTTGTTATCTTGAGGGACGCTCCGCCCTTAAAGGCCTTGTCCAAGTCATCGCTGTTTAAGCTGCGACTCACGAGCACCGCGCGCGGGCCGCCGGGGATGCCTGAGTACGCGGACCGTTGCATGTGCTGATTATTGCCGCTGCGCGTGACCGTCCCGCGAAACCGCCCATCCACGAAGACGTCCACCTGATTGTCGCTGTTGAGCATGAGCGGCGGCTGCCAGAGGGTGATATTAACCGTGGTGCCGGGGCTGACGGTCACGGTGCGCTCGACGCGCCGAAGGTTATTACCAGATCCGTAAGCCTTATGCGGTGCGACAAGCGTGACGCGGCGAGTGCGGTCGGGGGATTGATTCTCCACCATGAAGCGCATCTCCACGTAGCCGTGGTAGGTCTGGCCTTGGAAGAAAACCTGCGGGGATACCACCACGTCATCAAACCGCTCCGCTGCACTGACCACATGAGCGAGGACGTAAACCAACGAAAAAATTGCTACCCAATACGCCGGTCTGACGAAAGTGACAAAGCGGAGGTTCCTTGAAGAGGCGTTTACCATTTGGTGTTGAGAATCTGCGAAGGCATTGAGCCGGAAAATTAAGCAAGGGGTCAATGAGAAGATGCGTGACCGCACACGCGGGCCATTTTTTGCTGCGGCTCGCGCTCCACAAGGCTCAACGAATGGTAAGTTTGGTTGAAGATAGAGAGCCGCTGCGGTTCCTGGCCCGCGTTTGCTCTAACAGCCATGTGTAGAGCGCGTCGGTGCCGTAGGCGTCATCCCAACAGTTGTGGCCCACGCCGGCATATTCCGTATATTTCGCATTCGCACTGGCCATGGTCAGTGCCTCGTGCATGGTGCGATTTGCCTTCACCGTGCTTTCCCGATCCTTGTCGCCGCAGAAATTCCAGATCGGCAATCGCGCGGCGGCGAACTTCGCCGCGTTCGCCGTGTCCGGCCCTGAGCACATCGGCACAATGGCCGCCCACGCGGACGGATCCTTCGCCGCGATGCTCCAAGTGCCGCTGCCGCCCATCGAGAGGCCGGTGAGGTAAACGCGATCAGGATCGGTGCTAAACTCTTTTTCTATCTGCCGCAGCATTGCCAAGGCCCACTTCGCATCGGGCCCCTCAGCGAGCCAGTTCGATCCAGTGCGGCACTGCGGAATGACGGTAACAAATGGAAAGGTGCTTTTTCGCTTCCAGATCGCTGGCCCGATACCGACCATGGTTGGGTCAATGTTGTTCGTGCCCCGCTCACCCGCTCCGTGGAGGAAGAGCATCACCGGCGGCTGGCTGCCCGACTCGTATCTCGCAGGCACGAAGATGACAAAGGGGTGCTGCTTTCCTTGCATATCGGTAAAAACGCGATGCTGAAACCCACGCGCCAAGGCAGGTTTAGCGGCAGCCGGCGTAGGCAACTTGGTGACCGACGAACAACCAACAAGAAACGCGGTACCCATGATTGCAAACGCAACGCCATGCAAAACAGGCTTCATGTATTGAACGCTGAATAAGCCTTCTCGCTGAGGCAAGTTGGAAAGTTAAATCGCAATGGCTGCCCAAACATTCGCGTCACGCATCGCACTTAGGACGACGGAGTCTCTCGCGTTTACCTTCGCAGGTGCTGGTCCAGAAAATTGTATGCCGCTTTGCGGGCATCCTCGGGAAAAGCGTGCGGGCCTTTGGGGTAATAGCCAACCAAGTCCCCTGCCCTGCCGTGAAGTTCATAAACTTTGCGCGCGGCTTCAAGGACGTCGCGCACGCCAGAAACGTCAAAATCACTGTCGCCTTCAGCCGAGCAGGTGAGAAAAGGCCGCGGAGCAAAAGCGGCGACAATTTCCGGAAAGTCGAAGGGCACCTTCGCGGCATCGTTACCAAATTCCCCAGCGATGCGCGGCATGTAGACCTTACCGGTCCAACTCGGCAGGTCGTCCTTACGGAAGGTGGTAAAGCCGCAGCTAGACACAATGACGCGCAGGCGCGTCTCGAAGACAGCGGTGAACATGGCGTTGTGCCCGCCGAGCGAATGGCCGATGACGCCGAGGCGCGCAGCGTCCACTTCAGGGAGTGATTCAAGTAGATCCACGGCGCGAACATTGTCCCAGATGGCTTTCATGGTACCACTGGCATAGCCGTGACGCGGGTGGAAGTCGTATTTGGAATCACCAAAGCTCGGATAGTCGGGCGCGAAGGTCACGTAGCCGCGTTGAGCAAGGTGGAGGGCATATTGCTTGGGGTTTTCCACAAGGCCAGCGGACTCGGCCTTACCCAGCCTGGCGGTCTGATGCAGGCAGAGTACGGCGGGTAGTTTTGCCTTGGCGGTTGCTTCGGGGAGGAAAAGGTAAGCGGCGACGCGGTCGGTGGCGTCACTCTGATAGGTCAGCTTACGGCGGAGCAAACCACCTTCGAGCTTCACTTCTTCCAGCACTTTCACGTCAAGGGCGACGCGCTTGGCAGGATTCGGAAAAGTTCCCATCACGCGCTCTAACGCAGGGAGGATGTGTCGGCGGCGTGATTCCCAATCAGCCACTGACTTAGCCGAAGTGCTCTTTCCGTCTGTGCCATTGACACGCAACACGTCGAAACGATCCGGATAACTCGGCGCCCCGGGCGCTGGCTCGAAGCGGCCAACGGGAAAGCCTCGCGCATAAGAGATGACAAATGCGCCGTCAGTCGTGGGGTAACGAATGTCTTCGCGCCGCTCGAAGTCAGTGAGTGTCTTGCGTTCCAGCGCGTCGGCGCTGTCGGCACGGAGAAATTTTCCGGCGACATGGCCGGGGATGAGCGTACGATTGCCCAGCGCGTGGCCGGTGGTGGTGAAGACTTTGCCGTCCACCATTTCCTTCGTGACCCATACGGGCATGATATCGAGACCAGCGCGCATCATGTTGGCGGCCATTTCTTGGCCGTCGCCGAGGCAGGTTTTGTCGTCGAGGCCGTGGACAGAAAAGATCTTCGCCGTAGATCCAAGTCGCTTCATTTCGGCAAGGTGCGCCGGATGGCCCACAAACCGAATCTCCTGCGCACCGGCCGTGAGAAAGCTGGCGCTGGCGGGTTCACGGCTCCAGCGAGCGTTGAGGCCATTGGCGGCGGGGAGGTTGTAAGCCAGCGCATCGCTGAGCTTTTTCATTCCGCACATGTCTACTACGGCCGTGAAAGTACGCGGGGCGAGCTTGTTCGCCATGAGCGTTACGTTGCCGCCGCCCGAACCGCCCGTGGCAAAGAGGCGGCCTCTCGCGAAGGGGATCTTGGCCGAGTCGAGTTCATGAAAGACCAACCACAGCGCACGCAGAGCGTCGAGGCCTTGCAGCCAGCCAAAGTCATATGGCTCCGGGCCTTCAATGGAATCTTTCGGTCCGCTTTGGAGGTAATTCACGCAAAGCGCGACGCAGTTGAACTCGCGAGCCAGCGCAACTGGGTTAGCCGTGCCGGCGCAATCGGTGCCGCCCCAGTTGTGCAACGTGAGGAAAATACCCGTCCGCGGCCTAATGCTCCCGCGCGTGCCGTCGGGATAACTTATCAACACGCGTACCTCGCGTGCGCCAGGACGCGCCGGCCATTCTTGCGCCGGGATCACAACAGGACCATCGCGCTCGGGCAGCTTGGGCCATGGAACTTCAGCGGCTGACAACCCTAGGCCCATCAAGGCCACGGCAAGAACAACAACTAGTCGCTGCACGACCGCAGCATGGAAAGTCTAGAACCGTTTGGCAACCGCCCGTGAGTCAGAGCGAGCGCCGAGCGGTCAAATCTCGACGCGACCGTTAAAGACAAAGTCCGCCGGGCCGTTGAGCTGCACGTTGGAGAAGCCTTCGCCAACGGTGTTAAATGCGACTTCCAGCGTATCGCCGCCTTGCACTTGCACCTTGATGGGCGAGGTAAAACCGTGGACGCGGGCCGAAATCATCGCCGCCGCGCTGACGCCGGTGCCGCAGGCTAACGTCTCGCCCTCGACCCCGCGCTCGTAGGTGCGCACGCGAATGTGATTCGGTCCGAGCACCTGCGCGAAGTTGACGTTGGTCCCCTTGGGTTTGAAGTGCGCATGGTAACGAACCTCTGCCCCGACCTGATTGACCATTGCCCCGTTGGCGTCCGGAACAAAGATCACAGCGTGTGGTACGCCGGTGTTAAGCGAGTGGATAGCCGTTGCCCCGCCAGCTAGCGGCACGGACTCGGCCAAGCGCAGGCTGTGCGGCGGGGTGAGGTTCACGGTCACGCGTGCGCCGTGGAAGTTCGCAGTGATGACGCCAGCGACGGTCTCAAAGGTCAGCGCACCCGGCGCGCCCGTAAGCCGCTGGATGTACCGGGCAAAGCAGCGCGCTCCATTACCACACATCTCGGCACGGCTGCCGTCGCTATTCCAAAATTCCCACGCCCAATCAGCCTTTCCCGAGGCGCACGGCACTAGGAGCATCAGTCCGTCGGCCCCGATACCGCGCTGACGGTGGCAGAGGCGCGCAACCTGCTCGGACGTGATCTGGATGTGGTTGGTGCGGTTATCAGCGAGGATGAAGTCGTTGCCCGCTCCGTTCATTTTGGTGAATTCCAAAATCATGAAACGCGAAGGTAACGGCCATGCACGGCGGCGCAAGCGCGGAACGACTAACTCAGCAAAGCTTTCGCTAACGCCGCGAGCTGCGCGCGGGTGTGCTCACTGCTAATCACGAGGCGGAAGTAGCCGCCCTCCGGACCACCGGGGTAACGAATTAGTGGCGGGTGTATGCCAGCAGCAACAAGACGGCGCTTAAGTTGCGCCGCTTCGGCAGGCGATCGCGGGATTACGGGGACGATGGGCCCGGGCGCATCAGGCAAGGTCAGACCGCCAGCCCGCAAGCGGGCTTTGAGCCAGACCGCGTTCGCATGAAGCCGTGTCTGCATCTGCGGCTTCGTTCGGAAGACACGTAACGATGCTATCGCTCCTGCGGCCAATGGCAGCGGCACGGGCGTAGCGCCCGTGAAACAACGGCTCTTGGTCAGAACCGCTTCTGCCACGGCGCACGAGCCGAGGATCGCTCCGCCGAACGCGCCGAAAGCCTTACTTAAAGTCACGGTTTGGATTACGCGTTCGTCTTGTACTCCGCAATGCGACGGCGTCCCCTGCCCTGCCCGACCAAGCACCCCCGCACCGTGGGCGTCATCCACAAGCAGCGCGGCGCGCGTGGGCAACACAGCGAGATAATCCGCGAGCGGGGCAACCGAGCCGTCGTGCGAAAACATACCATCGGTGAAGACAAATGGTCGCGCACTCCGGCCCAGTCTGCGTAGTTGCTGACGAAAGCTCGCCCCGTCGCGATGGGCAAAGTGCACGATCTTCGCGCCGAGCAGTTCCGCCGCATCTGCCAAGCACGAATGCGAGCGTGCATCCATCAGCACATGACTGAACTCGCCTCGAAACGCCTGCGCGACGGCGAGGTTGGTCATGTAACCGTTGTCCACCAGCACAGCACGTTGGGCGTGAAAGAACTGAGCCAACTCACGCTCAAGCTGCTCGTAGAGGGCATGGTTACCCGTAGTTTTGCGTGAGGAAGCGACGTTTAGCCCATAATTTTGCAACCCGCGCCGCACCGCTGCGAGCACCCGCGGGTGGCTGGCCAGCCGATAATAATCACACCCTGCGAAATACAATAGCCGCTGACCGCGCCAGCGGACGAAAACGCGGTCAACTTGCTGCAACGGGTCAGCGATATGGTTCACGATCGACGATATTTTAGCGGACGCTAGCCGAGCTGTCCAATCCGCGCGCTTCTCCACGGTTGACATGCCCCGTGCTGCCACGCCCAATGGCGGTGCTTCGCATGCCCATGAAACTTTGCCGCTTCAAGAGCAGTTCTACCTGCCATCACATTCGCATCGGCCTGACCACGGACGATGTCACGGTGCTCGATCTCACCGCCATCGGGGTGAAGTCGCTTACCGCGCTGTTGGAAGGCGAGCAACCGTCTGCCATCTTGAGCGCCCTGATGACATTGCCGATGCCACGCCATTCCCTCGCCGAAGTCACACTGCTCGCGCCCATCGAGCAGCAAGAAATCTGGGCGGCGGGCGTCACGTACTTGCGCAGCAAGAAGGCACGCATGGATGAGTCCGAGTTCAGCGCCAGCGCCTACGACCGCGTGTATGAGGCTGAGCGCCCGGAGATTTTCTTCAAATCGCTGCCGGAAAAAGTCGTTGCCACCGGCGGCGAGGTGGGCATCCGCAAAGACGCGAAGTGGAATGTGCCAGAGCCAGAGCTGGCGTTAGTGTGTAATTCCCGCGGCCAAGTCGTCGGCCTGGCGATTGGTAACGATATGAGTTCACGCGATATCGAGGGCGAGAACCTCCTCTACCTCCCACAAGCCAAGACTTACCTTAAATCCTGCGCCATCGGGCCGTTTATCGCTATCGGTGTGGAAGAGACGGAGGCACGCGGCTGGACGATTGGCGTGGAAATTCTGCGCGCTGGACAGTCGGTCTTTCGCGGCGAGACTTCTGTTGGCCAAATCAAGCGCTCATTCGACTCACTCGCCGAGTTTCTGTTTCGCTGCCAGAATTTCCCGCACGGCGCGGTGCTGCTGACCGGCACGGGCGTGGTGCCTCCAGACAACTTCACCCTCGCCGCCGGCGATCGCGTGCGCATCCGCATCTCGGGCGTCGGCACGCTAGAAAACCCGGTGGCCGTGGTGTGATGCAACGGCGGCGCTGCAGAGCGTCTTATCTCCTCAATGTCTGGCGAATTGTTGCGCCTCCCCGAAGATTAGTGTGTCTCTCAAACGAC
>Ga0194116_10002855_pt1 | contig 21625 bp, 21 predicted proteins | sample TA2MahsurfametaG_4_FD_148617 | JGI IMG/M metagenome (GOLD analysis project Ga0194116, IMG submission 148617) | Freshwater microbial communities from Lake Tanganyika, Tanzania - TA2015008 Mahale S9 surface | ecosystem: Environmental > Aquatic > Freshwater > Lake | place: Tanzania: Lake...
GCCGGCAGGTTGGTGTGGCTGATGGCGCGTCCCGGCTGCAATTGGCGCGCGGCATCCACGAAGTCGGCAAAGCGGGCCATGTGCCCACTGGCGATGGTGTACACGCAGGAGGGCAGGACAGGCGCGTCCAGGGCGGCTACGTTGGCCCGCGCTACCTCGCGGGCATCAATGAAGTCTTCACCGCCCCTCCACATCAGCAGCGGGTCACTGGTACGTACCGGTCCATCACCAGCGCCCTGACCGAGCAATTCGGCCATGAGGCGGCCGGGCACTGAGTGGTTGGGCCCGGCGCGTATTCCGGCGCATCGTGACCGGGCAATCCGGTTGAGCGTGACCGGTCATTCTGGGCGGTCGTGACCGGCGAATCCGGTTGATCGTGACCGATTCAGGGCGGTTTCCGGATTGGGCGGTCACGATGCGCCGTAATACGCAGCCGGTGTCGCTGAGCTGCGAGGTGTTGGGCGTGAGTACGAGTGGGTGTCACGAATACCGACGGCGTTCTGGCACGCCTGCCCAGCCTGGCAAGAGGATCGGCAATGACACCTTGCTCGTGCATATCCGAGCGGTGCATACCGAGAGCCGAGGCGAGTATGGCTGGCCACGAGTCTGGAAGCAGTTGCTGATCAACGGCATTCGGGTGGGCAAGGAACGGGAGCGCAGGCTGATGCATGACCATGGGATCAAGGCGCGAGGCAAGCGCAAGTTCAAAGCGACCACTGACAGCAATCACTCGATGCCAGTGGCGCCGAATCGGCTAGCTCGGGGCTTCGCGCCAGCAGCGCCAAACACGGCGTGGACAAGCGACGTCACGTACATTGCGACCGATGAGGGGTGGCTTTATCTTGCAGTGATACTGGACCTGTTCAACCGAGAGGTCGTGGGCTGGTCGATGAAGCGCCACATGCGACAGGATCAGCAGCCGTAATCATGTCGAAAGGCGACCGCCTACGACGCATGCTGCAAGGCCCTGAAGTAGCAAATCTTTGGGCATTTCGCGCCCGATAAACACTATCTTGCTTTCCCGACGCTCGCTCGGTTTCCAGCGCGCGCCGAAGTCGCTTCCCATCAACATATGAACGCCCTGCAAAATTACCCGCCGATCGGCGCCAGCGACATTCAAAACGCCTTTGTAACGAAGTAACTGTGCGCCATAGACCTTCAAAATCCCGTTTAGAAAGCCCTCAAGTTTGTCTTTGTGAAGGGGCCTAGTCTCGCGAAACACGAAAGAGCTTATGTCTTCATCATGTTCGTGGTCGACGTTGTCCAGGAACTCTGGATCGATCTCGAGTACGGCGTCAAGATCGAAACCCCGAATATCCAAAAGCTCCTCGATGGAGGGACGGCCAAAGCGGGATTCGCCAATTAACGCTCTTGGGTTCATCTGTACAAGCTTGTGCCGGAGGCTGGCGATCTCTTCGGTTGAAACCAAATCTGTTTTAGTAATGAGTACGCGGTCAGCGAAGGCGACCTGCTCTTGGGCTTCGTGATGCTCGTTGAGTTGTTGCGCCGCATGTACCGCGTCGACCATGGTCACAACAGCATCGAGAAGGTAGTACTGGGCGATACCGTCATCGACAAAAAATGTTTGCGCCACTGGCGCAGGGTCGGCCAGTCCAGTAGTTTCAATAATCACTCGCTCGAACTCGATGGTTCCCGCCTCTCGCAGGCGACGCAACCGGCCAAGGATCTCAATCAGATCTCCTCGAACCGTGCAGCAAATGCATCCGTTATTCATCTCAATGATCTGCTCGTCCCGGTCCTGAACGAGTAAGTCGTTATCGATACCGGCCTCGCCGAATTCGTTCTCAATGACCGCGATACGGCGGCCATGATTTTCCTGCAGGATGTGATTGAGAAGAGTTGTTTTACCGCTGCCCAAGAAGCCAGTGAGGATAGTGACAGGGGTAGCCGTCAAGCCTTCATTCATCATCAGTTGCTCCTGTTGTACTGGAGTGAGTATAGTAAGAATCGGTTCGCAGTTGTAAGTTCTATCGGAGAACCGTTGTCGTATGGAGCGTCATACCCGTCAACGAGCCGCTATCCGCGGGGCAATAGCGTCGGTCAACCGACCCTTGTCCGTTGCGGAGGTGCTGGTAGCAGCCCAACAACAAGTACCGGGGATAAGCCTGGCAACCGTCTATAGGAATCTTCGGATACTTGCCGACGAAGGTGAATTGGTTCAGGTCAAGCTGCCGGGAGAAAGCCCTCGCTACGAGCTATCCGGGCGAGAGCACCATCATCATTTCCAGTGTCGGTACTGCCAGCGCGCTTTCGAAGTCTACGGCTGCCCGGGCACGCTGGCCCACTTGGCACCGCCCGGTTTTCTTGTCGAGGATCACGAGGTAATCCTGTACGGTCAGTGCAGCGGCTGTATCCAAGTACCGCTCGAGTCGCGCCCGCGGCCGCAGGCCGGTTCGATAATTCCGCCGGGCAACAATTTGCAACCGTCGCGGTCTTAGCAGTTCGCCGGGCCATGTTCCCCGCTCTTCGCCGGCAGCTTGCGCGCTGGTCAGCGGGCCGCTGCCATGATGATGCTGGTGAACTCGGCCCGGATCGACAGCGCCATCGCGCGCGTTCTGCTTGCCGACATGGTGGACCACAGAGACGCAGCAGCCGACCGCATTCCGGATGCGCCTGGCGACCCCAATCATTGCCTGCTCAGCATCATTGATACGCACCTCGCCAACAGAGAAACTTGCCAGCGGGTCGATCACGATTGCGACGGGCTCTATTGATTGAAGCCACCCGATAAGCCGATCGACCTCCTCGCTGGCGACCACCACGTCATTGATGATCGCGCTCAGGCGAAAGCCAGTGCCGGACACATCGGCAACGAAGAAACGACGAAGAACCGTCGCCATCCTCCCGAGCATGCCGTTCGCCCCGATCACCTCGCGAAGCCGCGCGACGATCACCTCGCGACTGTCCTCGCCGCTGAAGTACACGACCGGCCCATGGCGCAAGACCCGGTGCCCGTAAAGCGTCTCTGCGCCGCCCGCCAGCGCCGCAAGCTCAAGCAGCATCAGCGCCGTCTTTCCGGTGCCTCCTGCCGCGGCTACGAGGCGAACATCCGCGAATAGCAAGTCCTCGACGAAGCACTCCGGGGCGGTCCTCGCGGCGCGCAGCTCATCCAAGGTGACAGCGGTCGGAGCCTCTACGTCGGGCTTGACCCCGAGGGCAACCTCAGCCTCGTGGATCGCAGTCCCTACCGCCTCGACAGCGAGACGGTAGTACGAGCTCGCCCAATCTTCCGGCGAGCGTTGTTCCTGAAAAAACCGATTCGCAGTACTTCCAGGATCTTGTCGCGCTTGCCACCCTGAGCGGCCAACTCCCGCGCCTCGTCCAGGAACTGGCGGCGCCAAATCTCCAACTCGGAAAACTCGCCCTCATCGAGGTGAATCTCGATGTAGTTGTCGAGGGCTAGGGTTTCGGGGTCTAGCGCATGAATACTGAAATCAATCGTATCCTGCAGTTGGCTAAGGTGCGGGGAGTCTTTTACATGAGGGCGCCCAGTCTGCGACGCTGCCGCCAGCTGTATTCAAGGCGCTTGTTGGCACCGAAGTGGCGCGCTCGCGCTCAGTCGCGCAAAAGGCTGGAATCGTCGCAGAGTAGGCCGTCGCCGATCAGACGGCGCGCAACGTCAAATAATCTAGCCTCGCCAAACGGGAGCCCGATCAGCTGAGCCGCTACAGGCATGCCGTTGCGATCATCGCTGATTGGAACAGTTAATACCGGCAGCCCCAGGTAGCTGAACGGCCGGGTCAGTCGGGTCAGCTGTGCGACTACCGAAAACACTCGGCTGCCTTGCTCCATGTCAGCTTCTATTCGGGTCGGTACTGGCACAGGCAGCGCGGGAAACACTAAAACGTCGGCGACATCGAACGCACTTTCGATGAATTGTGCGAGCAGTCGTGCCCGCAGGTTTATGGCCTCGACATAGCGGACTGCGGGCAGATGAAAGCCCGGCTCGGTGCGCGAGTAGACGGCCTGACTGTAGCGCTCTGGATGGCGCGACATCCAATCTCCGTGAATGGCGGCCGCCTCGACCTTCGAGATGATGTCACCCATTGCATACAGGGTATGAAGCTCAAGCGTTCTTTGGCGGGCCAGGGGGCCGAGCTCAGCCTCACACCGGGCGACAAACCGACTAAATGCCAACTGTACGTCTGGGCTTAGGTCACCATAGCCGCCGAGAATTGCGACTCGGGAAGTATCGGTTGGTCGTTCTGAGGCCTGCGCAGCCAGGCTAGAGGGCCGATCGATATTGGATGGGTCACGAGGATCGGCGCCGGTAACTGTATTAAACAGCAACTCGCAGTCGCCGATACTGGCCGCCAAAGGACCAATGCAGTCGAGCGAGAAAGCGCGCGGAAAGCAACCCGCTCGGCTGATCCGACCAAAGGTGGGCTTGAGTCCGGGCACACCATTGACCGCAGCCGGGATACGGATAGATCCGCCTGTGTCGGATCCTAAAGAGGCCGCAACAATACCTAGCCTGACAGCAACTGCGGACCCACTGGATGATCCACCACCGATGCGCGAGGGGTCGATGGCATTCGCGCAGTCGCCGAAGTGTGGATTGTGACCGGTGGGGCCAGCAATCATTTCGTTCAGGTTTAAAGCGCCAATGTCGACTGAACCCGCCTGCTCAAGTCGCGAAAGTACGGTTGCATTCAGATCAGGGCTTGCAAGATCGGCCGCGATACTGCCTACCGTTGGGGCGCGACCGACGCGCTCAAAACAGTCTTTATGAGCCAGGGGAATGCCGTGCAGGGGTCCGCGCCATCGACCCTGAGCGATTTCCTCGTCCAGCTTTTTCGCACTTGCCCGTGCTGTATCGTAAAAAATTTCTATGAATGCTCGATGAGCATGCTGAGCCTCTGTGGCGCGCCGCAGAGCCCGTTCGACCAACTCGCCCACGCTTAGCTCGCGGCGTCTAAGTGCTTCGCCAAGCCGAGCGATCAAGCCTGTCGCTGGTTTTCTGTTTTGAACACTTGAGTGGTACGCCTGAAACGGATCGGCCTTCGCAATCAATGTCGCACTGAAGTGACCGGGCTGATCCCAACCGGTTAGCTGCCCGCGAGCGGCCTGTCTGGCCGCTTGGTTAAGGCGCAAAACCTCGGCCGTAACCGCCTGGTCGTCACTTCGCGACCGTACTCCGTGCAACTCTTGGAGGTCCCGTGATGCATTCATGTTCTTGCTTGAATCGTTCACGATCAGAGAATCTCAGACAGGCGATGACGGTGGGGTAGCCAGTGCACCGCTGATACCAAGGGCGTCGATTTCGTCATTGCTAAGACCGTGCTCGGTGAGTACCTCTCGCGTGTGCTCGCCAAACCCCGGAGCGGGACGTACGTCGCCGTGTGTTGTGCGTCCGAGCGCGCTGGCAAGCGCCCGATAGCTGCCGACGCTACCTGAGAACGTTTTTATGGCGCCGAGGGCCTGTACCTGCTCAAACTCAAACATGTCTTCGATGCCGCGAACCCGCGCACAGGGAACCTCGTCGCCAAATTGATGTTCCCAAGTGGCCGCGTCGTATTTCATCAGTGCAGCCCTGAGCTTGGGAATCAGTTCGTCAGCGTGTTGTGCGCGCTGGCGAACACTTGCATAACGCGGGTCATCTGCGAGATCGTGGAGACCGGTGGTGCGACACAGCGACTGCCAGAAGTGCGGTGTGTTGGCCGAAAGGTAAATGTGGCCATTTGCCGTCGGATGAATCCCCGTTATGCCGCCTGAGCGCATGTCTCGTGCTAAGTCGCGAGGCTCGCCATCAGCCCATACCAGCCGTGCAGACTGCATGGCAAGCGCCGCGTGCAAAAGCGACATTGAAATTTCGGAGCCCCTCTCGGTGCGCTCGCGCTCGACGAGGGCGGCGCTCACCTGCAGGGCGAGCAAGGCGGCAGCATAGTAGTCGACGACTGATCCGAAAACAATCTGCGGCTCCTGCAAGGAGCCCTGAGCAGCACAAATACCGGTCATGCTTTGCAGCACCTGGTCATACCCTGCACGATCCCTTAGGGGACCACGGTCCCCGTACCCCGATAGAGAACAGTAAATAAGCCGTGGATTGCGCTCGCTCAGCCGCGGGTAGTCAATGCCCAGGCGCGGCGCGACTGATGGGCGGAAGTTATGCACCACCACGTCCGCCTGTTCGGTCATGCGCCGGAAGAGTTCAAGACCGTTGGGGTTCTTGAGGTTGATGACCACACCGCGCTTGCCACGGTTGACACCTACGAATGCGCGGCTGTGATCGACCATAGTCGATGGGTATTTGCGCAGGTTGTCGCCCTCGGGTGGCTCAATCTTAATGACCTCGGCACCCAGGTCAGCCAACAGCGTGCACCCGTAGGGCCCAGCAATATAAGCGCTCAGGTCGAGGACTCTTACACCGCCGAGCGGGCCAGTATCCGCGGTCGTGGCTCGCTTCACTTTTGACGCAGGCCCGCGGCGTCGACCGTTTTTCGCCACAGGGAGATGTCACGGCGCAGGAGTTCAGTCAACTCGTTGGGGCTTGAAGGCGCCGGGGCAGCGCCTGCATTTTTGAGAAATGCGATGAACTCAGCATCTTGAAGAATTTCTCGAACTAGGCCGTTGAGACGGTTGCGGATGTCACCAGGAAGCCCTGCTGGACCAAACAGGCCCCACCACACGTCGACGACGTAATCGATACCAGATTCTCTAACCGTTGGTACGTTGGGCGCATCGGCCGAGCGCTGGGCCGATGTAACCGCCAGCATAGGCAGCTTTTCAGTGACCGTGCCCCGTATGGACGGGATGGTTGTGACCACGAGGTCAAGCCGGCCGCCCACCAGATCAAGCTGAGCCGGTGCGATACCCTTGTAATTTACCCCGGTCATGCGTATGCCTGTGACCAGATTGAATAACTCGGTAGCAAGTTGCGTGCTGTCGCCCAGCCCGGCGCTGCCATACGTCATTTTTTCAGGATTGGCCTTCGCATAGCCGACGAGTTCAGGAATCGTCTTGGCTGGAAACCCTTCGCGTACTATGAAGACAAAAGGCGCTGCAGCCACGCGGGCTATGCCATCGAATGCGGTATTTGCATCGTAAGGGGTCTGCTGAACAGCAGCCGTTGTCCCCAGCGAGCCAGATACGAACATCAGGGTGTAGCCATCTGCCGGCGAACGGGCCACGTGGCTCGCGCCGACCACGGAACCGGCGCCCGCGCGATTTTCAACGGTGACCGGTTGACCCAGTCGCGTGCTCAGGCGTTGCGCTAGAGCACGGCCGATGACGTCGTTGCTTCCGCCAGGTGCGAAAGGGATGACAAGACTGATCTGTTTCGTGGGCCAGCGATCAGTGCCCTGGGCTATGGCAGCGGATGCAAAAACAGTGCTACCGACAAAAAGGGCCGAGGCTATAGCCATCCGGCGGTTTACTTTCAACAAGAAGGACATGATCAACCTCCTCTCATTACCCAAAGGGGATTTTTGGTTTACAGCGTTGAACGCTTGGACTGACGTGCTTCAAGCCGCTCAAGTTCGGTGCAAATGGCGGCCCGCGTCATAACATCTGCATACTGACGATCCATATCGAACAGACTGATCGCATGCGAGATCGGAATTCGGTCGAATACACAGTCCTGCGCAACGACAGTCCGAAAGTTGTGTGAAGATGCATCGTACACGGTCGCCCTCACACAGTTAGAGGTCGAGCCTCCGCAGACGATCACTGTATCAATGCGTCGATCAATCAGTAGGCCTAGCAAGGGCGTACCGAAAAAGGCTGACGGTTTCTTTTTGACAAAGACGATCTCGCTGGCGGTGGGTTCCAGTTCGGATATCAACTGGCTGCCGGCGGTGTCTTCGAGAACCCAGTGTGGCGATTGAAGCAATACGCGCTTTCGGCCGTAGACGCCGATATCGGCACCGTCCGCGCGCAACACGAAGCGCGTAAAAAAAACCGGAATCGACGCACGCCGCGCGACCTTCAACAACTGTAATGTTTCATCGACCGCCTGCCAGCCGGCCACCCCGCAACTTGACGGCCATTCGCCCGCCCCATCACGTTCGCCGACCATGTAGCGTTGCATGTCGATTACGACAATGGCAGGTCGTTCGCCGAAACCGATGCGCTGACCAAAACGGGCACGGCTGAGGACTTTTCGGTCCTCGTCGGTCAGGAATACGTCCCAGGGGTTTGAGCTCAAAGAGCGCTTTCGCAGAATCAGTGAGGGGCGAGGCAAGCCAACAGGCGGCGCGCATCCAGCCAGTGTGCCTCATCCACCAGGCGGCCCTTGAAATTGATTGCGCCGGTACCCGCTGAACGGGCCTCTTCGTACGCCTGAATAAGGGCCCGTGCGTCTTCGATTTCATCTGTACTGGGCAGAAAACTCGAATTACACATGGCAACCTGACTTGGATGAATGCAACTTTTGCCTCGAAAGCCTAAGGCTCGGGCTTCGGCACAATCGGCGGCAAAGCCCGCTGAATCGCTGAAGTCGGGATAGGCACTGTCGAGCGCATCGATGCCACACTCAGCCGCTGCCAATACCAGTTGCAGTCGAATAGACCTGAGGATGTCGGGTCGACTGGCGGTGCCTGTGCTGGCTTTCAAATCGCCCATTCCAAACTGTAACGCGACCACGCGGGGCGAGGACTGACAGATCTCGACCGCCAGTCGAATGCCTCGGGCTGACTCAAAAGTGGGCATCAGGCGTATCGAGCCGGGCGCTATCTCATACTCGTGCTCAAGATGCGTGAGCACGTCATCAGCAAATTGTAGGTCGCGTGCAGATTCGACCTTGGGGATATTCACCACATTGGGTTGGGCAGGCGCTGTTGACATCAGGTCTGCGAGCAGCAGTCCGCTGTCTCGGCTGTTGACGCGAACCACGATTTCACGGTCGCGGCAGTCTGCATCGTCCAGAAATGCCCTCACTTCAGCCCGCGCATGAGCTTTTTGTGCGAGGGGTACTGCGTCCTCCAGGTCGAGCGACAGAGAATCGGCCTGCGAGCGCAGCGCTTTGCGCATCAGCTCGGGTTTATTTCCCGGAACGAAAAGTTTGCTGCGACGGAGGGCCCGCATAGTGTCACCTAAGAGTCAGAGGGCCTCAATATACTAGCTGGGTCCATTGTATGCACGGTGGAGTCATCGGCTCAATTCTGTCCTTGCTGGGCGTGATCGAATCAACCCGTGAGCGCTCCATGAAGGGTCCGCGCTATCGAATCGATGTCCTCGATAACTTCGATCACGATCAGTTTTGATCTCGAGGAACCTACGAGACCGGGGAGGCAGCTTTGGGTGAAGGCGAATCGACGAGGCTCACCTCGAGCCCGCGATCACGACCAGCCTGGCGCTAGGCAGGCGTAAAACGGCGCATGGAAAACGGTGCGAAAATTTCCAGCAAGGCGAATCTTCGCGGAGCGTGCGTTCAGACCCGGACGCTAGGCAGCGCCTCAGGGACAAAGATGTCCTCGACGGCTATTCGCCTGGCAGTCACGCCCTGTTCCCATGCATATCGGATGAACGTACTAAGGGTAGCTTCGTCTGTCTCGACGCTGTAGGGCCAGAAGTCAGGGCCCATGATTTGACGGGACTGCGCTGCAAAGTCTGATACCCAGGGTAGCGGGACCGACGAGGCGGTGATGTTGGCAACGCGTGCAAGGTTGCGGCGCTTCGCTTCTTCGAAGCCACGCATCAGATTGCCTATGACCCAGCGATTATTTTCGTAGACCTCGCGCCTGATCGCGATGACATGCATGATGGATAGGCAATGAAGCATGCGCTGGAAGCCTTTGTATTTACAAGTACCGACCGTCGGCAACGACGGGGAGCGTGGCGTGATTCGGTCATGGCTGATGTTCGCGGCTGGAGGGCGCGACATATGGCCGGCTTTCCCGTCCTCAGACTACTCCACGAGCTCCGTCCCCGATGACGCCCCATCCCCGTTCGCCGCGGATAGCTAGTGTCCGTCTCGGGCTAGGCATCGCAGGTTCCCATGTTCCGACTGCCGACGTTCAGGTCCACAGGTGGCATTCTCCACCCCTGGCGGCTTCGAACGGCGGGCAAGGGAAGCACCCCGTCGCCGAATGCGGCACAGGCAAGGCGAGCAGGGAATCGATCGGCATGCGAGGCCGCAGGGACGATCCGCGGACTCGGATTATCAGGCCGACAAGGCCATCTCGATACAGTCTCCGTTGACGGAGCACCATCGCACCAAGACAATCCGCGCGATGACCGAAGTCTGCGCTGTTGGGAAGTCATCTATCTTTGAAGGGCGCCAGACACCCGCCCCGCAGGCGGTAGATCTCAATGTTACCGATGGCAGCTTCGTTGCCCTCGTGGGGCCTTCCGGCTGCGGCAAATCCACTTTGCTGAACGTCATCGCAGGCTTAGTACGCTCCTCCCAGGGCTACATCACGAACGGTGGCGCCGGATCGAATCGATCAATACAAGGGCCAGGTGCATGGCCCAGCGGGACACTCTTCTGCCGCGCTCGATACTCAGCTGACGGTATCCGTACCGAAATTGTTGCTGTCCTTTTCTGAGGGGAGTGGAAAGACCCTAGTTTTCGCCGCGTATGAAGTGGCCCAGTTGATTACTCTAACTGATCAGATCATCGTGTTTTCGGGCAGGCCCGGGTGCATCCGACCGGGTGAGTCCAGCTCACCCCCACGACCGCGAAATGCCATCGGTGAACAATTTTCATCGGACTTTCTGGTCTTCTATCAGCGCCTGTGGGCTTTGCTGGCGCCTGACATCGAATCGGCAGTGACGGAGGGGCAACATGAGTGGCGTGCATGGCGATTCGCTTCCCGCGTTGCGTTCGGGATCGCGACGAGCTGGGGGTTTGCGCTTGCCCAACTTGCGCTCACGGCGCTGTTGCTGTTGGTCTGGCAGAGGATGTCGGGCCGGTTGATTGATCCGTTCTACATCAGTTCGCCCTGAGACATTGGTGCGAAGCTCATGGTGTGGGCGATTGATGGAACGCTTACTCACGCCTTGGCCTACACCATGTAAGCCATGGCGCTGGGGTTCCTCCTCGGGGGCGTTTTGGGTTTTTCAGGCGAGTTTTTGCTTGGGCGCTCGCCCATCCTGTCGTGGCTATTCGACCCATTCATTACTGCGATTTACTGTATGCCCAAGATTGCGCTGGCCTCCTTGCTGATCATGTGGTTCGGGATCGGTATCGCCTCGAATATCGTAATAGCCGCGCTCATCGTGTTTTTCTTTGTGTTTCTGGACACATTCGAAGGGGGCGCGATATTCGACAGAACCACCTGGGTGCGGTTCGCATCATGGGGGTCGGGCGCTGGTAAGAGCTTCCGTATGTAATCATTCCGTCGGCATCATCGTGGGGGCTGACCGGTCTTAACATGTCCGTTCCTTATGCCCTCATCGGCGCGGTGGTCGGCGAACTCATCTCATTCAATCGCAGCATCGGATTTCTCATCGGTCAGGCCTCGGGTCTGTTTGATACGGCTGGGGTTTTCGCAGGGCTAGGGGTATTGGTCACTACCGGAATCGTTCTCAACGCGCGACTTAAGATGCTAGAGAAGCGCACTTTGCGCTGGAAGGCGGGTTCATGAAGTGTGATTTGCGAATCGATAATGCCTGCATCATCGATGGCACCGGATCGCTTCGTTTCATGGGTAGTGTCGCGGTGTCCGGTGGGCGGATCGTGTCATGCAGTCCCGACGTAGTGCACGCCGCCAGCCAGGTCGTGGATGCGCAAGGCTTGGTGCTTGCCCCGGGTTTTGTTGATATTCATACCCACTACGATGCGCAGGTGCTGTGGGATCCTTTTCTCACCATCTCACCGTGGCATGGTGTGACCACCGCAGTTATGGGCGCCTGTGGCTTCGGTGTTGCGCCGACTCGGCCCTCGGGTCGCCAACTGATCCTCAGAACGCTCGAGCGAGTGGAGGCGATGAGCATTTCCGCCCTGCAGGCTGGTCTTGGAGACGACTGGCCCTTCGAAAGTTTTGCGCAGTACCTCGATACGATCGAGACTCGAGGTACCGCCATTAATGTTGGCGTGATGGTTGGGCATACGCCTGTGCGGCTTTTTGTCATGGGCGAGGAGGCGGTTGAGCGCGCAGCGACCGAGTCAGAGATTACCCAGATGCAATCCTTGGTTTTCGAGGCGATGCAAGCGGGCGCCCTCGGGTTCGCCACGTCGGTTTCCACCGTGCACTACGGATTCGATGGCAAGCCGGTGCCCAGTCGCCTGGCTGAGCGGGAGGAAATGCTCGCGATGGCGCGGGCTGTGCGCGACGCGGGACACGGCATCATCCATTACAACGTTGCGCGTGAAAGCAAGTTTGACGACTATGTCGCAATGCACGAGGCCAGTGGTGCCACCGTGTGCTGGACCGCTGTGCTCGCGGGGCAACTAGGACCCTGGCGCCACCGCGAGGTTCTGGCGCGTAATGACGCGCTACGAGCCCGCGGACTGCCCATCTTTCCCCAGGTGGCGTGCCGGCCCATTGTCAGTGAATTCAGCTTTGAATCACCGGTTATCTTTGACACCTGGGCGTTGTTTGATCCAGTCAGGCGTTGCGCAGACCAATCGGCTCTGATTCGCGTTTACTCTGATCCGGAGTTCCGTGCCAAATTTTCCCGTGAGTTGGCGGGGCTGGGCGGTCACGACCGGTTTTTCTCTGGCGGCGCGGATGAGGGTCGAATGCGCCGGGCGAGCCTACTCATGACCGAGCTGTCGAACAGTGAAACGCATTCACAGTGGGCGGGACGAAAGCTTGTGGACCTTGCTCGCGAGCAGCGCCGTGAATTCACCGACCTTATGCTCGATATTGCATTGCAGTCGGGGCTCAAAGCCCGGTTCAGAACGCCACTGGCGAACTTTCAGGATGACGAGGTGCAGGAAATTCTGTCGCATCCCGACGTGGTGTTGGGCCTGGGTGACGGTGGCGCGCACCTGTCCCAGTTGTGCGATGCCTGCTACCCGACGCATCTGCTGGGGCACTGGGTACGAGAGCGTAAGGCATTCACGCTAGAACAGGCCGTTCATATGCTGAGCGGGCGGACTGCGGCGGTTTTTGAGATAGCAGGCCGAGGACGGATTGCTCCTGGCTTCGCTGCCGATTTGGTTTTGTTTGATCCTGATCGTGTCGCTGCGGGCCCACTCGAGCGGGTCTGTGATCTTCCGGCCCGTGCCGACCGCCTCATTTCGAAGCCGCAGGGCGTCGAGCAGGTATGGGTAAACGGACAGGCCTTGCCCGCGCCTGGGCATTTGCCCGAAGCAGGGTGGCGGCTTCCGGGTCAATTGATACGCGGCGTACGTCATGGACCGGGAATCAATTTAACGGAGCTGCGTTCATGAATTCTGACCTACATCAGCGCCTGGTTCTGTAGGGGCTTTCCTGCGGTCACCACCTCAAGCGCTGCGCTGGGGACTCCAGGTGCGGCGGTCAGTCGGGCTAAACCCAGGATAACGAGTCTTCATTCGACCTCACGTTCCTGGCTTTGGAGAGCCGAAGACTTTGCCCACCACAGGCTCGGTCGCCGGAGCTCGGGTAGTTGCCGCAGCGCCGCGGGCAGCCTTTCGCCGCTGGCGATCATGGGCAGCAGTTCTGACCAGATTGCTTCGGTGTGACTTCGAGGAGGTCGATGCCCGGGTCAGCTACTTCGGTGTGCTCACAGCCAAGAGCGTGCTCTACAGCGTACCCTCGCGGCTGGCCGGTCATCGGCTGAAGGTGCGGCTGCACAGCGCGCACCTGGAAGCGTGGCTGGGCGGGGTGAAGGTATTCCAGTGCGAGCGACTGCACGCCAGCGCTGCGGACCGTCACCCCCGCAAGATCGACTGGCGCCACATGCTGCCCAGCCTGAAGCGCAAGCCCGGCGCCTTCGCGCGCTGGGTGCTGCGCGACGCGATGTTCCCGTGCAGCGAGTACGCCCAGACTTGGCAGCACATCAGCGCCAGGCTGCCCGAGCGGCAGGCGTGCAGGTTGATGGTGGACCTGCTGGACCTGGCCGACCGGGCTGGCGCCGTAGCCGAACTGGCCCAGGTGCTCGATGCCTTGCTAGCCAAGGGCGAGTTGCCCGACGTCGACGCGCTGCGAGACCGCTTCGCACCCTGGCAGCCGGCGATGCCGGCCGTGGCGGTGGAGTTGCCCGCGACCTTGGTGTACGACGAGTTGCTGGAGTCAGCATGAGCGGCGCCGCGACGACCGCGAACACTGTGGACGCCAGCGGTGCTGGCGCTGCGGTGCCGATCATGCTGACCGAGCTGCGGCTGCCCACCATGAAGCGGCTGTGGGCCGACTTGGCGGCGCAGTCCAACCGCGAAGGCTGGCCGGTCGAACGCTTGCTGCACACGCTGCTGGGCCACGAGATGGCCGAGCGCGAGACGCGTCGCCTGGCCAGGGCGGGTGCCGACAGCGGCTTGCCGCCGGGCAAGAGCCTGGCGGAGTTTGACTTCGCTGCGGTGCCAGCGGTGCCTAAGGCGCATGTGATGGCGCTGGCCGAGGCCGACTCGTGGATCAACCAGGGCACAACCTGCTGGCCTTCGGCCTTCCGGGCACCGGCAAGACGCACCTGCTCGCCGGCATCGGACATGCGCTGATCGACCGAGGGCTGAAGGTGCTGTTCGTGCGCACAGGCGAGCTAATACAGCGGCTGCAGGCCGCCCGGCGGGATCTGCGGCTGCCGGCCGAACTGGCCAAGCTCGACCGCTTCGACCTCATCGTGCTGGACGACTTCAGCTATGCCCGGCGCGATCAGGCCGAGACCTCCGTGCTGTTCGAGTTGATCGCCGAGCGCTACGAGCGCAAGAGCATCGCAATCACGGCCAACGCGCCGTTCTCGGCATGGGATGACGTGTTCCCGGACAAGGCCATGACGGTGGCCGCCGTGGACCGCCTGGTCCACCACTCGACCATCCTGGAGATGAACGTGGACAGCTACCGACGCCGCGCTGCGTTGCCGGCTCGCCGGCACCACAGCGTAACCCCAACCTCACAGCGCGCTAGACTGGAAAACTCCAACGAATTTCGCTCGGCAGACGGAGCTCAAACACGGTCTGTCGGACAGCAAGGAGCCGGAAATTCCTACTTCTGAGCGGTAAGGAAACCGGGTCAGGGTCACTGCAGATGCCCGCTGCGCCTGATTTTCAGCGCGCACAACCCCAGAAAATTGGTCAATTTTCAACGCGCAGCAACAATGAGGCGCAATCTGATGCAGCAGGTCATTCTGGAGCGTTGCGATGACTGCGCAAGTCGGTGAAACGCTCTGGACCGAGGGCAAGTCCTACCAGATGTTCAGCGAGCCGCTGAGGGTCTGGTTTACGCTTTCAGGCTCACCCTCTCCGTTCCTGGCGAGTTCCACCGACTGCTGGCGCGGGTAAACCCCAGTCGCGCCAGCGCGCCGGCCTGGCTACCCTCGGCCTCGGCCTCGGGGTCGCGGTCGGCCGGGGCGAAGCGTCTGGGCGCACCGAGGGACCGGCCGAGGGCACGCCAAGATGTGCCGCAATCAAGCCACGGCGAGGAGACAGTCACCCATGATCCCGAAGATCGAGCAGGGTTTCGAAGGCAGGCGCCGCGGGTGTTTGACCGCATTGGCCGCCGCAGCGGTGGGAGCTCACTGGGGCGCCCGGGCCCAGGCGGCCTGGCCGCAGCGGCAGGTCAGGATCATCGTGCCCTTCCCGCCAGGGGTGGGGGTGGACGTGGCGCTACGCATCATTGCGCCCCGTCTCAGCGAGCGGATCGGGCAGTCCTTCGTCGTTGAGAACAAGCCTGGCGCCGGCGCCAACATCGGCATCGAGCACGCGGCACGCGCCGGTGGCGACGGCTACACCCTGCTCGGCACGGCCAGCAACTTCACGGCCAACCCGAGCCTGTACAGCAAGGTCAACTACGACCCGCTGAAGGACTTCCTGCCCGTGGCCGGGCTGATCCGCACGCCATCCGTGCTGGTGGTCGCGGCCGATTCGCCGGTACGGACGTTGGACGACCTGGTGGCGGGCGCACGCGTCAAGCCGGGAGGCCTGAACTATGCGTCCGGCGGCAGCGGCTCGCTCGCGCATTTCGCGGGCGAGTTGTTCCGCACCGCGATGGGCATCGAAGCCGTGCACGTGCCCTACAAGGGCGGGCCCGACATCATCAACTCGCTCGTGGGCAGGCATACGGAGTACGCCTTCCCGGTACTGGTGAGCGCGCTGGCGCACATCAAGTCCGGCCGGCTGCGCGCGCTGGCCGTAACGGCGCGCCAGCGCAGCACCCACCTGCCCGAGGTGCCGACCATGTACGAGTCCACGCGCTCGGGCTTCGACATCGAGTCCGAGAACGGCATCGTCGTGCCGGCGGGCACACCGGCGGAGATCGTCAACCGCCTCAGCGTCGAGATCGGCCGCATCCTGCGCGAGCCTGCCATCGCCAACCAGTTCCTCGGCAGTGGCTTCGAGATCGTCGGGAGCACGCCGCAGGAGTATGGCGAGCGCCTGCGCGCCGAGGTGGCGCTGTACGCGAAGGTAGTGAAGATCTCCGGCGCGAAGGCCGATTGACGCGACCCCGGACAACAGCGATGAGCATGCAAGACAGCGGCCCACCGGGCCCGGCGGGGCCCCGTATCGACCTGACGCGCGAGACGTCCACGCCCTGGTGGCCTCCCAGCCCGCCGGCGCGTGAGAAGGGCCCCAACGTTGTCATCATCTACATGGACGACATGGGGTTCTCGGACCCGGGCTGCTTCGGCGGCGAGATCGACACCCCGCACCTCGACGAGCTGGCCGCGCGCGGGTTGCGCTTCAACCACTACACGACGCACCCGATCTGCTCGGCAGCGCGCGCGGCTATGTTGACGGGGATGAACGCGCACGCGGTCGGCACGGGCTGGCTGGCGAACAACCATGCAGGCTTCCCGGGCTACAGCGGCGAGCTGGCGCTGGATGCCGCCACGCTGGCCGAGACATTGCGCGCCGGCGGCTACGCCACCATCGCCGTGGGCAAATGGCACAACACGCCCACGCCTCAGACCACGGCCGCCGGCCCGCGCCAATCCTGGCCGACGAGCCGCGGCTTCGACCATTTCTACGGCTTCATGGAGGGCGAGGCGCACTTCTTCTTCCCGGCCCACCTGATGAAGGGCACGGAACTGGTGCCGGTGGACCTGTACCCGCGCGACTACTACACCACCGATGACTGGACTGACCAGTCGATCCGCTTCCTGAAGGAGTTGCGCGCCACGGCGCCGCGCAAGCCCTTCTTGCTGTACCTGGCGCAGAATGCGGTGCACGGCCCGCTGCAGGCCAAGCCGGGGGACCTGGCGAAGTACAGCGGCCGCTACGATGCCGGCTGGACGGTGGCGCGCGAGGCGCGGCTGCGCCGCCAGATCGACCTGGGCCTGGTGCCGCCAGGTACGCGGCTTCCCGCCTCCGACCCGCGCGTGCCACGCTGGGAAGACACCGATCCCGCCGACCGGCCCCTGCTGGCGCGGCACATGGAGGCCTACGCGGCGATGCTAGACTGCGTGGACCAGAACGTGGGGCGGCTCATCGCCTTCCTGCGTCAGATCGGCGAGCTCGACCACACGCTCATCCTGTTCGCCTCCGACAACGGCGGCACCGACGCCGGCGGCACGGTGGGGATGTACAACAACTACCGCCGCTTCATGGGCCTGCCGATGCCCCCGATCGAGTCCGAGCGCGCGAACGCGCGCGACCTCGGCGGCCCGCGCAGCGCATCGCTCTACCCCACGGCCTGGGGCGAGGTATCGAACACGCCCTTCCCCTCTTTCAAGACCTACACGGGCGGCGGCGGACGACGGGTATCCCTGGTCGTCTCCTGGCCGGCGGGCATTGCGGCGCGCGGCGAGATCCGCAGCCAGTTCGCTCACGTCATCGACGTGATGCCGACGCTGCTGGAGCTTTGTGGGGTGCCGGCGCTGGCCGAGGTCAACGGCCGGCCGGCCCGCCCGATTCAGGGCGCGAGCTTCGCGTCGGCGCTATTCGACGCGAAGGCCGCCCCGGCGCGGGGCGAACAGTATTACGAGTGCTGGTCGAACCGGGCCTACTATCGCGACGGCTGGCTCGCGCGCTCGCTGCAGAAGCGCGGCGAGCCGATCGACCTTGACAACTGGACCCTGCACCACCTCGAAACCGATTTCTCCGAGGCGGTCGATGTGGCAGAGCGGCACCCCGAACGCCTCGCATCTCTGAAGGCCGCCTTCGATGCCGCTGCGTGGCAGCACCTGGCCTACCCGTTGGACAACCGGGACCGGCGCGGCAAGTTCACCGACGCGGCGCCGGACCCGAGCGATCGCTGGGACCACCCGCGCACCTACCTGCCCGGCATGCAGACCGTGCACCGGGCCGATGTGTTCCCGTTGATCGCCAACCGCAGCTACCGCATCGCTGTGCGCTTCGTTCAGCGCTGCGGGGATCGTGGCATCCTTTGGGCCATCGGAGAGCCCAACGGGGGCATCGTCGTGTGGACCGAGGACGACCGCCTGCACGCCTACTACAACGCCTTCGGCGATCACGCATCGCTGACCCTGCCCAGCCTGCCCGCCGGCGCACACGAGGCAGTATTCGACTACGAGGTTACGGCGCCGGGCCGCGGGCGAGGCCGGCTGCTGCTGGACGGCGTCGAGGCTGCGCCCTTTGCCGAGATGTCGCCGCCGATGGTACCCTACGGCATCTTCGAGGGCCTGGATGTGGGGCTGGACCGACGCGGCCCCGTGCACTGGGACCTGTACGAGCGCCATGGGGCCTTTCCGTTCACCGGTGAGATCGTTGATGTGGTCATCACCCCGGGCCGGCGCGCCGTAACCGCTCTCTGAGCGGCGTTCTTGCTAAGCGGCTAGCGATTCGACAGGCGAGCGCAGACGCTGATGAGCGAAGTGCTGCTTCCACAGGCGAGGGGTGAGCAGCGCCATCGAGGCGGCTGCTGCTCTGGGCACCAAGCGGACCAAGGTCGTCGGGGTCGATAGCGGCGAAAGGCTGATGACCGATAAGTTCGCGCAAGTGTGCCGTCTGGTCGCGCCCTATGGTCTGACCATCGATATCGAGTTCGTCTCCTTTCTCGGCATCCGAAGCCTTGAGGCAGCCCTGCGGGTGGTGCGATCAGCGGCGCAACCCAAGGGCAACCTGCTGGTCGATGCGCTGCACTTGTCGCGCTCCGGGGGAACCCCCCAGGATGTTGCGGCCTTGAACGGCGGCGATATGGGCTACATCCAGCTCTGCGATGCGGGGCCTGCTGTTCCGGGTGATGATCAGGGCAAGATGCTTGAAGCCCGAGGCCGCAGGCTGGCGCCGGGTGACGGTGTCTTGCCGCTGACCGCTCTGCTGCGCGCAGTACCGGCGTATTTTCCGATCAGCCTGGAGGTACCGATGGCGGGCTGGCTGCTGCCTGCTGAACGGGCGAAGCGGGCCATTGAGGGCCTGAAAATGGTGATGGCAGGAGCAAACGAATGACACGACTGAGAATGGCTGTGCTCGGCGCCGGGCTCATCGGCCGGCGCCATATTGACACCATCCTGGCCTGCCCAGGCGAGGCGGAGCTTGTCGGTGTTGCCGATCCGGTCGCGCAGGCCAATAGCTTTCCCCAAGCAAAGGCGCCGTTTTTCAAGACAACTGAAGCGTTACTGGACCGGGTCAAGCCGGAGGCGGTGGTGATCGCTACCCCCAACCAATTGCACGCGCCACAAGGCATCGATTGCGCGCGCCGCGGTATTCACTTCATCGCCGAAAAGCCGGTGACCGAATCTCTTGAAAGTGCGGCCGACCTGCTGCGCGCGGTGCGCGAATCCGGCGTCAAGACGCTTACCGGCCATCATCGCCGCTATTTGCCAGCGATTCGCCATGCCCACCAGATTCTGGATGAGGGGCGCATCGGACGGCTGGTAGGTGTCTCGGTGATCTGGGCGACGCGCAAGCCTGATCACTATTTCGACGCGACCTGGCGCAAGGAGCCGGGCGGTGGGCCGATCTTGATCAATCTGATCCACGAGATCGATCTCTTGCGCCATCTTGCCGGGGAGATTGACAGCATCACGGGCCTAGTGAGCAGCGGCGTGCGCAGCTTTGCGGTCGAGGACACATCCGGCGCGGTGATCCGCTTTGCCGGGGGCGCCCTTGGCACCGTTTTGTGTACCGATACCGGCCTGTCGCCCTGGACCATTGAGCAGGGGACAGCCGAGAACCCGGCGTTCGCCTTCACGGCAGAGAACAGCTACCGTTTTATTGGCACTGAGGGCAGCCTCGAATTGCCTAATCTCAAGCTTTGGTCGGCGCGTGATCCGCAACACATGGCTTGGGACAAACCGCTCGCCAGCACCCCGATCAAGGTCGCCGACAGCGACCCCTATATCGAGCAATTGAAGCATTTCCGGCGCGTCATTCAAGAGGGCGAAGCCCCCCTCATCTCTGCCGAAGACGGTGCGCGCACGCTGGCCGCGACGCTCGCTCTCACGCAAGCCGGAAGTACCCAGCGCCCGGTCGAGCTTGCCGCTGCGTTCCGCGCGCTGGGCTAGCTGGCCAGCGCGCGGGTATTTTTACCAATAGCGGCTCGAGGGGCAATATAAGCCTAGTTGTGCGCAGTCAAACCGGGACCAGCGAGCGGGAGGATGGCCAAATCGTGCGGCGTAACGCAGCCTGGGGCGAATAGATTTTTCTATCCGTTGCCTGAACAACATGAAAGGGCTCCGAGCATGAGAATCCACCTGCTGGTCGCGTCCGTGATACTGGCTTTGGCCGGTGCCGCGCAGGGCCAGACGTACCCGAATAAGCCGGTGAAGATGCTGGTCGGCTTCGCGCCGGGCGGTTCCGCGGACCTGTCCGCGCGCGCCGTGTCCGACGGCCTCGCCGCCGCGCTGGGCAAGCCGGTGGTCGTGGAGAATCGGCCCGGTGCCGGGAGCACGACGGCGCCGCAGCAAACGGATGCGTACTCCAACAACAACACGCCGGCAGACCCGGCAGACGATCAGAGCGGCAGGGTAGCGCTGGACGGAAGTGGCGCGGTGACGGTTGGGGTCAGCCCGTTGATGGCAGGAGGGGTGCCGCAGCAATTACCGGCGAATGCGGCAAGCCTGCTGTCTGCGATCGGTGCAGCGACGACGGTGTCGGGATTCGCGGCGGCGGTGGCGGCGGCGAAATCGGCGCTTGAAGTGCGGTTTTGGGTGGACAAGGGCAGTGTGAACATCGACAGCGATACGGCGCTTGAGCCGAACGTGCAGGCGATGCTCGATTACGTGGCGCCTGCGGGCACGGCAACGCAGGTGGCGTTTGCGGTAGCGGGCGGGGCTGGGAGCGGTCCCGTCATATCCCCTCTGGTACTGACGCAGTCGTTCCTGAAGGTGCCGGGGAGCACGACGGCGCCGCAGCAAACGGATGCGTACTCCAACAACAACACGCCGGCAGACCCGGCAGACGATCAGAGCGGCAGGGTAGCGCTGGACGGAAGTGGCGCGGTGACGGTTGGGGTCGGCCCGTTGATGGCAGGAGGGGTGCCGCAGCAATTACCGGCGAACGCGGCAAGCCTGCTGTCTGCGATCGGTGCGGCGACGACGGTGTCGGGATTCGCAGCGGCGGTGGCGGCGGCGAAATCGGCGCTTGAAGTGCGGTTTTGGGTGGACAAGGGCAGTGTGAACATCGACAGCGATACGGCGCTTGAGCCGAACGTGCAGGCGATGCTCGATTACGTGGCGCCTG
>Ga0194116_10002858_pt1 | contig 21619 bp, 11 predicted proteins | sample TA2MahsurfametaG_4_FD_148617 | JGI IMG/M metagenome (GOLD analysis project Ga0194116, IMG submission 148617) | Freshwater microbial communities from Lake Tanganyika, Tanzania - TA2015008 Mahale S9 surface | ecosystem: Environmental > Aquatic > Freshwater > Lake | place: Tanzania: Lake...
TGCCTACATTGAACAGGGAATTCCTCAGTACAAGCCGCTGATAGTGGTCTTTTCTGACGGTATGCCGACCGATTCCTGGTCTGCTTCAGCCCTCAAATTCTCAAAGCAAGCAGATGCGAAGGGCTGGAATGTATTCGCCCTCGCATTTGGTCAAGCCGACACTCAGGTTCTGGGAACGGTAGCGAAGCACGTGCTGCAAACCACGAAAAATTTCCGCTTTACTGAGTTCTTCCGATGGATTTCAAGTTCAGTCGCGAGTGTCTCACGCAGCGTTGAAGGAGACAAAGTTAAGATAGAACTTCCCCCTGGCGTAATCCAGATTAAGGTATGAAAAACCAAATGATCAAAATCGTATGTCCCCCCTCAGTTACAGGGTCTGGACATCTTGCGGACAACACACCTTGTCAGGATTGCGTGATGAGCGATTCTGGCAAGGTATTCAACAAGTCGTTCGCAATTTTAGGCGTGGCCGACGGCGCTGGATCAAAACGGTTCAGTCACTTCGGCGCGGAGACCGTGCTAAAGGAGGGATTTCGAGAACTAACCAACCCGAGGCTTCTAAAACGACTTGCTATCAAGACGCAGTTCCCATTGCTCTTCTCTCGAATGCAGAGCCTTCGCATCTTCGGACTGAAAACGATCGAGGATCTTTGGGAGGAAACTGCAACCCGGATCGTCGAGCAGATGAAAATTGCTCTGAATGCAAAGTCAACGGAGCTTGAAGTTCCCGTAAACCAGCTCGCCTCGACCTGCATAATTGCGCTCGTCATAGATGATGTTCTGTTTGCCCTGAGAATCGGAGACGGCGCACTTGCTGCCCGCAGGTCGAACGGTAAAATATATTCAGCCTTTCCTCCTAAGGAAAACACCTACGTCAATGAAACCACATTTGTTACTTCAGCGAAAACTTCTCCAGAGCTTTCTGTAATACGCGACGTCGATGGTGTGCTTGTCACCACAGATGGCTGTGAGCCGTTCTTTTTTAACGAGTCCAAAGGTGAGCCTCGATCAGGGAACATAGAGGCATTTCTTCAAGTGGCGCTTCAGCCGGATGCCTACAAAAAGATTTCGACTTGGCTCAACGACCCTGTCCTCCGTGAGAACACACATGACGACATTTCACTCATAGTGGCTGCAAGGGGTGAAGCATGGTTAGAGTGAATGACAATGGAAGAATCCTTGAGCTCAGAAACAAAATCGGTGGTGGTGCTGAGGCAGACGTTTACCACCATCCTGCCCAGTCTAGTTTCTGCATAAAGGTTTTTCGGAAGACTATAACGAGTGAACAAGTCGACAAGATTTATGCTTTGAGCGAAGAACGCTATTCGGCGTTACGGTCTAACTTCGCAGTTCCAACACGAATTGTGAAAGATACTCGGGGTCAACCCTGCGGGTTCGTAATGTCGAAGTTCGATTGTTGCGGACAGCTTCACGAACTCACAGACGTAAATGACAGAACCAAACATTCATCAATTGTTGACAGCAGATTCCTAATGAATGTTGCAATAAGACTAGCTGAAGGCCTTGCAAAAGCTCACTCATTGGGGATTGTGATTGGCGATTTGAGTAACAGAAATCTTGGCTTTACGAGAAATGGAGAAGTGATCTTTTTCGATGTTGATAGCTCGCAGATCAAGGTCGGTAGTCGCGTACTACCCGCCAGAATGGGCGTACCGGAATTCATCGATCCCAGAGGCAGAGACGAAAATGGCCGATGGAAGTTTGATAAAGAAACCGATCAGTACGCTTTGTGCCTCCATATCTTCAAAATCTTTTTTAGAGACCGACATCCATTCGTGGGAGCGATTCCCGTTCAGAGAAACATGAACGTTAATCTTCAACCAGAGCATTTGATGACGATGGGTTGGAACATCAATGAGGACTCTGAGAGCAGGAGGCTTCCGGTCAAGCGACGTGAAGACCAACCTGCAACAAGTGATATACTTCCTCGTCCACTCAGTGATTGGTTGAATCAGATCTTCTCAGAACCAATGAACAAAGATATTCGAATCCCTGCCTCAAAAATGGCCAATACGCTTAGGCTCTTCATGGACGATGTCCGCACCTGCAAACACGATTCAAGTCACATCTGGCTAACAAAGAACCAGGAATGCCCTTGGTGCAAGAGACTCGAGAATTTTTCACACAGACAAAGCCTCAACACGACGAAACACATCGATGTTTGTAAAGTCGCCAATTGCCAAAGGCTAGCCAGGAACGACTCAATATGGTGTGATCATCACTGGATCTTCCATCCCACTCAGCAAAGCCAACGCACGCACACCAGTACTAGCCATTCATCTTCGTCATGGCTGAACTCGCTCATAGGATACAACCATGACGAAACGATCTGCGGGGCAAAGAACAAAGATGGCTCCGAGTGCCAGAGGCCACCTTTGAAGGGTAGACAAAGATGCCATCATCACTACCGAAAACGGAGATTGACGATTTAGTTTTTTTTTCAATGCAAAAGCTTTTGGGTCATCGATGAAAAAATTGTTTTCTAAAACGAGATTTGATTCCTCTGGAGGACGATTTAAGGCGGCAATCATCCCGTTCACAGAGAAATTTAACTTGTCTTTGTGGAGCGCAAACAAAGCCAACTTTCCAACAATGAAAAATCTTCCCACCGGTCAAGATAAGCAGGACAGATGCGACTTCCGGAAACTTCCAAGACTTGCCTTTGATCGATCGACAGTAGCGCAACACAGGCGGACATAAATGACCATCTCGGGTGGCCGTCAGCCATCCATGATGTTGTAGTCAATAAAGAGGTAGGGCATGGCTGACATTGACGTAGGACTGACTGGACAGCTTAAAGAATACTTCGTGGATGAGGTTGAAAAAGTTCTATCGCACGAATTGTTGATCAAAAGTCTTGAACAGGGACTGAACGAATGGGAATCAGCAACAACAAGAGCATTCATTGCAAACGAACTCTTGGATGCAAAGTTGGGCCAAGCGCTGTTCTCAATCTGTAAAGAGATGCTGAAAATTGCACGTGAAACCGATACCCCAAGGCCACACATCCCCTATCTTCTGGCAACAGTTTCATACGTAATCAACCAATACGATGACTCGCCCGATTTTGATTCAATCATTGGTTTCGAGGACGACGCAGAAGTTGTCGCTCGAGTAATCGGCACTCTAAAACTCAAAGAAAAAATTATTGAGCGCAATCAGAACGTCAGGGAATTTTTCGATCACACTGCAGTAAAAGCAATTGGAGGCCCCTAATGGGTTCAACTGCTCATCAACGACCGAGTCTTTTCCACATCGGCCAGCGAATTCGCGTAAGGGGCGAAGAGTGGCAAATAAAATCTGCTAAGGAAGCCAGGACGGTCGGTGGGGAGAGCATTTGGGAGCTTGTTGCCCGCGGACTCACCGGCATTGTGCGCGGACATGACTATTGTTTTTTGTCAGCTATCGATAAAATTGAAGCTCTCGACCCAAGCGAGATCGAAGCAGAACAGGACGCTACCACTGGAGCAAAGCGCACACTGGTTTATCTTGAGGCTCATTTGCGGAGACTGCTTCCTCGCAATGGCGCACTATATTTGGGCCAACACGGAGCCTTCACACCTTATCAGTATCAGCTGGTCCCAGCAGCCCGTGCACTTCACAAAATCAGGCCTCGAATTCTTATAGGCGATGCAGTCGGTCTAGGCAAAACGATTGAATGTGGAATTCTGCTGTCGGAATTGATTCGCCGCGGATGTGGCCGCCGTATTCTGTGTGCCGTTCCAAAGGCAACACTCGAGCAGTTTCAAAACGAAATGTGGGGCAGATTTTCGGTTCCGCTCCACCGACTCGACTCCGCAGGAATACAGAGACTTCGCCAAGATCTCCCGAGTACAATGAATCCGTTCTTTCACCATGACAAGGTCATCATATCACTGGACACGCTCAAGATAGACACTTACCGCAGAAACATAGAGGACTGCGAATGGGATGTTGTTGTTATCGACGAAGCACACAACGTGGCCAACAAGACGGATGGTCTCTTGGGTTCCAAAAGGCATCAAGTTGCACGGCGACTCGCCGACCGAGCGCGAGCACTGATATTGCTGTCGGCGACCCCCCATGACGGCACACCGTTTGGATTCTCCTCACTCATTAAACTTATTGACCGTGCATCGATATCAAATGATGATTCGTATTTGCTAGATGAAATAAAGCCGCACTTTATTCGAAGAACCCGTAGTCGTGTCACAACACAACTTGGCGAAACTCATGAACGCAAGAGTAAGATCTTGGAAGTACCGCTCTCGAAGCATGAGGCCGACATTTTGGAATCAATTCACAATCTCAAGTTGGAGCATGCCAACTCGGCACGAGGCGGAACATCAGGATTTCGAGAGCTCTTTACAACAACTCTCATAAAGTCATTTCTGTCCTCGCCAGATGCACTCTCAGAAACACTCGATAGAAAAATCAAAGCACTGAGAGGAACCAATTCACGTTTATATGAATCAGCTGAACGAGATGCCAGCCAACTTCAAAGCCTGACGGAAAAAATAGACCTTAAGCAACCTTTTAGCAGACTCACACAATTAAAGGCATTCATTGCATCCAACCCAGTATCTTCAAACGATAGACTAGTTATTTTCACGGAGCGCCTTGCGACGCTAAAAGCCATTCGTGATTTTCTTGTCAAGGAGGAGATTGTCCAAGCCGAATTCAATCCAAAAGTTGACATTCAGACAAAGGGAAACCTTGTTGCATGTGCAGATGGGAGCCTGAGCGACAGGGACCTTAACTGCATTGTGAAGGCATTTCAAAATGAAAAAAGTGGTATCAGAATCCTGATTGCTAGCAACGTTGCCTCTGAGGGTTTGAATCTCCACAACACCTGTCACAAGCTTATTCACTTCGACCTTCCTTGGAGCTTCATTACTCTTGAACAGAGAAACGGGAGAATCGACCGGCTCGGCCAGACACGAATTCCAGAAATTACTTATTTCGCAAACAAGCTCGCAACCCAAAACGAGAGACTCAAAGATGACTTTTGGATTGTGCAGAAACTTCGAGCGAGAATCGATGTCGCTGCTCGAGACCTTGAGGAAGATTCTCTTGCTCAAGGGTTGATCGACGGAAGCGCAGAGGAGGCCATCAATACCGAGCGATTTCAGCAAAGAAAGCTGGATAGCAGTGAGACAGTAGATCCAATTCTAGCCCTTCTCGCGGGATCAACAAGCAATAGCGACTCAGAAGTGACGGGAGGGGAGGAGCTTTATTCAAAACAGCTTGCGACTCTTTTTCCGGGCGCTCCAAAAGCCTTTGTTCTTTCTGCAACTGAACTTCTCTCTATTGAAACCGAGCAGAAAGATTCTGCAGTGTGTATCGACCTCACGCCAGAGCTGAGACGTGAATCTAAAACCTGGCCAAGGGAATTTAGACCAAAAGACGAAGAAAAGAAGCTTATACTGGAGTCAAGCGTCGAACACATGACGACCTACTACCTGAACTGCATTCGTAACGCAGAGGAAATCAGAAGGTCATTTTTGAACGAAATTCATCCTGCGATATCGCTCCTCGAAGATGCCGCACTTCATCTCTTTCCGGGAAAGAAAGTGCCAATGGTTTCGTCCTCGAGAACACCAAAAGGGGATACGGTTGTTCTCTGTCAGGGAACTCTTTTCAATAATCTCAATGAGCCCGTATTTCAGGCTTGGGAAGCGATAAGTTTCAGCAGCGGAAGCGCAAAAGCTCGCCCACTTTTCGGTGGTGACCTTTTCGACAACGAACGATTGCACAAGGTCGCTGATTGGATTCGCATGCAATGTGAATCTTCGCAAAAGAAGAAAATTCAAACCGATGGCGACAAACTGTCAGCCATTGCGGAAGAAAGTATTTCAAAAATGATTGAGGTCACCAAAGCGGCTCGAGATCAACGCTCGACAAATCTCCGTGAGGTTCTTTCAAGCGAAGCACGACGAGTTCAATCATGGAAAAAATCACGCGAGTCATATCTGAATCAACTCAGAGCGGCAGGTGCCAAAAGTGGAGTCACTGCCGAAATTCGTGCTCGTGCTGAACACGCGAAGCGAGAGCTTCAAGGTATGGAAAATGAATTCAATAATTTAAACGAATTCATAAACAAAAGCTTGGCAACGAATGCTCAGCCAGATGTGCAAATTCTCGCTGTATTTGTGGGGGTGTAACAATGGCAGGAAGAACCACAAAAAACAGCGCTAGAACAAAAGCAAGTGAACTTGGTCAAAGTGGAAAATTGCTAGAAGGCAAGGTTGTTCGTTCTCGAAATTTTTATCCAACCCACTACCTCAATGAAGTCTTTGCTGAGGACATTGCTGGGCTATCAGCAAGCGGAGCGAATCTTCTCCAGCTCCGCCAAGACGCACTGAAGAAACTCGCGATAGTTGCAGAAGTTCAAAATAACAACACAGATGTGGAAGACAGTCTATCAGAGCTAGCAAGACAGATCATCGCTTCACTCGGATTCTTTGAGCAGAACTCCACAAGTGCCCAAAACACCGTGGAGCTGGCAATCGAGAAGGCCAGCCATGGCAGGTCAGTGTATTCTCTCAATTTAGAAAGGCGCATCCAACTGAAGGACGGTTCTGAAATTTGGTTGGCTATAGAACCCTCTTTCGCGTGCAATGCGCAACAATGCGAGCAGATTCTTGAGGCAGGCTGTTCACCAGCGGTCAGAGAAACAGACGACACCGGAGAATTGAAATGGCGCGACACCGTCAACCATGTCTTTGACTCTGACCACTTCAATGTGTCTTGGGTCATGGTTTCAACGGGAACGACTCTTTGTCTATTCGAACGAAATCGGTGGATTGAAGAACACGAAGCTTGGCTCGAAGCAGACCTTCGAGAGCTTTGGGAGCTCAATTCTCCCGAATATGCAAAAATGGTTGATGTTCTCTTTTCCACAAAAGCCTTCGCTATTTCCAGCCCTGAGAGCTGGCACAACCTCATTGCTACCAATGCACACAAGAAAGCAACGGAAGTCTCGAGAGCCCTTCGTGATACCGTTCGGCAATCGGTTGAATTGCTTGCCAATGAGGTTCTCGCCCACCATGCGAAAAGTCCACTCGCCCATTGGAAGGGTCGTGACTTAGGGAACGCGGACCACCGAGAGGTCTGTTCTCGTGAGCTTTTTGAACAGGTGCTCCGCGTCGTATATAGAATGCTCTTTATACTCGTCGTTGAAGGGCAACCACAATCGAAACGTGCACTGCCCATTGAGTCCCAGGCCTACCAACAAGGTATTTCATTAGAGAAACTTCGTGACCTCGAGAACACTTCGCTTGTTGGCGATGCTTCATCGAGTGGATCGTTTATTTGGCAAACCTTACAGCATCAGACGAAAGTGTATTTTTCTGGATTTAATCCGAAAAGGGTAACCTCCCCAACAGCCGACGACCGAACTGATTCTCTTGGATTCAGTTTTCCGCAACTTGGCATTCACCTTTTCAACCCATCATCAACACCACTCTTTGAAAGTATCAATATCTCCGATCGGACAATGCAGCAAATGATCCGAAGGCTCTCGCTCGCTCAGACTGGAACAGGCAAAAAAAGACGCACGTATCGTGTTTACTACGGAAGCCTATCGCTCAATAGACTGGGTGAGGTTTACGAGGGATTGTTGAGCCTGCGCCCTCAGATTCTAAACGAAAATATGTACGTTCTTGTTCGCGATCCAAAGGAACACGCCCCGAGACTCATTCCCGTCACGAAGGCAAAACAACAGGAGACGGAAGAATTCCAACTCGACGATTCTGGGAACAGGATTGTTCGACAGAAGGGCGAGTTTGCACTCACCCCGACCGGATTCGAGCGAAAACTCTCGGCAAGTTACTACACTCCGGAAGAACTCACCAACTTTCTTGCGTCAGAGGCCGTCGATTGTTTGCTCGGAAAAGAGGAACGAGCGAAGAGTTATGAAGTGACATGCTCGAGGATTCCTCGAATCGAGAATATTAAGATTTGCGAACCAGCGATGGGAAATGGGGCGTTCTGTAACGCGGTCGTGAATGAACTTTCAACGCGTCTCGCGAAACTTTATGTTCAACGAGCTGAATTCGCCTCACTTCAAACGGCAAGTTATAAACTCTCAGATGTGGAATCGAGTCGTAGTTTCGAAGAGCAACGTGGACGTGCAAAAGAACATATCCTTCGTAACGGTGTCTATGGCGTAGACCTCAACCCAACTGCGGTTGACTTGGCAAGAGTTAGCCTGTGGCTGAATGCGCTCCACAGAGGTGGAGATCTCCCATATCTTGATCTGAAACTCAGGTGCGGCAACTCTCTCGTGGGTGCTTGGATCAAACGGCATAGAACGGACATTGACAAAGCTCCGCATTTTTTGTTTCCGATGCCAGAGATGCTCGAAGCTCATCTCGAAGGCAAATTTCTAAACGACGGCAAGAGGCCGTTTCTGGATGCAAGCGGAAGATCATTTGTACAAGGTCGGAAGTCGGACCTCACTGATTTCTCGAACCTGCGAAAAGGGATCACTGATGCGAAACTCAAAAGCCGAATTGAGACGTTGACCAAAAAAATTGATTGCTTGTTTGATGAACACACCTCCTTACGTGCGAGATTTCAAGATGAAGTTTCGAGGGAATTTGGCCTGAGCCCAGCGAGTCGCGAGTTGAGGGCTCTAAAGTTCTTCAAGGAAGATACCGCCTACAATCAGCTCCGAGGAATGATGGATCTCTGGTGTTCGTTATGGTTCTGGCCCCACAGTGAGCTAAAGCAATTTCCAACAACAGATGCTTTTCTTCAGGCAATGGAATTTTTCGCCGAGACCTCTTGTGCATACGGCGGTCCCGAACTGGATAAACAGATTGCAGCATCTGGACTAAAATTTCTCAAAATCGCGAGAGCGGTGGCATTGAAGGAGCGTTTCTTTCACTGGGAACTGGAATTTCCAGAGGTATTTGCAAGGGGTGGATTTGATTTAGTTCTTGGAAATCCACCGTGGGCTCCTGTGCGTTGGGAGGAAGGCGACTTTTTCGATTCTTTAGATTTCGGTGTGAGTTCAACCCAAGGGGACTATGGAATTAAATACAAAGAATATGATGCAATTCTTCTGAAAGACGAGAAAAATGCTCTTCTTTATAAAGAGGCATGGTGCAATCGGGCTGCATATGTAGCTTTTCTAAATACATCGAATACATATGAATTTGGGGACTCTTCGAAGACAAATACATACAAGTTTTTTTACCAACGTTTTTTGCAAGTCACTAAAAGAGGCGGCATTCATGCGATGATCGCGCAAGATGGCCTAGTGACCGATAACGGGAATATCTCGGCAAGACCAACTTTCTATTCTGAGTTGGAGCGTGGATTTCGATTCGTAAATGAATTGCAACTTTTTTCCGAAGTTCATCACTGTGTTCAATATTTCATTTGGCTCTCTCGAAGAGGAAAAAAGGAAGCGAATTTTGAATTTATTGACAACCTCTATCACCCAGAAACTGTTGCTCGATGTCGACAAGAGTCAGTGCACGCGCCTTATCGCGGCATGAAGAATGAAAATTCGAAATGGGAGCTTCGCGGCCATCCAAAACGAATTAATCTTATAGATAAAAAGGGTTTGGAAATTCTTGCATCAATTGCGGGTTGTGACGATCCAATGATAACTTCATTGCCTATTGTGCATGGTGAGCCTGAACTTTCTATTATGAATATCTTAGCAGGGAATTCGAGCAAACTGGAAATCGGGTCTGAGGTTCATTTTTCTCCGTTCTTTAATGAGACTAACGCGCCTAGAGATGGTCTAATAAGAAGAAATTCGCAACACGGAAAAGGAATCGAGCGCTCCGTCTTAACGGGTCCCAACATATTTGTCGCTAATCCTTCGGTCAAACTTCCAAACAATCCATGTAGACATAACCAAGATTATTCAGACATCGACCTCACCAACATACCGGACGATTTCTTTCCTCACACTCTCTACGAAATCACCGACGCTGGGCTAAAGAGCGATGGTTACAACAAACAAACTCCCTGGGGCGTACGGGAGGTAGATAATTACCGCGTGTTCATTCGCGAGTTTGTCGGTATCGCAAGCAATAGAACTCTGCAAACGGCCATAATTCCGCCGCTTGCAGGACACGTACATGCAATTGTCAGTCTTGCGTTTAAAGACCCTTCGAGAATGACAGAATTTGCAGGTTTATCTTCGTCACTTGCGTTTGATTTTCTTGCCAGAAGTATAAGCGGGGGTCATATAGGTAAGGGAGTACTCAATTCCTTTCCTTCCTTGACAGCAAGCCAAGAGGCATCATCGCTTGTATCGCATCTCTATATTAGAACACTTCGCCTCAATTGTATTTCATCGCATTACTCGGATCTTTGGAGGCACTCATGGAGTCATTTATTTCTAAGTGCAACGCTGCCTTCAAAATTTTCCCCGAAATTTGACTATTCGAAGTTAGGACCAAAATGGCAGCGCCAAAGCGCGTTACGTGATCCTCATGAGCGCGAGCAGGCTCTTTGCGAAATAGATGCAATTGTTGCTATTTTGTTTGGCATCTCGAAACAAGATTTACTTGATTTATATCGCTCGCAGTTTGGAGTTCTTCAGAAGAACCTCCAAGACTTTCCGAATCAAATCCCAAATCCCGAGAGATTTCATTTCCCACGATACAGGGCAATGAGTGAAGCGTACGATGCATGCCTTGAACTCATGAATAAACCTAATCCAAAGAAATTCGCCTAAGAGGTTTTCGAGGTATGGAACGACCCATTCTGCCAGCCCGTCTTGCTCTCGATCTCTTGGGAGAAGTGCAAGCGTTTGTGGCGGCCACGTTGTATGTTCGGGACGCTACTACTCGCGAAGCCATCATGCAGTGCCTGTTCAGCGATAATCCGATGGTGAAAGGGCCATTTCTTCAGGTTCGTCTTCCCTACAGGAGCACCGAGGCTGCAGACTGGCCGCTGCATTACTCATTGAAGCTTCCTTACCTGCCATACGCGCATCAGCTCAATGCATGGTCTCGCCTCAGTAGAGAGCCATCTCTTCCTACGCTCGTGACCACTGGCACAGGCTCCGGAAAGACTGAATGTTTTTTGCTTCCCATTTTGAACTACGTCATTGCTCAAAAGGAGGCGGGAAAAAATAACGGTATGAAGGCGCTCATTCTGTATCCCATGAATGCGCTTATCGATGACCAGGGCGAGCGTCTCGCGGAGCTTGCGAACAAGGTAAACCAAGTTCTTGGGTTTGAGGGTGAGCAGGCGATCAGAATTGGTCGCTATACGGGTGGTGGGGGCTCAACCCGCGAGATGAATCCGGATGCCCCCAATCAGGTCATTGACTCGCGTGAAGCGCTCTGTTCATTGCCTCCTGACATTCTTCTCACGAACTACAAGATGCTTGATTTCATGCTCTATCGGCCCGAGGAACAGTCGTTTTGGGGGCCGGCAACACAAGATGCATTCCGATTCCTTGTTCTCGATGAGTTACATACGTTCGATGGTGCTCAAGGTGCCGATGTCGCATGTTTAATCCGACGGTTCCGCCTCAAGCTGGCCGGAAAATCATTCTGTTCGATTGGAACATCGGCAACAATCGCAGGTGGAAATGTCTCCGAGCTTTGCAACTTTGCAACGAAGCTTTTTGGTGAACAATTCACGCCAGAATGTGTTGTTTCAGAAAACATACTCTCAAAACAAGAAGCGCTAAAGGAAGTTAACACAACCCTAACACGTCAGCCCAAGTCCGTTGTTGCACTCCCCCCGCTCGTCGGCGCTTCCACCGAGGGATATGCAGCTTATTTAGCTGCACTGCAGATGAGATGGGGTACACCCACCGATCCTGAAGAAGCCGGGCGATGGCTCCTCTCACATCCGTTGTTACACGGCCTTCTGGACGCAAATGGAAGCTGGGAAAGCGTGGAAGAGGCTGCTGCGAGATGTTCAGTGACCCCCGCGATTCTCTGCGAATTTGTCGATCTTGTCGCCTGGGCTCGCAGGGGGAACCGGCAACCCCTGTTTCGCATCCAATGCCAAGTGTGGGGTCAGGAAAGTCGCCGCTTAGGTCGAGAGCTGAGTAAGACTCCAAAATTCGTGCGAATGGTGGATGGTTTGGGCAATGACGAAACCAATTTTGCGCATGTCCTGCCGGCAGTAAACTGCAGCGACTGCGGAGCTGCAGGATGGGTGACTCAGTTCATAGGCGAATGGGACGCCAACAATTCTTTAGGATTGATCTTTGATAGGCGCATAATAATCAACGCCTACATGCGCAACAAAGCTCACATCCTTTTTCCTCGACCCGAAAAGTCAGAGCTCGATGGGTCTGAGGTTCACTATTCTCGGGTCACCGGCAGACTACATAGAGGATGTCCCGAGGAGTCAACCGAAAATTCGATTCAACTTGTCTATCGGTTTCAAGCGAACGCGGACGACCGTGTCTTTGCGGTAAAAAAGAATCAGGTATCCGAGCGACCGGTCCGGTGCCCAGAATGCGATAAAAAACTCAGCCTCCGAATGAGCGCAGTGAGTGGCTCTCTTCTGACCAGTGTAATGAGTGGCGCATTTTTGTCACACCCCGCGAATCCAGATGATCGCAAGCTTCTAATTTTTAACGACAGCATTCAGGATGCGGCGCACCAAGCTGGTTATGTCAGTCATCGTTCTTTTCGTTTTGGTCTCCGTCGATTTGTCGCATCGCTTGTTCGGGAGAGTGGCGCAAAGGAAAAAACAAACCTTCGAATGCTCCGACAGTATCTTAGAAAAGAGATCTTAGATCTCTGCCACAGAGCTGAAGATGACTCGTCAGCTGAGAGACATGAAGCACGGATGCGACTTGCCACGCTAATCCCGATTGACCTGTGGCAGCGATTTGAACATTCAGGTGAAACCCAACGCTTTTTTACACAAGAGGTAGCCGAGAAAATCAGCGACAGACTCTCATGGGAAACTTGGTTTGAATTGACAATCAACTCCTCCCTTGGATGGAGCCTTCGTAAGACTGGTCAGGCGGGAGTGGAGCCACTCGAAGAAGTCGTTGAGATATGGATTCAAGCGCTAGAGCAGACGATTCTTCGGCATCCTGAAGCGGCACACATTTCGGACAAAGAAGCATTTATTCAAGGCATACTGAGAAGATTTGTGGAACTTGGTGCGGTGTATCACGAAGACTTAGCGGGATGTTATGCAGCAAGTAATTTCTCACTATGGCCCATTCGTAACAGCAAAAGCCATCTGAGGGCTCTTTTTGGGTTTGGAACCTCTCTTCCGGGCGTAGTGAGCCTGCGCAGTGGTCAAGAGCGCAAGGAAAGGGGCGAAAGAGAAGGAATGACTTGGGTCCTATCCAGCAAAGGGACGGCAACGTGGTTTGAACAATGGGGCAAGCGGCACAATCTAAAAAAACCCGGTGCATTTTTCATCGCGTTTTTTGAATGCGTCCTTCAGCATGAAAAGTCGGGCTTAATACGCGTACGCGATGAAGGCGCAGGCGACTTTGTGATTTCAGACGAAATTCTTGACGTTCGAAAAGATGGTTACACAATTTTCCGTTGCACGCACTGCGCTCACCTCGAAGCAATCGCATTCGACAAAAGCAATGTGAAACTCACTTGCACACAATATCGCTGCCAAGGAGAATTAAAGCCCGCCGCTCAAGAGGCCGACGCATTTCGAACATACATGGGCCGCTACTACAACAGACCCCTCGTCGGCACATGGGCACACGCCCACACCGGCCAACTGGCTGCAACTGACAGACGACGAGTTGAAGACGCCTTCAAGGAGAAGCGTTTACCAGGCGATAAGGTGCCACGAGGAAAACGAGTTCAAGTTTTCAAGCAACATCCAATCAACATTCTTGCATGCACCCCAACAATGGAAATGGGTATCGACATCGGAGATCTCTCTGCTGTGTTCTTGCGTTCATTCCCCAGGAGCATAGCCAACGCAAACCAACGTCTCGGACGATCCGGACGAAAAACCGGTAACGCCATCAATGTTGCCGTGACAAAACTTGTGCCTCACGACCTGCACTATTGGAATGATCCGATGGCACTGTTGCAGGGCCGAGTAAATACACCGGGCTGCGAGTTCACGAATAGGCAAATGCTCTGGAGACAGTTCAATGCATACTGCTTGGATACATATTCCCTGCAGGCTGACTGCCCCGCGCTGCCAAAACCAAGCCTTGAAGACCCAGTCCCACTGATTCAGCACCCTTTCTGGCAGAATTTTCGGGCATATCTGAAAGAACAATCCCCAGCCTTATTGGCACCGTTCTTGGATACAGTCTTCGCAAATCATCCAGATGGTACGAGCTACAAGCGGATGAAGGAGCTTGACGAGTACTTTACAGATGCAATCAAGCAGGAACTCTTGTGGCTTACGATCTCAAAGGCTCTGACGAGAATCGATGAGAAAATTGCCGCAAGGAGAAAGCATGCGATTGAGGCTCAGCCACTCGGAAATGAATCAGAGAAGAACTTGGAAACTCAGCAACCCAACGCATTTGTGAATGACAATATAGAATCCCAGAAGATTCTCGAGAGAGCAGATGAAAAAGAAGGCGAACATGTCCGACTCAGTAAAGCCTGGGAAAAGTTAGGGGACGAAACCTATATCCTCTCGATGTTGGGTGACGAGGGTGTTCTACCTAATTACGCATTCCCAGAAACCGGAATTCAACTTGAGGCGACAATTCGTTTACCTGCTGAGAAAAAAGAGGGGGCCGGACCTCAAAAAGCTTCCTACAAGAACGTTTCAATATCTCGTCCTCCGCTACAGGGCCTGCGTGAGCTTGCCCCTGGTCAAACCTACTACCTTGACGGGTTCAAGATTCCGATTGTGCGTATCGACACAGTTCCTCAAAATAATGCAACTCGAAAGGTGTTCTGTCGGGAGTGTGGACAAACCACCAACCTCAAACAAGGCGATACTGAACAGGATCTGGATATACAAGTACACGACTGCCAGCATTGTGGAGCAGAGGAACAGCCTGTCGTTTCAGTGGTTGATTTCAACGTCGCAGTTGGACGAAGGGAATTCGATCGAGCTCAAATTCGAGACAATGAGGATGAACGTGAAAAAAATAGTTCCTTCGTTGAAACATACATAAACTATCTCGATGGAGATGCGAAAGAACACGCTTCGTGGGTCAGTGATGAGGAGCTCATAGGGGTTGAGTTTCGCACGAAAGCAACAATTACGTTCGCGAACCTAAATAGTGCAGACTCATTTGAAACTCCGCGCGGTTTTGAAGTCTGTTCCAGTTGCGGCGCCATCCCATCGCATAAAATAGAAAATGGGGAAACTGTTACCGAATTTCGTGGCAAAAGCACCGAAAATGTCAATCGTCACAAATTCACATGTCAGCACTTCTCATCACCAAATAATGCGCCTACCGGTCGAATTGGGCTATACCACGACTTCAAGTCTGATGTCTTACGCTTTACTGCATCACATCGAGATGAAGTTCCCAGCCTTGTTGCACTCTTGGATCTTTCCATGCGTTTGCTGCTTGGAGGGCAACCTGGGCACATCGAGACAATTCACTCTGAGCTAAAGACACTAGGGCGTGGATATCGTCACATCATTACGTTGTTTGACAATGTTCCTGGCGGCAGCGGTCATTTACTTTCTCTAATGTCTTTCACGAAAAGCGACGGTAAAGGCCTTTCCGAACTTCGAACTCTATTCAAGAAGACACTGAGAAAACTGAAAGACTGCGCTTGCACGAATGGTTGCTACGAATGTCTTCTTACCTACGACAATCAGTATTTACATGATCAAATCTACAAGCCGATGGCAATTTCATGGATAGAGCGATTTCTCGGTGCGAAGGATTGGAAGGTTCCAACGCGAACCCTTGTTTCGGAGACCAGAGAAAATTCCGCTTTCGACGGTTACGCCGAAGAGTTTTTGATTGATGGTCTGCTTGGCAGTAAAAATGGAAACTTCGGTATTTCTGGCTTGGAGTATTTCCGTCTTGTGAAAGGAACGGACGGACAGATTTACGAGATGGGTGGTTCCAAATTAGAGCATACACTGTTTATTGAAGCCACCGGTACACGCAAGGTTTCTCTTGATGGCTCAGTTGCTCCATATACAAAGCCAGACTTCTGGATTTACCGTTCGGAAAAATCCAATCCAGAAAATAAGATTCTGGTGGCATACCTTTATGTTGATGGACGTGATGCGCATATTGGCGCTGGTGATACAGATGCAAAAATATTTCGGCGTGACATCGCACTACGGCAACAGCTTCAAAAAGAATCAGGTCTACGCGTAATTACAATTACATATCAGATGATTGAAGCGTGGCTAAACCTTCGGAAAAACGGATCAATTAAAAAGCACGTCCAGACGAAAGACAAACCATTGCATCTCTTGAACGCATGGCTCTTTTCAGCTCTCTTACCATCTATTTCAAGGCAGATTCAAAACGTACGTTACGAAGAGTTGGTTCTCCAACTCCTTGCCGGATTTGTATCTGGAGTCTTTGAAGACCTTCTAGATCCAAAAACCGATTGGTTTGATGAAAATGATGACAAGTATTTTGAAGCAGCAACCCTGAAACTTAGCGAAGAACACCAATCGGCAAGGTGCGGGAACATCTTCTGGTCCAAAACAACCAAGGGAATTGTTTTAGACGCATCCCCTGAAGCGCGGCTTGCGGGTACTCAGAGAATTTCATCAGAGTTTTCCAGAGATTGGTCTCTTTGGTGGATTATAAAGCAGCTCAGCATGAAAAGATCGAGTCGAACATGTGATGTTCAGTTCGATCGCTAAAAGAATTGTGCAGAAAGAAATCCTCGAGAAATGAAATCAGAACTATTGAGACCGACATCTTGGAGGAACCATGGCAAAGGCGGAGGCTTCGGTCGAGGAGCTTGTAGGAATGATCGAACGCGGAGAGCTTCGCCTTCCGGAAATGCAGCGAAAGTATGTCTGGCGCTCAACGCGTGTCAGAGATCTTTTGGACTCTCTCTACAGAGGCTACCCATCGGGAGCGATTCTTCTTTGGGAGACTGACGAGGCTGTACCTCTTCAGGAGATGGCCATCAAACAAAACTCAAACCCATTTCAAACAACCCGGCTGCTTCTCGATGGCCAACAGAGGTTGACATCTTTGTCGGCTGTTATCCGCGGTGAGCCGGTTAAGGTACGCGGCAGAAAGAGGCCAATCGAGATCCTATTCAATCTTGACCACCCAGATCAATTAGAGTTTGTCAGCGAGGTTAACGAAGAAGATAACGGTGATGATGATGATCTCGAGCGGACTGAAGATGAAGAAGACTCGTCCGAAGACGAATTGCAGCAGCGATTTGATCGCATGACTTTTGTTGTTGCAACGAGAAAACTAGAACAGCTGCCGCAGTGGGTTAAGGTGAGCGATGTTTTTAAGACGGAGAAGGACCCTGAATTTCTGAAGCGAGCAGGCATAAACAGTTTCGATCATCAAAACTATGAAAAATACAGCCAGCGGCTTGCACGGCTTCGTGCGATCCGAAAATACGTCTATCGAATGGATGTGCTAGAGCGTAAACTCTCATATGATGAAGTGACGGAAATCTTCGTCCGCGTGAACTCGCTCGGCGCTCAGCTTCGCAGCTCGGATCTTGCCCTGGCTCAGATCACCGCCAAATGGCGCGGTTCTTTGGAGACCTTCAATAAATTCCAAGAAGATTGCGAAAAATCGGGATTCAATTTTGATCTTGGACTCCATTTACGCAACATGGTCGCCTTTGCAACAAACCAGTCGAGGTTTAAAAGCACCGGCTCCCTTCACATCGATACCATAAAAAACTCTTGGACCGACGGATGCCAAGGGATCGAATTCGCAATGAATGTTCTCAAAAACAATGCCGGTATCGAAAGTCCGGCCCTGCTTTCATCTACATTGATTTTAATACTGGTTGGTTATTTGGGGCATAAACGCGGGTACAATTTGACTCCCGATGAATCTCGACAACTTCGACAGTGGATACTCTTAGCAAATGCAAAAGGACATTATTCTCGCGGCTCCAGCGAAACAATTCTCGATCAAGACTTAGCAATCCTGCGCGACGGCGGTCAGGTTTCAAGCCTTCTAGACAAACTACGACAGCAAGTTGGCCGACTGGAAATTGAACCCGAAGAACTCGAAGGAAGGAACCAGCGGAGCGCTTTATTTAAAACAATGTTTCTTGCATTTCGAGCTGCAGGCGCAAAAGACTGGCACTCGCAGGTTAAAATCGCATTGGATCACTCGGGCTTTCAACACAAGCTTCAGTTCCATCACATCTTCCCCAAAAAGATATTGAAGACTGGATACACCTCACGGGAAGCTGATGATATTGCAAATATGAGTTTCATTGCCGGCAACACAAACCGTAAGATTAGCGCAAAGGAACCTAAGGAATACTTTCCTTCAATGATTGAGAAGGCTGGGCGAGAGTCCTTCGATCATCAATGCATTCCTACTGATGAAAAATTGCTGTCAGTGGATGCTTATAAGGATTTTCTAAAAAAGCGACGTGAACTCATTGCTCAACGCCTGAATCAGTTTCTTGCGGGTTGAGTTCGGGGACTTTACCCATCAAAGATGGTTGCCATTTTTCAAATTCCATCGTTGGATGTGAATGAATCAGAAATCGCTTGAGTATTTCCGTAAGGCCAAAAAGACTCTGTCACAACTGAAAGAGGAATGGAAAGGTTTTAGTAAGCAAGGGTACTCGACGATTCCCAAGATGCAATTCCGGACAAGGTCACTTGTCACTTTTTTTGCATTACCAGGCTTATACGACGCAATTTCATTTTAAGAATAATTCATGGGCCATCCGGACTCATCGCCTAGACATCAGTTCACCCACTTTGAAACAATTATAAGAGGGTTGCTTACCTTCGATGTCAATTTACCCGCTCCTTAGACAGGCTCCACGACGATGATCCTAATTCAAGAATATCCCTGTTTTTCATCCTCAAAGTGTCGAAAAATTTTTCTGAAAAATAATGAGCTTTCGAGGATCCTATTCGGAGTTTCAACATCTAAAATATAAATTCCAACACATCAGTAGTCTTTGACAGTTTTTACAATCGTTGGTCTTAAGCCACATGGAGGAAAGTAAACGATGAACAGTGATTTTGAAGACCAGCATTTTGGAATTTGCCTGCAGCAAGGAACAAATAGAAAATTCCTTTGGTTCCGGACGGAAGCAGAGCAACAAGAGACGATTCAAGCATTGCAGACTAATGACGGTTCTGCGCAAAGTTCAAGAATCGAATGGGCAGGCCATTTTGATGACCTCGTTTATACAAACTGCGAATTCAGCAGAAACCTTCACAAAAAGTTCTTCCAACTTCCTTGTGAAGTACAGGATGTTGAAAACGGGTATGTATCAGAGAAGAGTCGTTTCGATTTCTATAAATTCCTGAACAGTGATGATGCTTGAGAAGGTTAAAAATGGCAAAGCGTCGCAAGAAGGTAATTTTCTAAACAGGTTCGATCTATCCGTCGATTCGCGCTCAGCAGCAAAAAGAATTGTGGAAACACGGAGGAACGAGTCTCAAATCAGAGAAAAAAACATATCCCTCATGGCAATACTCTTCATCCATATGCCACAAACAGACACTTTATCCTTCTTAGTAATCGACACTTCGGCAGAAGGCTCCGAGTGTTTCGGCACTGAAATTTAGCGTCGTCCGGTCGGAGCGGAATTTTGTCAAAATCATCGGATACAAACGAACAGGTGAGGAAAGACTTGTCATTCTCAATGAACGACAAAATTGCGTAACATTTATCAAGTTTATTTCGGTTGGTGGTATGGACCCTTCCGAACCTTTGTACCCGATCAATTCGCATCAGAACATCGCGTTGTCGACATATCAATAGACTGTTTGCCACCAAAAATTCAAAGATTCCCATCTACCGGTGTCGCGTTGGTGGACTGTTCCGGGAAAACAATGGCAAATCAGGCGATAACACCCTTTTTTCAGATATTGAATAGATAAATGGAATTTAAACTGTTTTATTCTCAAAATATTTTGATTAGATAAAGAATATCCGGGCTCGAATTTTTAGAATTGGTCCCCTATCCATTTTCTCGGGTTTGAGTCTCGGAGGAGGAGACTGTGTTCCCCTATTCGCAGTCTTCTTTCTTTCACCAAAGCCACTTTAAACGAGCAACATTTTGAGTTCTCTGCCGCAATGATTTAAGTGCTGGCATTAGATGCATTCCGTAAAGATATTCGCCCAAATCTTCTTTGATTTCCCTGTGAAGGTCTGTCAGTACCCTCATGCTCGGTAATTTTGTCTCAGTTTCAGATTAATTGATTTTCCACGTGAGATAAATGACTCCAGACTCATTATCTCGGGGAGTAGCACCTCCACCCGTTTTGAGATTTGCACAGCATAGTGAACCTGTTTCATTTAAATACTTCACTACAAATGTGGCCACGTCTTCAACTATTTCGACCGAATCCGAGTCACAGAGACACACAATTGCCGCGAATTTGTGACCCTTTTCTGTTCTATGTGACTTAAGTCGACCAATGACGTTGTTTTCAGTCGAACGGCCAACATAGAATTCAATACGACCAAGCGCAGCCTCAATCTCATGAATGCGCGGTATCGCGTGAATCGCGCCCGCAGATATTTTAATTGCTTCGCCGACCGATGATATCCGTTGAGCATCACCAAGGGCGATATCTAGCATTTCATTATTCACCGTATCTATAGCGAAACAACGCATTGCTCTGACCTCCGCAAGAGTCTTTCTTCGCAGGTGGATCGGAGATTTTTTTCCGGACTTTATAGACTTTGAATTTTACACCAAGAATTACGTGAATAAACGCAAAGTTATTATCCCTTCCGAGCGATCCGAACTAAGGAATATTTTTCAGGCCATGTTGAAGGGAAGCATGTGTATACAAGACCGCTAGCGGCTGAAATAAAAAAAATCATGGAAACCTATTGCGACGGTCGTCCTAAACCATCCAACAATCCTCATCCGAATTTCCCCGCCGTCCCTTCAGCAGTCGGGCCTCAATTCCTCGTCGGACTGTTCCATCTGTGGCCACCAGACTCAACCCACCCCTCTGACGCAGCGAAATGGATATCTCTGCATTGCGTAGCCAAATATTTTCCACGTTCTCCAAGTGAGCTCGCTTCGAGTGCGTTTCTAGCTGAATCATCACAACAGGGCATTTACAAATACGGGCGAAGAATTGGAGGCTGTATGGCTCGTTCATATAACAACTTTCAATCCATCCTTTGCTCTGTATCAGCTCGTCTTGTGTGAGATTTTCAACTCCATCTATCAGAATCAGGTCTGTACCTTTGGCTGCACCCAGCTTGTTGAGCAAACGCTCGAGAGTCTGAATGCGAACGGCCAAACTTCGTCCGCGCGATTCGCCAAGCTCGAGCAAGTCGGGAAACTGATTTTGAAGACTCTCCAGTTCGCTCTTTCGTTGCTTTGTGAGCTTGCCCACAGATGCGTATTTGACGCGAACACCATCTTCCATTGCTCTCAGCAGGAGCTTGTCGACGTATGCGCTTGCCACCTCTCGTTGTTTCTCGCTCACTCCCTGAGTTTTTTGAGTTTGTGGCACAGTGATCAGCGAAATCTCTCCCATCGGGAACGTTTTATACTTCGCATCGAAACCATCAATGGCAGAACGCACA
>Ga0194116_10002860_pt1 | contig 21617 bp, 25 predicted proteins | sample TA2MahsurfametaG_4_FD_148617 | JGI IMG/M metagenome (GOLD analysis project Ga0194116, IMG submission 148617) | Freshwater microbial communities from Lake Tanganyika, Tanzania - TA2015008 Mahale S9 surface | ecosystem: Environmental > Aquatic > Freshwater > Lake | place: Tanzania: Lake...
GTCCACCAGTGGTTCGTGGACAACTGCCAAGACGGTGTAGACGACTGTCGCCAATCGCATGTAAATCGTGAGCAGTTAGAGAACTTGCTAGCGGCTTGTAAAGAAATCTGCGCCGACCACACTAAGGCTGAGAGCATCCTGCCAACAGCGGAAGGCTTCTTCTTCGGTAGCACCGATTACGACGAGTATTACTTCTCCGACATTGAGGACACCGTAAATCAGTTGGAAGGTGCCTTGAAGTTGGACGAGACATGGGAGTTCTACTACCAATCGTCATGGTAAGGTTGCCATTAGACATAATAGGCTATAAGGTGGGGGCATGACTAACCGAACGGTACATAAACTTACCCTTTCCGAACAAGATGCCAAGGATGCGATTATTCACATCAACATCTTCCGTAAGGGACGCGAACTTGAAGACACCATCTACACCGTTACTTTCCTAGAGGATGACGATGATGGCACTCTGTTTCTGGAAGTGTACGAGGACAGCAATCCAGATACATCCATCGCTAATCATTACCCTGAGTTCTTTACGATGTATCAAGAAGACCAGCACACGCACGGTCTCACCACCACAGTTGATGGGGAGATTATCTAATGGAATTGCCTGCGTGGAAATACGACATCAACAAGGAGATGGAAGACCTGCCCCTGTGGAATGTCACCTTTACTGGCGATTTCGCCGTAATCATGACAAGCATCCGTGCCGAGAGCGAGCAAGATGCCGAGACTTTGGCGCATAACTTTCTTGTGGATTACTACGACTTTGACCTTGACGACTTCAAGTCCGAGGCAACTCTGGCGTTCGGTGAGGGAGACGAATAATGAGTGCTGACCTGATGATTATAGCCATTGAACTGAAAGAGACCAAGGATAAGTGCCTGAAGCGCATCAACAAGTTGGACTGGTCTGACGTTGATGACATGTGTGACCGCTTTGAGAACGCTGGCGTCATTTTTGACCGATACGCCGTAGAAGAATGGGATGAAGTGGAATGTATGAAAGAGCGGTTGAGGGAAGCCGTTGAGTGCGTCTACGACGAACACTCGCGCACGCGAGACTGTACTACTCTTGCCGTTGATGGCATCGGCAGGTTTCTTGTGACTGGCGGGACCTGGGACGACATTCGGGGCCACGGCGAGACGGTCCGCGTTGGCGTCGAGTGGTTGGTCAACTCACGGAACCCATCTGATAAATGGGATGATTTCCTTCTGTTCCACGAGTTCTTATGCTACCCATTCTGGGCGAAGCCGAACAGCAAGGAACGCAAGGAATGGGAAAAGATAGGGAGAAAACGAAAGTGAAAACCAAGACGACCTACAACCACGCCATTTCAATTTCATTTGCGGTTAGCGGTTCTAAGTGGGAAGACCCACATAATTGCGTCAAGTACGAGAAAGAGCGCGTCATCGGGGCCTTGCTTCAACGTATTGCCCTGCTCATGACTGACGACATTGAGTTTCACGAAGCATTCAGTGACTGCTGGGACACCTACGAAGAGTCCAACGACGAGTATGTATCGGAACTCCAATGACTTCCACCACCGTACCTGATAGCCACGAAGTAACTTACCAGTGCTGGGTCAGTGTGCTTGTTGACGTTCATGACGACAGCGGGACCCTGACTGAAGGGCAAATAGAACAGCGAGCCAGAGACCTAGCAATCAAGCACATTCCCAAGATGAGCCCCGACGAAATCCTCGTTGAGTACGAAGCCCTGCTGTAATGTTGCGCTATTTGATTAGTACCTGTAAGGTGTTGCTATGGGATTAGACCAATACTTATACGCAAGGAAATACACATCTGACACCGACTTCTTGGGTGCTGAGCGCAAGGCTCTTCACGGCAAGTTGAAGGAAGCCATTGGTGATGCTGCCAAGTATCAAGGTGGCAACCTGAAATCCATTTCAGTAGAAATGGAAGTCGCCTATTGGCGCAAGGTGAACTCCGTCCACCAATGGTTCGTGGACAACTGCCAAGACGGTGTAGACGACTGTCGCCAATCGCATGTAGACCGTGAGCAGTTAGAGAACTTGCTAGCGGCTTGTAAAGAAATCTGCGCCGACCACACTAAGGCTGAGAACATCCTGCCAACAGCGGAAGGCTTCTTCTTCGGTAGCACCGATTACGACGAGTATTACTTCTCCGACATTGAAGATACCGTAACTCAGTTGGAAGGTGTCTTGAAGTTGGACGAGACATGGGAGTTCTACTACCAGTCATCTTGGTAGTCGTATCTCATTAGTACCTGTAAGGTTATAGCATGACCAATCCACTCAATCTTGGACACGAATACAGTCAGCCGGAGTTCAACACGACGCTGACCTATGAAGAGTGGGTTAATAAGTTCAAGCCCCAGCAGAACCATCTTGTCCGAGACGCATCGTTTGAGGGCATGATGTTTGAGACTTGGGGCAACGAACTTGACTACATCTGCGAATGTGTCCGTAAGGGCGGGAAACTGTTTGTCTGGACTTACATTGACGGCGACAACGGTACTTACATCGTTGAGGGTTATCGCCTTGTCAATCGCATCGGCTACTTCCTGTGCCACGTTCCGTTTGAGGAAAACACGGCATACGAGGTTGAAGTTAGCAAGGACGATAATACTGAACTATGGTACAAGCCGAGGCATGTCAGCAAGGACGCACAATGACCACCGTCAAATCAGTGATTGAGAAACTACAGAGACTGAACCCCGATGAACACATCCTGTTTGATTACTTCACCAAGCGCGAGGGCGACGAAGTTCTTGCTAACAAGTTTGACGATGACGAGTTTGAAATGTCGCAAGAGGCCTGGTTGGATGCGGTAAAACGCGCTGAACATTGGTACATCGTTCTTGACTATGAAACATTTCGTGAAGCGGTCATTGGGGCGCATAAGGACGAAGAAATCAAGAAGAAGGGCAAGGTAGAAAAATGACGACCAAGAGGAAAGTCAAGACCAAGAAGAGGGGCAAGGTTTCGCTGTGTTGCGGAACTCCGTTGACGAAAGACAAGTGGGATAGAACCATTTGCTCCGAGTGCGAGCAAGAACTATCCCCGTGCTGTGGCGCGGCGGTGACAGTTGCTTATGACGGCGAGTTGAGTTGCAAAGTGTGTTGGGCAGGTGTGTGGTGAGCAAGGTAATCATCAACATCCAAGACGGCACGGTCGTAGACCTAGACAACTCGGTAGATGAGTAGACAGAAATGAAGAGCATCGACCCAGAGTTCAGCGCGCTAGTCAAGCGTGTTATTGAACAGAACTCCGAAGTGCTGAAGCGCCTTGCTGAATTCGATGCCGAAGAGGAAACAGACGTCGTTGAAGGGGCGCCGGTTGTCGAAGAAATTGTTATTGAAGAAGTTAAGGCGGAAGACGTAGCCGCCGCAATCGATGAGACAATCGCAGAAAATGCAGGTAGGAGACAGGAAATGAAGTACTACTGTGACAGAATCATGCTGCGTTACCGCATCAACCGTTCATGGGGTGACGGCATTATCGAAGCCCTGTGGTGGGCGTGGCGCGGCAAATCATTCCCGGACATGCTGAGCATGCGCGAAGTGACACAAGAGTCGAAGCACGGAACAGAAACAACAGATAGAGAATCAAAATGAACGACACCAACAAATCGGAAAAAGAAACCGGTACAATACGCATCAACCCCTCCGGGTTCGGGTTCTTCACCCCCTCGAACGCCCCCAAACGCTACGGCCTGCACAACCGAAAAGACTCGACGTACATCGCCGGTGCGATGCTCAAAGGAATATACGACGGCGACACCGTGACCCTTGAAAGAAGCGGAAAAAACGTCAACAAGATCTCGCTGGTATCCAGGGGCCGCAAATACTTCATAGGCTCCGTGGGTGCCGACGGCAAAACCGTGACCATGGATCCCGGTCTGGGGAACGGAACGTTCACCCTGATCGAACGCCAGACCCCCGACGTCACCGTACGCTTCACCCTTAACAAAAAACAGGCGAAAGTAACCAAGGTCATCGGCAAAAACTACTCCCCTGAAGAACTCTACGAGAGATTCATGTACAGGTTCAACCTCCCCAGCGAACCCGTACAACTAAACCAGGGGGCGGCCGAGTCGCTGCTGCGATCGGTGAAGAACAAGAACCGCTACCTCCACCTGCGTCACAGCCTGAAAAAACTCACCGCCATAACCATAGACAACGCCGATACCATGGACGTGGACGACGCCCTGAGCGCCGAACTGTGCCCCGACGGCGCCATACGGGTATGGGTGCACATCGCGGACGTAGCCGAATACATAGGCGAAGACTCCTACCTGGACATGGAGTGCCGAAAAACCCCGACAAGCACCTACTCGCCTTACGGGGTGCGGCACATGCTGCCCGAAGTCCTCTCCACCGAGGCCATAAGTCTGCTGCCGGGCAAGGACCGCCTGGTTCTGTCCGCAGAGTTCGTGATCGGCGCAAACGGTGCGGTAACCGCGACCGACGTGTACCACGCCACCGTGAGGATCAACAAGAAATTCAGCTACGAAGAAGTGGACAAACTACTGGACGAGGGGGTAGGAGCGGGTATAGACCCGAACGTGGCGACCCTGGTGCGCGTGCTGCGCACCGCGGCAAAGAGACTCGGCGTGACCCGAGACGCACGGGCAGGAATGGACACCCTCCGGGAAAAATCCCAGGGGGAGGCCCACGAGATAGTGGAGCGCCTGATGGTGTGCGCGAACGAGTCCGTCGCCAAGTGGATGAAGGCCAGAAGCATACCTACGCCACGACGGGTGCACGCCACCCTCGGAAACGCGAGCGTGGACATCATCGAAAAATCCCTCAACGAGATGGGAATCATCGCGCATTTCAACAAACCCGTGGATCCCGTGGCCCTCATGGCGGCCCTGCGACAGGTAGAGGAAGGCCCCGACCTTACCCGCATGTTCAAACTAATAGCCAAGGAACTCGGAAGGGCGTACTACACCTTCGAGGAAGGCAGCCACTTCGGTTTGGTCTCCGAGGACTACCTGCACTTTACCTCACCCCTAAGGCGCTACCCGGATCTGCTCGTACACAGGATGATCAAAAAGTACCTGCGCGACGTGCACATCGGCAACCGATCCTTCAGGGACGCGGTGAGCAAACTCACCCCCTTGCTGGACCACACCAACTCGGTGACCGGCGAGGCGGCGTGGGCAGAAAACTCCCTTTATGCGGCCAAAGGCATATCTTCGCTCGTAGTCGGGGAAGTGCACCGCGGCGTGGTGTCCGGGACAAAGAACTCGGAAAGCGCCATCTACCTGGACGGAACCGGAGTGACCGCCACACTTCGCGGGCGATACGCGCCGGGGACACGAATCAAGGTGCGCATCAAGAGCGCCAACCTGCACACACTAGAAGTAGTGGTCAGCGAAGCCTGACCTAAAACCTGGCTTGCGGGGCTGACCTTTCGACCCGGTCGAGAGATTCGTCCGGCGCGAAAACAGGTTCATCCGCCAGACCGCACCAGGATGCGTGGGGGAATCGCTGACATTCTATGCACTCCTCCGGCGAGGGTACTGCCTCATCCAGCACCTGGAACAAATCCGGTGCTGGTTTCCTCTTCAGGCGGCGCGCCTCTCTGTGCGCCCTCTTCTTTCCTTTGGCCATCTTCTACGTCCTCCATGCACTACGTGCTAACACCGTGCATCCTGCCCCGCGGTGCTTGAAACGAGGGGGAACGGGTGCTTCTAGATACAGTGCGCAAGGGAAACCGTATGTCAAACCTCCACTGCACCATTGCCTAAAGCGGCGCGGCCGGTACCGTCCTAGACATGCCCGAGTTGGTGGAAGTGGACATAGTGGCGCGCGGCCTGCACGAGGTATTGAAAGGCAAACTGATAAAGAAAGTTAGGTGCGGAACGAACCCCCGGTTCAAGGAAGCGAGATCCGCGACAAACTCACGGGTGAACGGGGTCTCCAGGCGGGGCAAATACATAATGGTTGACCTGACCGACGGCAAAAACATGGTGCTCCACCTGGGCATGACCGGGCAGATACTGGTAAACATCCCCGCGGACAGCCACGTACGCGCGACGTTTGTCACCGAGTCGGACACGGTGCGGCTACGCGACCCGCGGGGCTTCGGTATGGTGAAAGTAGTGGGAAGCGGCGAGGACCACGGACTGGGCACCCTGAACTCCCTGGGGCCCGAATACTACGAAAAAACATTCACCCCGGAGCACATCGGTGCCGTAGTGGGCCGTTCCGGGCGATCGATAAAAACCATACTACTGGAACAGAGCCTGCTGGCGGGGGTCGGCAACTACATCTGCGACGAAGCCCTGCATGAGGCCCGTATACACCCCCTAAAACGCGGACTGACCGCGAAGGAATGCGCCAAACTCCACCGAAGTTTACTGGACGTGGTCACAAACAGCATGGCGCACGGAGGAGTCAGTTCCCGGGACTACGTGCACATAGACGGGAGCAGAGGATCATACCAAAACCATTTGAAGGCCTACGGTCGAGGGGGACTGCCCTGCAAGACCTGCGGAACAAAGTTGACCAAATCCACCGTATCCGGAAGAGGTACGGTATACTGCAGGTCCTGCCAAAAACTCTAGCAAACCCTTTGAAATCTACTTTTTGCGCTTGTTGCGGTTTATGGCTCGCGACCTGTTTGCGGCCTTCCGTCTTTTCCGGGCCTTGGCGTCCCTCGAACGTCCTCTGCCAGACGGACGCGGGGCGGAAGCGGCGTAGACCGACGCGGAACCAGACGACCGAGTATCCTCGACGACCGGCGCAGCGGGGGCGACCGGCGAGGGTTCGGGCACCCCGAGCCTGCGACGGGCCTCCTGCACGGATATGCCCCCCATCTTAGCGGCGGTCCTAAGCATCTTATCGTCCGGTTTTAAGCCACTGGACGACGGCGACAAGTTGGTCGGGCTACGCAACTTTCTCACGGTTTTGAAAACCCTGAACCCCAGGAAACCGAAAAACAGAACCAGGGCAGTCACGCAGGACCACATGAAAATCTCAGCCATGCCTACTCATGGTCGCCAAAGGGCGCCATATGTCCCGCATTAGAGGCCAGCAAAGACCGAACGAAACCAGTGGACCAAAACACCCAGCAAAACGCTGGTATCGCGTTCGCCCGCGGGGGTCACGCGACTCGATTGACTGAGAAGCCCCGGCGGGCACTATTAGTAGGGTGAGCGTGGCCAAATTCGCAAAACATCTGCCGACCGGAAAAGGCCTCGATGCGGTATTCGTAAAAAGCGTAAACGCGCATAACCGCCTAAACATTTCAGCACCACCCAGCCACGAACTGATCGTCGAACACTGGGGGGCGCTGAAGCAGGCAGACAGGAGCCTGCTGGCGGGGATCGCCGATAACCCGGACACCCTAGAGTACATCACCGACCACATGGACGACGACATCGACGTGGCCCTGGCCCTGTTGAAAAACAGGAATCTTCCACACAAGTGCATTGCCCAGGTACTGGAACTGCTGCCGGCGGGCACGGCCATCTCCGTCCTTTACCGTTACAAAAACCCGTCAGAACTGGCCTTGATATGCTCGGAGAACACGAGCATATTCGGTATAGGAACCCCCGTCGGCGGAACGGGCAGGCAGGGAACACAAGTTGGCGGCGGTGACAACAACGGATTGAAGGAAATACGGGGCACATTCTACGAAAAATGCGGGCGGGGCGCGGGCGAGGCGGACGACTACGACACATTAAAGACGCTGGAGAAATACGTACCCCATGAGTACCGCTGGAACCTGCTAAAGGGTCTGCTGGAAAGCGACTGCGGATACCGCAACATCGACATAGACTACGTATGCGACCTGATGGTCGACGACGGGGAAGACCAGTACAGCCCCCGACTCTGGGGTCTGTGCGGAAAGATAGCCGGATCACGCGGATATGCAAGCAAGTGCATCAACCTCCTAGGAAAGATAAAATCACCGGACATGCGGGCGGCCATGTTCGCCGAAGGCATACCACTGGTCCACCTCTTGCGGGGTCTGGACGTCACGTTCAAAAACAGCGTACTGGCCGCCATCGCCCAAGCACAGAGGAACACGGACTGCCGGTCCTTGAACCTACAGGACACCAGGGCCTCCAGCCATCCGGATCTGGCCGAGGCCCATCATTCCCTCAAACACGACCAGGAGGCCGTTAACTGGCTGGTGGCGAACGCCGACAGCGCTACGGTCGGTGCCACGGTCTGGCAGAGCCAATCAGACCACTTGATCGCGACCGTCCTGCGCAGCAACGTCCACTCCCACCTGTGGGCAAGCAAGCACATCTGGAAACTGAACACAATCTGGCCGAAACTCGGGGTCAGGCACAAGAAACAGATAGCGGATAGCTTGACCGACCTGCACAGCCTCCCCGTGGGAGCCGTGCGCGACTGGGTAATCGAAGAAGGTCCGGACAAACTGGTGCGTGCCCTAGTATTGAAAAAAAACGAGATCAAAAAACTCGTAACCAGGCTCGAGGACAACCAGGACATCACCGTGGCCTGGATAGTGGCCATGAACGCGGAGAGGCCCAAAGACCGCACCTTGGCCGCCGTGGCCGGTATGCGGGACGAAAACTGGACAACACACCTGCCCACCTGGCTGAACTCGGCGGGCAGCGGCGAGATAGTGAAACTTTGGCAGACCTGCGACATCGATACCAGATCTAAGATAAGCGAATACTTGATAGCGTCTTTGCGCGGACACGACGACACCCTGTGGGTGGACCAGATCATAGGGGGGATCACCGCGCAGTGGAACAAGGCCCCCGACCGGATGCAGGAAGCGGCAGCGCACTGGCTGAACAGGGAACTGGGGGAGAACACGGAAACATGGGACACGGTCCTGTCCCTATACGGCGAATGGTACGGCACACTCGAAAGCCTTCGCGACGTCGTCAAGAACCTATAAGACAGCCTCACGGCCACTGTAGCCGTGAGGCTGACCTCGCGTCGGGCCGGACCGTATGTGCACAATCCTTTTGCCGGCGGCGCTATCGTCACACCTATGCGTAACGCTTACACCATATAGTGCACCCGGCGGGCGGCGGGGCAAAGAGGCAACCCCATGGGGTGACAGTTCGGGCCCGCGGCGCACCAGTACTGTGCATGACCACAGAGGGCGTAAACTCCATAACACTCAAGGACGTGGATTACTCCTACCCGGGGTCCCGCAAAAAAGCCCTGCAATCCGTCAACTTCGCCCTAAACCCCGGAGATTTCACGGTCCTCACGGGGGTCAGCGGGTCGGGCAAAACCACCCTAATACGTGCCCTACGCGGGGAGATCGTCCCGACCTCCGGCGATCTGCAGATCCTGGGAAGGTACGTAAGGAAAAAGAAAAACATAAAATCACTGATGCTGCGAAGGCGTATAGCCGTAGTTTACCAGGACTTCAAGCTGATACACAACAAAACCGTATTCGACAACGTCGCCTATCCCCTGGAGGTGGCCGGTTACTGCCCGGCTGCGGTAAGGGCCCGGGCCATGGACTCCTTGCACGCCCTGGGTATGGAAGGCTACGCGGACAAATATCCTAAAGACATCAGCGGAGGCGAGGCACAGAGAGTGGCCATAGCCAGAGCCATCGGCATGAAGCCGGACGTTCTACTAGCCGACGAACCGACCGGAAACTTGGACGTACGCTCGGCGGCCAAGGTGTTCTCCGTGCTGCAAAACCTCAGTTGCGGAGGCGCGGCAGTACTGGTGTCCACCCATAACACGATTTTCGCGAGGTCCGTTGGCGGCAGGATGCACGTCATGGAGGAAGGAGAACTTTTTACCCCCGGAGAAAGCCTTGTATAGGGTGACGCGCATATTGAAAGAAACCTTCTCCGGGGTACGGGCAGACGCCCGGGCGTGCCTGTTGAAAATATTCGTGCTAACCGTAACCATCACCACGGTCACCTGCGGGGTACTGGTCGGCCTGCAGGGAAACCACGTACGCGACTACTGGGAAGGCAGAACCGACGTCAACGTGTACCTGTGCACCAAAACAAGCATAGGGGACCGCTGTTCCGGGATCGCGGATTCGGCAGCGATAGCGCAAATCGGCGACATCCTACTAGGGAGTCCCGCGGTAAAGAGCGTAGAGTTCGAAAACAGGGAGGCGGCCTGGAACAGGTTCACGAAACGATACAATACCGTCAACCTCATCAACTCGATCAGTATACTATCGATACCCGAGTCCTACAGGGTCAAAGTAGTCGACGGGCACACCCCGCAGGATATCGCGGATCTCCTGACCAACGTCATCGGGGTGGACACCGTAACCAGTCAAGAAGCCGCCCTGAAGCCATTCATGAAGATCCTGAGGTCCGCGCAAATCGGGATAAACGCCCTGGCAGGCATACAGATCCTCTGGGCCGTGCTTTTGCTCGGGCACACCACCAGGGCGACGGTGAGGCACAGGCGAAGCGAACTGGAGGTAATGCGACTGGTGGGAGCCAGTAGATGGAGGGTGCGCGCACCCTTCATCATGGAGCACCTTTTGGAGATGGTAATAGGATCCCTCCTGGCATACGGCGCACTGTGGGCTCTGCACCAAGGGTTGTACCAGCCCTACATCGACGCGGACACCGCAGGACTAAGACTGGTGGACATGCGGGAGGTCGGAAGGTCGCTGCTCGGGGTCTCCGCCATAAGTTCGCTATTCCTGATTCTGTTCTCCGCGGTATCGTTGCGCAAAATCACCCGTTAACCGGTGGATGCGGGGATAGGGCGCGAACGAACCGAGTAACGTCTACACGGCCTGAAGACTGCTGTAATCCTGATCCCCCGACGGCATGTGCTCGAAGTCTATAACCCCCATCTCCTCGAAACGGTGACGCAACCATGCGTCGTTGCGGTCCAAGAGACCCAATTTCTTGCAGTTGGGGACGATCTTGGCAAACAACATCTGTTGAAAAACCTTACGGGTGGGGTCGCGGAACGTCAAAGGTACTATATCCCGGGAGCGTACCCCCATGCGCTCCCAAACTTCCTGCTGAATGAACCGATCCCGCATGCGTATGCTCGCGTCGTACGCGAATTCCTGCCGGTCCTTCATTTCCGCGTCGGACATCCCCTCGTACGCCTCCCGTAAACTCAGGACACCGAACGCGACATGCCGCGCTTCGTCGCTCATCACGTACTTGAGGAGATCTTTCAGCAGGGGTTCGCTTGTAGACTGGCGCAGGTAGCCGAAAGCCGCCAGGGCCAGACCTTCGACCATGATCTGCATTCCCAGGTAGGTGAGGTCCCAGCGAGAGTCGAGAAGGACGTCGTCTAGAAGTATACGCAAATGAGGATTCACCGGATACCCGCCACCCAACTTGTCGCCAAGATACTTGGCGAAAACCTCGACGTGCCGGGCCTCGTCCATCACCTGGGTGCTGGCATACATCTTGGCGTCGTACCACGGCACGGTCTCCACTATCTTGCTGGTGCACAGCAGGGCACCCTGCTCTCCGTGGAGAAACTGAGACAAAATCCACTTCCTGCTATGCACGGCGAACTCCTGCCACTCCTTATCCTGCCAATGCTCGACCACAGTTCCGCGGTAATACGAGGGATCAAAACCCTCCCCGAGGATCTCCCTGTCCTGGCGGGCGACCTTGTCCATGTCCACGTCGAGGTGCCACGGAAGTACCTCGCTGGAGTTCCATTGCCCCGTTTTGGCCTTCTCGTAAAGCTTCGCCAGGTTCTCCCGGCTGGAAAGATAGTCCCACGTAAACAAGGCAGGGGACGGATTAGGGGAGAAGTGCTGTTTCTCCCCGGGGTCGGTCAGGGGAACAGACAGGATGGCGTCCACATCAAAAGAATTATATCGCATGCCTTGTACGGTCTGCGGGCGAGGGAGTGATACAAGCAGGAATCCCCTAATTATAGGGCGTACGTTGTTTTCGGGGGTACGGGCAACCGGCACACTTTCCCCATAAATAGGTCAAGCAGTGCACTTTTGTGCACTGCTCAAACTAAAACAATGGCATCAAGTGCCACGCGGCGAAGCCGAACAGCGCCAGGGCTGCGGCGAGACGTCTACGCGCGTAGACGTCTTTTTTCAAATTGTTGAGCATTTTATGGGTTCCTTTGTGGTTGTTGGGGTGCCTGTAACCGTTGGCGCCGGGAGCGGGTCTTACTGATCCACGCTGGTAACCGGGACCGCGGTCGTACCCGTAGTGCCCATCGGCGCTCCTTCCTGTTTGGACAGTATGCCGGTAACCAAAATCCCCTTTGCGTCCGTATGGGTTCCGATGACGCCTTTGTACCAGTGGTTTTTCTCCTGCTCGTCACGCATTACGGTCACGTAAACCATACTATACTCACCATCTTCAAGTTTGGTCTGGCTCTTGTCGCAATCGTCGTCGGACATGCAGAGCCCCACCTTGGCATACATGGCCAATATCTTGGAGGGGTCGTCCTCGTTCTCGTGATAAATCCTCATATAAACCTGATCGGCGGTCAGGGAACTTATGGTGTAGGATCCCGTGTAGGGCCTGGTGTTTGTGTCCAGCGGCTCGAGGATACCCGCTTGCTCCATCAGGACACGGGTAGAGTCGGAGACCGACATCTCGGGACCATAGCGGCCAATCTGACTCGAGGGCAGGTTGATGGAGGCGTCGACGAAATAAACCGGTCCAGGGGTCGCCTTGTCATCGGCGGTGATGGTTAACGGCTTCTCGAGCGGCAACGAATCGGCGGAACCGGGGAAACTACCAACAACACGAAAACCCAGGGCCGCGACAATCAAAACTCCCGCCGCCCCGACTACTATCTTTACTGGCATGGATAAGGACTGCATAGGTAATACTAGTTCCGCAACCCGCCCATAAGTCCATAATAGCGAAAGAGGAGCGGAGACCTTTGCGGTCTCCGCTCCTATTCTTTACATCAAGACGTCTTGGGTTTACGCAAAAGGCGATAACCCAGGTACGCGGAAAGGCCTGCGGCCCCGTAAGGTAGATACCTGAGGGGGTCGTTGCCGGTCTTTCGTGCATCCTGCGGAAATACTATTTCCGGTTCGGCCTTGTCGGCGTTCAACAGGTCCAGAAGCTCCTGAGGAGTGGCCACGTTCAAAGACGGGGTTTCCGCATTATCCTGCTGGTTGTTGCGCGACTTCTTCCCGGTTTTATCTGTGACCGGGGTCGGCGTTTCCTGAACAGGCAACGACGGCAAGGTCGGTGACTCCAATTCCGGCAACGCGGGCATGACCACCACAGGGGCGACCAGTGCAGGCGAGACGGTGGTTTCGGAGCCCGAGTTACTGTCGTCGTCCTCTTCGTTGGACCCCGCATTCGCTGAACTCGAGGCGCCCGGCGAAGCCGCATTGGGCAGCGTCGGGGTCGTTAGAGTCGGCAGCGCCGGCAAAGTCGGCACGGTAAGTGCCGCCGGGGCCGGCAAAGTCGGCACGGTAAGCGCCGCCGGGGCCGGCAAAGTCGGCACGGTAAGCGCCGCCGGGGCCGGCAAAGTCGGCACGGTAAGCGCCGGTGAGGTCGGTACCGCGATAGACGAAGTCGCCGAAGTCGAACCCTGCGTATTGGTTGAGGGTAACGTCGGGACAGGTAGTGTCGGGGTCGTTAGAGCCGGCAGCGCCGGCAAAGTCGGTGTCGGCAACGTCGGTGTCGGCAACGTCGGTGTCGGCAACGTCGGCGACGTCATTCGCGCATAGCCAAGGGCGGCATCCCGAGCATACACTCTGGATCCAACGCCAACAGACAGTAGCGCTACTACGCTAATAAGTACTTTTCGCATGTTGTTCCTTCCACGGACCCGTAGGTCCTTTGGTGGGGTTTATGGTTTATGTTACCTTCACTACCGTTGCCGCCGTTAGGTCCAACACTACTAGCGGTCCCGGATGGGCAGACCTTCGGGAATGTCGAAATCCAAGGGATCTATATCGCTGCTGTAGGCCACCGCTTCCCGGGACCCCGACTCCGTATCCCAGCCATACCCGGTAGCGGCATTGCCGATCGGGATCAACTCGTTCTCGCTGGCGGACTTATTTATCCTGGAAGCGCGTTTGCTGATCTTGTCCGATTCTCTGTTCAAAATCTTGTCGCGCGCATCCTGGGCCTTCTTCTCGGCGGCCTCGATGGCGGCCTGCTTACGGCGGCGCTTGGATGCCTCTTTGGCGGCCGCGGCGTCCCGCTTCTCCTGAGCGGCGGCCTCCTGGGCCGCCTTGGCTTCGGCCTTCTTGCGCTCCTTCTCCAGACGCTTGACTTCCTTTACCTGTTTCCGCGCCTCAGAAGCTTGTCCCGCTATTAGTTCCTTTTCGTGTTCTATGCGTATGGCAGCTTCTTGTGATTTTTCCTTCTCCCTGATTTTTTCCAATTTCTTGGCCTCGGCCCTGTCCTCGACCTGCTGCTTCTTGCGGGCTTTCTCTTCTTTCTTGTTGTTTATCCTTGTTAGTTTCCGCGCGTTTCGTTCGGTCACTTTCTCCTCGGAAACTTCCTTCGACTTGTCCTCCACCAATTCCTGCGTCGAAACAACTTCGTCCGCTCTAGCATCCGCGGCCCGTTGCCTGCGCGAGGATTTCGGACTTTCTATGACGTTCTGCTGACGCGCTTTCCGCAAACCCTTGGTGATTTTGGCGGCTTTCTTCGCCGAACTTTCGGCTTCGGCGGCCTGCTTCTTGACCTCTCGCATGGTCTCTTTGGAGGCCGCCCTGACTATGCGACGTTCTTTGATGCGCCCAAACAGGGAAGGTTTATAATCCTCAGTGTCCTCCTCTTGGTCCCGGATCTTGCGCCTGGAAACTTTCTCCTCCTCTGGGGAGTCCTGCGCGGTGGCCTTGGCTACGGAATCCCTAGTGTCCGCGAGTTTCTTCTCGACTTTGGCCAACTTCCTGCGGGCCTTTTCTTCCTTGCGTATCTGCCTTGCGGACTTCTCGATGACGACAGGGGCCTCTTCCTCGCCGTTCTCCCCCTGCTCTTCCTGCTCTTCCTCCTCGTTTTCCGGGACAAGAAACTCAGTTTTCCGGAACGCCACTTCCGGTCGCGGTCTCTCGCGTATCTCTTTGCTGAGCGCATCTAGATCCACGGTGTAGGCGTTGCGAGCCTCCTCGTCGTCCACCAGCTTGCGGTGATTCAAAACGAGACTCGCCTTGGTTACGTCGAGAGGACTCAATTTTTCTAGCACGCCGACATCCAGGCTTTCCAACCACTCCTGGACCAAATGGCGATCGGCCGGTAGCAGCGGTGCGAGAAGCAGGTCTATGTAGTCTTCCGGCGTGGTAAACTCCGGATCCAGGTACTCGTCCTTGGTGTAATACCTCTCCGTGGACGTGCCCGTAACCTGGGTATCCTTGTCCGGCTGCAAAAGAGTGCCTTCCCCTGCCGCGGAAACGGTGCCCGCGTCGCCCGTGATGCGGTCTAAACCTTGTCCTTGACCCGCTATGTTGTCCCCGGGTGCTTGCGGGACGGAACTTGACGGGGTGTAAACAGGATCCGGCGCGGAAACTACCGATACCCCTGCGCTATCGATACTACTTGTCTTCTCTTGGTTGAAGGCGGGTTCTATACTTGAACGCGCTTCGATCGGCTTGTCTGCCAACTCGTCCTGGGGGGACTCCGTCGGTACGGCATCCTCCTCGGCGGATCGTTTGGCTTTCTTGGCCTCTTCTTTGGCGGATCGTTTGGCTTTCTTGGCATCCTCCTTGGCTTTTTGTGCGGCAAATTTCGCCTCCTCCTTAGCCTTGGCGGCGGCCTCGCGATCAAGACGAGCTTTCTCGACCCGGGCCTCACGCTCGGCCTGACGTTCCTTGGCGGCAATCTCCTCGCGCTCCTTGGCGATGCGGTCCTTCTCGATCTGGGCCTCACGCTCAGCCTGACGTTCCTTGGCGGCCTGCTCCTGACGCTCACGCTCCTCCTTGGCCGCAGCTTCTTTAGCCGCCTCTCTGGCTGCACGAGCCTCAGCCTTAGCCTTGGCGGCGGCCTCGCGATCAAGACGAGCTTTCTCGACCCGGGCCTCACGCTCAGCCTGGCGCGCCTGTCTCCTGCTGGTAGCCTGTTCAGCCATATCCCTCTCATATTTCTTCAGCTGTGCTTCCCTGGCGGCTATGTCCTGCGTCACCCGGCTCCGCTCCAACTGGGTCGTTTGAATGCTTAAGGTTTTCTCCAGAGCACGCAAGTCCGTAAGACGCGCTTCCGTATCTGAGCGAGAGGTGCTGATTTCTCGAGATATTTCTGCAATACTTTCCCGCAACCCGTCCACCATTTCATTCCTGCCGGACTCCTCTCTGGCAGCCTGGTCGAGGGCGGTGCGTGCATTCGCCATCCTCTCCTCTACAATTTTCAACTGCGACATTAGAGCATCACGTTCGGCGACAAGACTCAATTCTTGTCGCAGACCCTCTAGATCCCTAGATTGCCCTGCCAGGAAAGCCTCTGTTCGCTTCGATTCCTCAGCAACGGCCCGGTCCAGTGCCGCTTCTATGCTTCTCTTCCGGGCGGTCTCGTCTATGGCGGCATCATAGGATTTTACTTTCGCAGATAGGCTGTCCAGATTCTTCTGCTCTTTTTCCTGCGCGACTCTCTCCGCATGTTCTGCTTTGGCTAATGCTTTTCTTACTTTGCGCAATTCGGCCTCGGAAGATCGTTGACTAGCCTTAGATGTGGCGCCGGTCACCAGACTTTCTGTGATTTTGTTCTGTTCTTCCAACTCGGCAGCACGGGCACGCAACTTGCCGGCTTCGGACGTAGACGCCGCGGATCTGCGCTTCTCTACCTCTAGTTGCCTCCTGGTTTCCGCCAACAATTGCTCGGCGGAGTCCCTCTCTGCCCTTAGTTTTTTCTCGTAGGATGCCAGCTCGGCTGAGCGGGTACTTGCGACCGGTGACTCATCGGCAACGGCTACAGTAGGTGAAGACTCTGCCGCTATTAGGGCCTCCGCGGCCGTCGCTGACTGCGCTTGTGTGAACTTCTCTAAGTCTTCCTGCTGTTTTTTGGCGAAGTCCTCTAGTGATGGCAGTTCTGCTGGCGAAAGTGTCGTCGACTTTTTCTCTACCTCGTTTATTTCGTTCGTTAGAGTGCGGGCTTGCTGTTCTAGGTCGCTGAAAGTGCGTTCAGCTTTTTTGTATTTTGCTTTATACCTCTTAAGTTTCCGCTCCTCCGCACGTTGCCTGCGCTCGTTTATGCGCAGAGTCTTAATGCGTAGTTTTTCCTGCTTTCTTGTAGTTTTTATCGTTTTTCTTTCTAGTTTTTTGAGAAGTTTCTTGTCTCGTGCCACGGCTTTCTTTTCTGCTTTTAGTCGGGCCCTCTCGGCGCGAGCCTCCTCCTTAGCCTTGGCGGCGGCTTCACGCTCCTTGGCGGCCTGCTCCGCGCGGTCGCTCTTTAAACGCAACTCCTCGACCCTGGCCGCCTCTTTCGCGGCCTCTCTGGCTACACGAGCCTCCTCCTTAGCCTTGGCGGCCTGCTCCTGACGCTCACGCTCCTCCTTGGCCGCGGATTCTTTAGCGGCCTCTCTGGCTACACGAGCCTCCTCCTTAGCCTTGGCGGCGGCATACTTGGCTTCATGCGTTGCTTTTGCGGCGGCTTCACGTTCGGCCTGACGCTCCAAAGCGACCTGCTCCTCGCGCTCCTTAGCGAGCCTATCCCTCTCGACGCGAGATTCTTCCCGGGCCTTGGCGGCCTGCTCTCGCTGCTCCTCCATGATCTGACGCTCCCGTGCGACCACATCCCTGCGCTCCTGCTCGAGCAGCGACTTCTCCAGCCGCGCCTGTTTTCTGTCTTTCGCGGCCTGCTCGCGGCGCTCCCTTCTACGCCGCAACGTGTCCCCCCGGTCGAGGCGTTCTTCCCTCTTTTCCGTGCCCTCCACTACCTCGCCGCCTTCCCCCGAATACGACGAACCCCCCGACACACCATCCGGGGCGACGTGATCGTCCCTGCTGTCCTGACCTGATCCTGTCCCGTCCACAGAATTCTCGCTGCTGACGACGGCCTTTATCTTCTCCAGTATCTCCATGTAGCGCAAATCGGTGCTAACGTCATAAGGCTCCGAATCCTCCAACGGCACCGGATCCGTCGAAAGACCCGGGTTTGGTTCCGCGTCCTCCGGCAGGCCGCTGTCGTACGGAGGGTCGATTATGTTAGTTACGTCAATGTACTCGCTTTCCTGCGCATGGACCCCGGGATCCGCGGTCTCTTCCAAAGTGGGCTCCTCGGTTTTCCTTCGAATGCTGAAATAATCCTTAATACTACCCTGCTCGTGTTCGTCAAGCCACGTCGCCCAGGCGTCCTGGTCGAAAGAAGAAGTGTCCTCCACGACTGTCTCCACCTTGCTGTCCTGCTTGCTGTCCTGCCTGGCCTGTTTCTGCGAACGGCGCTCTTGCTCTTTGGAGAGTTTGGCCTGTTCTTTCGCCTCCCGGCGCTGCTTTTCACGGACATAGTTCTCCTCTTTGATCCTACTTTTTTCTATTATTCTCTGCTCTCGTTCCAGATCCTTCGCGGACCGGGCCTCCCGCCTGCGCTGACGACGCGAATCCCGCCTGGAAGGCTCCACGTCCGCTTCTTCTTTGAGGTCCTTGAGCACCGTCTCTAGTTGATCTATCTCGCCCGTTATGGTCGCCAACTGGGTTTCCAGAAGGGCACGCACAGCCCCCGATGTGCCGGGATTCCCCATGTGGCTTACTATGTTCCCCCTGAGGGCCAGCAATCGCTTCAAATCTATCTCATTGGAGCGTATGGCGTCCTTGTTACGCGTCGTTGCCACCATTTTGGACGACAAACGAGAAAGACGACTCTCTATCTCCTTCTTGTTCCTCTGTTTTATACGCTCGGCCTTGCTGTCGTTTACGTCAGCCATTGAAAGTCACCGAAACGGGGCTCGTACTCGACCCGGAAGACTCCCGGGAGAGCGCCACCGGGGCGACGAACTCCGCGGAACAGAAAGAAACATTGTCGTAATCCACCAACCACGACGAACGACCCACCAATCTGTCCACCAGGACAAAGCAGCCGTTACTGCCGGAAGTGGCGTAGACGGCAGTATCGTCGCTCACCCTGAATACCGATACGGTCCCGGAAGTGGCATACACGGACTTGGAAACATAAACGTAGTTCTCCAGTACAGGCAGGCTGGTTTCCAGCCCCAGCGGGAAACTCCCGTCCGTCTTGGCCAATCTGCGGCCCTCCATCTGGGTAAGCCCCAGCACCACTGTGCCGGCCCTGGACTTTCCTTCCGTTTTGAAGCCGGAGTACGAAGTCATCGCCACGGTACCCAAAGTCAGCATTACGACCAGAACGGTTAGCAACTCCATTAACGAAAAACCTGGATACTTGCGGGTTTGCATGCCTATTATCGTTACTCAAAATCCCGGTTTAGCAAGGGTGCGCCTAAAAGTAGACCCTCACGGAGAGCCCTTTTCCGGGTCTAACGGATACGCGCTACTCCTCCGAACCCCTGAGAACCGTTTTCGAGATCACCCACCTGTCCTCGTACATGCGGAGGTGCAGATCCCAGGAAACTTCTTCCCCTTCATCGTTCACGCCCAAGACCGGGCACACCCAGTCCTGCTCGGAAGGCTGACACTCGCCGATGGAGAGACTGAAACCCGCGCGCTTGCTTCCGAGCAGACTCAAAATACCGCGCAACACGTCCACATCGTTGTTCGTCAACTTGTTAACGGCCGCGATCTTGCCGGAAGTCAGGGTCTGCTTTATGGAATCCAGGTTCTTCTTGGTGGGCGCCACCGAAATGTCCATGGGCAAACTGGACGTGGTCGCGGGCAGGGTGGAGACCACAGGAACACCGGGAACGGATATCGTTACGGGTGAGGGCAGAGTGGACGGAGTCACACCAACATCGGTCGACTCTTCGTCCGATCCCCCGCCCATGAACATGAACAACACCACAACCACCGCCACGATCGGAATGATCAGCGAACGGACTCTTCCCTTCAGCAGGCCGGTGACTTTGCCCAATGCGGCGCCGGAGGAGGGTGCGCGATCCTTTCTCTTCCTCTTGACACGGGTGACCAGCGAATCGGGAGCCACCGGCGCCAAGGAGGGTGGGCCGCTGTAGGCGCCCGGCTGCCCGTCCGCTATACCCGTGAACCGTTCCGGGCCGTTGAAAGGAATCGGCGGCAGCACAGCTCCTACGAACATCGCCGGATCGGTGACAGAACCGGCATCTTGCCCCGGGATAGTTCTTATAAAGTCACCGCTATGGGGATCTATCGACCACAGGGCACCGTCACCGTCGGGAACCTGGGTGTTCTCGAGAACTATCACCGCGTCGTCCACGGTCAAAGTTCCGTTACTGACATCTTCGTACAATTTACGGTAAACCGCGTCTAGGTTCGCCAGATCCGGGTGCAGCTCCATCACATCCTTCCTCCTGTCACGCCTGCAGTATAGTACCGCGGACGGAACCGCCGGCCACGGCCGGCACTATGGATACCACTTGGCCCGGAGACACGCTCGTGGCGAGACCGCTTAAGTAACGCACGTCCTCGTCGTCAACGAAGACGTTCACGAACTTGTGCATAGCGCCCCGGTCGTCCACGAGACGGTCCGTGAAACCCGGGTGCAGGGCGGCCACGGCCTCGAAAATCTCAGAAACGGTGCCACCGGATACTTGTACCACGGGGGATCCCCCGGAAAGGTGGCGAAACGTTGTGGGGATGCGGACAGTTACGCTCATACTTTTACAGTATCGGAACGAGAAAACCCAGACCTGCCAAATCGCCCAATCGGGGCACTATAGTGGGTATGGCAAAAGTAGGCATATTGACAGCCGGCGGGGACTGCCCCGGTTTGAACAGTGCTATAGTGGAAGCGATATACGAGATTAAGCGCCGCAAAATGAAACCGGTCTTGATCCGCAACGGCTACAAAGGCCTACTGGACGCGGCGGACGGGGAACACGACAAAAACGTGATGAGCCTGGACCACGTCGACCTGGACACGGTACACGGCTCAGGGGGTACCTTCATCGGCTCCTCGCGCACTAAACTCAAAGACGACGCGCTGAACAAGGCGGTCAAAGGCGCGGAAAACCTGAAATTGTCCAGCCTGATCGTAATCGGGGGCGACGGAAGCCTGCTCAGCGCCAACCGCCTTTCCAAACACCTGACCGTAGCCGCCATTCCCAAGACCATAGACAACGACGTGGCGGCAACCGATCTTTCCATAGGATTCTCTACAGCGGTGGAAACCGCGGTGACCTGCGTGGAAAACATCAAAGATACGGCCAGGTCGCACGGAACCTTCTTCTTCGTCGAGGTGATGGGCCGTCGCTCGGGTTTTCTCGCCGCGCACACCGCCACAGGAACCCGGGCCAACTGCCTGCTGGTACCCGAATCCCCGTGGTCGCTGAACTCCGTGCTCCCGCGCATAGTGGAGGGCGGGGTCGCGGTCGTCTCCGAGGGGGCATGGTGCCCTGAACTGGGAAGCGACGCCGGACGCGGACCGGGCGGTCAACTCGCGGGCGTGGCGGACAAAATAGTGGAGAAGATCTCCGAGGGTACCCCGGAAAGACCGCAACCGAAAGTCAAACTGCGCGCGGTCACCCTGGGTCACGTCCTGAGAGGCGGCCGACCCTCGGCCACGGACAGGGTTCTCGCAACGCGCCTGGCCCGACAGGCAGTAGAACTAACCCACCAGGGGAGATCCGGCCTGTGCGTAGCGGTCAACGGTAAAATCACAAGCGTGAACCTCGACCAAACCGAACTG
>Ga0194116_10002861_pt1 | contig 21615 bp, 21 predicted proteins | sample TA2MahsurfametaG_4_FD_148617 | JGI IMG/M metagenome (GOLD analysis project Ga0194116, IMG submission 148617) | Freshwater microbial communities from Lake Tanganyika, Tanzania - TA2015008 Mahale S9 surface | ecosystem: Environmental > Aquatic > Freshwater > Lake | place: Tanzania: Lake...
GGTGAACAGCGCGAAGTTCTGAGTCACCCGCAGCGACGGCTCCTGGGGCGGTTCGCTGTTCTTGATGATGGCCTTGAGCGAGGCGTTGTCGGTCTGCGAGAGCAGCAGCTTGAAGTAACCGTCTCCCTTCTCGAGCCGGTTGGTCAGGTAGTACTCGCGGAGCTTGGGCGCGGAGAAGCCACCGGTGGGTTCGTCCTCGTCGCCGATGGCCCGTGCCAGCGCCTCGATCAGCAGCGACACGGTGGTCAGGCGCTGCTGACCGTCGATGACGAGCAAAGGCGCCTTATGCGTGATCTGCGACAGCCCCTGTTCGACGTAGACGATCGAGCCGATGAAATGCACAGCGACGGCGTCGCTCGTACCCGCGCGCAGAATGTCGTCCCAGAACTGGCGGCACTGTTTCTCGGTCCACGAGTAGGTGCGCTGGTAAATCGGGATGACGAACTGCGGCGACTTCTCGAGGAAAGCGAGGAGCTTGGCTTCGGTGGCTTTCATTTGGTACCTCCCTTGAGCTGCCCATCGAGCAGCCCCTCGGCTTCCTTCTCGATGGCGAGGATGTCGACGCTGGCCTCCTCCAGCGTGCACAGCGGCTGCGGCTTGTAGAAGTGGCGCGTGAAGTTGACCTCGTAGCGGATCTTGGTGGCGTCATCCTTGATCCAGGCGTCGGTGGTGTAGGGCAGCACGTCGCGGCCGATGAAGGCCGCTATGCCATCATTTTCTGGTCCGCCGCCCTCCAGCAACGGCACCTGCTCGGTGTCGCGCAAGTCGGAGTCGGTCTTGAACTCGACCACGGCGGGCTTGCCGCCGAGGGTGGTCTCGAACAGGCTGCGGAGCGGATCGGTTGCCGTGCCCTTCTTGTGGATCCTCTTGATGACCGGCGGGGGCTCGATGGTGATGTCCTCGTGGACCATGTAATCTCGGACGCGGAACTTGCGAATGAACATCGTGCCTCCTCGGTGCAAGCCGAACAAATCGATTCTTGGCACCTGACAGTTGAATCTGCGGCCTTCACGATAACCGCTTGTCGTGGACACGATATCCGTTCCGAAGAACACGCTGCGCCCTCTTGCCCAAGACCACTCATCCGACGCCATCATTTGTGTGAGAGTTCATGTTGCCCACGCCTAGGACCAACACGCCTCACGCGTTGTCGATCAGTCGCACCGCGCCCAGGCGCGCGGCGATCAGCGCACGAAGCGCGGGCGGCTGCCGCGGCGGGGCGTTCAACTGCACTGGTTCGAGTGAACTGGCGTCGCGCACGACCGCATATTCGATCTGCAACTGATGCCGTTCGAGTTCCTCGCGCATCGCAGCTTCTGCCGCGGCGATCGCCTTCGTCGCCGCATCGTCTGTTGCGTTCACTTGCTGCTGCAGTTGCTGCAGAATCTCCTGCGCTCTCCGCAGCGCACGCGACAAGCCAAGCGCGCGCTCGCGCTCGTGTGGCTGCAGATACCTGTTGCGGCTACTGAGCGCGAGTCCGTCCGCATCGCGCACGGTGGGGCAGGGCACGATCTGCGGCGTACAACTTTCGTCTTGCGTGCGCACCGCTTGCCCGCGCGCCGCTTGCGTGCGCGCCGCTTGCCCGCGCGCCGCCTGCGCCTGCGTACGCGAAATCTCCACCATTTGCGTGATCACTCTCAGCTGCTGGAAATCCTTCTCCCCGAAGTACGCGCGCTGCGGCTGACACAGATCGAACAGTCGCGCCACCACTTGGCAAACGCCCGAAAAATGCGTCGGTCTGCACGCGTCCTCAAGCCGCGGCCTCATCGCCACGGGCGGCAATTGCAGCAACTTCGCTTCTTCCTGCGCCCGCCCCAACCCGCGCGGATAGATCATCTCGACCGTCGGCACGAACACCGCCACCGCGCCAGCCGCCTCGCACCCGCGTACATCCGCCTCGAGTGTCCGCGGATACCGACTGAAATCCTCGTGCGGCCCAAACTGCGTCGGGTTGACGAAGATGCTCACCAGCGGCGGCAGCCCGTCCCTCACGGCCTTGCGAATAAGTTCCAAGTGCCCCTCGTGCAGCGCACCCATTGTGGGCACGAATCCGCATCCCTTGAACGCCGCGAGCCCTTCTGTGGAATCAACGATTTCCATGCTGTGGAGTTGCCGAGCGTTCGATGGGGGCTACAATTGGACTCAGTTGAGAATCAGTCTCAATTGACGGATCGGAGCGCGTTCGGCGGTCCCTTCCGAGAAGAGATTTTCCACCATGCAACTCACGCAGCAAATCTACCTCGACAACGCAGCAACCACCCCGTGTGATCCCCGCGTGGTGGAGGCGATGCTTCCCTATTTCACCGAAAAGTTCGGTAACGCCGGCTCGCGCAACCACCGCTTCGGCTGGGACGCCGAAGACGCCATCGAACTTGCGCGCGAGCACGCTGCAAAGGTGATCGGCGCAAACGCCAAGGAAGTCATCTTTACCTCGGGCTCCACCGAGTCGAACAACCTTGCCATCAAGGGCGCTGCAGAGATGTACGCGCGCGCCCCCAAGGGCCAGTCGGGTCGCGGTCACATCGTGACGGTTGCGCATGAACACAAGGCCGTGCTCGATCCCATCCGCCGCCTCATGCGCGAAGGCTTCGAAGCCACATTCATTACGCCGCCCGCCGATGGCGTCATCACCGTTGACCATGTCCGCGAGGCGCTCCGCCCAGACACGATCCTCGTGAGCGTGATGTGGGCGAACAACGAACTCGGCACCATCAACGAAGTACCGCAGATCGGCCGCCTCTGCCACGAACGCGAAATCATCCTCCACACCGACGCCACGCAATGGGTGGGCAAGATGCCGACCGCCGTTGAAACGGACTGCATCGATCTGCTGTCGTGGAGCGGTCACAAGATGTACGGCCCGAAGGGCGTGGGCGGTCTTTATGTGCGCCGCCGCAAGCCGCGTGTGCGGCTCGAATCGCTCGTGGACGGCGGCGGCCAAGAGCGCGGCATGCGTTCAGGCACACAGAATGTCACGGGCATCGTCGGGTTCGGCAAGGCCTGCGAGATCGCGCTCGCCGAGATGGACAAGGACCGGGCGCACCTGCAGCCGCTGCGCGATCGACTTGAACGCGAACTGACGTCGCGCCTGGAAGTCTGTCAGGTGAACGGTCATCCGACCAAGCGTCTGCCGCACATCTCGAACATCTCCTTCGGCTTCGTGGAAGGCGAGAGCCTCATGATGGGCGTGCGCGACATCGCGTGTTCGAGTGGCAGCGCATGCACAAGCGCGAGCCTCGAGCCGTCGTATGTGCTGAAGAGCCTCGGCATCGGCGATGACCTGGCACACTCATCGCTCCGCCTCTCGTTTGGGCGGTGGACCACCGCGAAGGATGTGGACGCGGCGATCGGACTGATTGAACGTGCTGTCAACCATCTTCGGTCGATGAGCCCGCTCTTCGACCTGCACAAGGAAGGTGTGGACCTTTCCAAGATTGTTTGGCAGAGCCACTAAAGCGAAAGACAACCCAAGACCTCATCAGGAAATCAATATGGCATACAGCGACAAAGTCGTGGATCACTATGAGAAGCCTCGCAACGTGGGCAGCTTCGGTACTTCCAAGGAAGTGGCCGCCCGCAAGGACATCGGCGTCGGCATCGTCGGCGCGCCCGAGTGCGGCGATGTCATGCAGCTCCAGATTCGCGTGAGCGATTCTGGAGTCATCGAGGATGCAAAGTTCAAGTGCTTTGGCTGCGGCTCGGCGATCGCCAGCTCATCGCTCGCGACGGAGTGGATCAAAGGCAAGAAGGTGGATGAGGCGCTCACGATCCGCAACACGCAGATCGTGGAGGAACTCAGTCTGCCCCCAGTGAAGATCCACTGCAGCGTGCTCGCGGAGGATTCGATTCGCAGCGCGATCGAGGACTGGAAGCGCAAGAGCGGCAACACTGCTGCCACGACCGATGCGGCTCCAACTGCCTCCACCGTCACGGCTCACTGATTCACCCAGCACAAACGATTGATTGACTGACCTAACTTTCCGAGAACAAGCGAGAACACCATGCCACTGAATGTCACTGAGACAGCCGCCCGAGAGATCGACACCATCATCCGCCAGCAGGGGCTCGACGCCTCGAAGATCCGCCTCCGCGTCGGCGTGAAGGGCGGCGGCTGCTCAGGCTTTTCGTACATCCTCGACCTCACCGAGGTTCAGAAGGAGACCGACGAGTGCTGGGACTACACCTACACGCGCCGCGCTCAGACCGCAGAGCAGGGCAGCAGCGAGTCGGCAGGCGGAGGAGCCGCCACGGCGGTCGCAACAGCAGCATCGGGCGGCGAACCCTTCACGGTGCATGTCATCTGCGATCCGAAGTCGTACCTCTATCTCAACGGCACGACGATCGACTTCAAGGACGAGCTGATGGGCCGCGGGTTTGTGTTCAACAACCCCAATGCGACCAACACCTGCGGCTGCGGCAGCAGCTTCAGCGCTTGACGAACTCTGCTGTTTCCGCGCGCGGCGCGATGAGCGCCGCCGTCTGTTGGATCGCCTGACCGCTCGCCTCGGCAAGCGGTAGGGGGCTGACCCCCGACCCGACCGCGCGCTTCATCCACAAGTCGGGCGTGAATCGCCCGATCGATGTGATGCGCCTCGTCTCCGCCGCGATGTCCTTGCCGCGCATGAACGAACGGATCTGATGGCTCATCACATGCCCGATCGTGTAGTCCGCCAGGTAGAGCGGATGGGCGATCATGTGCTGATACGCCGCGAGGAGATGGTTCTGATCTGCGCCGAAATCCCGCTGATAAAAGCGTTTCCAGAGACGGTCAGCGATCGCGAGCACCTCTGTGCGCAGCGCGGCGGCGTCCGCGTGCGGATTCGCATAGAGCCAGCGCCACGCGTGCAGTTCGAGCAGGCTCGGGCCCGCGATCTGGCATGCAGAAAGCATCGTCTGAATGCTGTCGATGGCGAAGGCGCGGTCGGCGGCAGAGCCGTCGTCCATGCCGAGCACGCGCTTGCCAAGCGATTGGTAGAGGAACGCAAACGCCTCCGTGCACGCGGTATTCGGCACGTTGCGCAGCGCGGGTCGCGGAACGAAGAAGGTGGAGCAGAGTTGCTCGAGGTTGTGCCCGAGTTCGTGCATCGCCGTATCGAAGCCGTCCCAGCCGAGCCGATCCTTCAGCCGGCTCGTGCGCAGCCACGCGCCGTACTCGGGCAGCCGCGGACGCATCGCGTGACCTGAGCCGCGCGCAATCTCCACCCGAATGCGCGAGCCCAAGAAGTCTGCATCGTCCGCAGAGAAACCAAGTCCGCGAAGGACTTGCGGCAGGGCGTGTTCAAACGCCTTCTCGTCGGGGAAGCGCGCCGTGACCGCCGCATCAAGTTCGCTAGCCGAGCGCGCCTCCGCAACGTCATCGAAATAGATATCGAATGGCTCGAGATCGCGCCCGAGCCGCGCCCGCAGGAACGCGGCAAGATCGACGCGCGCAGGATGATCGAGCAGATCCGTCAGCAATTGCTCCACTTCATGTTCGCTCATCTCGCGCGCGAGTTCGAACTTGCGTGCGATGGCGGTCGGATGTTCTGGGTGATGCGCATCGAACTCCTGCGCCAGATGAAACTGCTCGATCCAGTGCTCGTACCGCGCGAGGCCGACCGCATCCGTACCGATGGGTGAGCCGCCGAGCGTTCCCGCCTGCGGATCCCAGTCGCGCGAATCGCTGCGATTCATCACCGCCAGCGGAACGCCGCCGTCGATGGCTCGTCCCAGCACCGCGGCGAGTGCGCGCTGGCGCGGCAAACCGGTGGCATCGTTGTACTGCGCCTTGATCTCCTCGCGCACGAGCCAGTGCGTCAACAGTGTGCGGTCGGGTGCGTACCAGCGCTTACCCGAGGAATCCACGAGCGTGCCAACGGGAATGTGATGGCGAGCCACCCACTGGCTAGCGGCGTGCCCCACATGCCGCGCGCGGTCCGCAAGCGCAGCGGGAATGCGCGCATCGAAGGACTGCGCGATCCGCACCGCAGCCCAGTGTCCATGATCCCACGTCGGTCCATCGCGCAGCATCGTGGCGAGCGTTTCGCGCGGCAGATTCAGCAGCGCAAGGAACGCCAGCTTCTGGCGGTACATCTGCTCCGCAAGGTCGGGAGCCGGATCGAATGTCGCGAGCATGTCATCGACACCGGCGAACTCGTCGCCCGCCAGATCACTGTGGCGGCGCAGCGTTCGGCGCATCTCGTACAGGTGTCCGTGCACTTGCTCGAGCGCAGACTCAAGACGTTCCACCAGTCGGTCGAGATCGCTGCCCGCGGGCACGAAGCGGTCCGTGCAAAAGGACTGAAACTGGGCGGGCGTTCCATCGCACTCCTGCCAGCGCGCCGCAACCTGTCGCACGCCGCGTTCGATGCGACTTCGTTCGCCGTCGCCGTGCCGCTTCACGAGGTCCGTCACGACTGCCGCTGATTCCGCGCTGAGATGTTCCATCGCATCATTGTCGCGGGGCGGGGCATCCGCGACAACCGCGCTATTCTCCCCTCATGCCCAGTGCCACTCGACTCTCGCTCTGCGTGCGCACGATCCCGGCACTGCTTGCCATCGTGTTGTCGCTCCCTCTTGCGGTTGTTGCCCAATCATGCCAAACCCCGGAGCAGGGCAGATTCTCACAACTTCGCAAGGGCATGCAGGACTGGGAGGTGATGACGCTGCTGGGCAAGCCGTCGTCGAAGACGCCCGCGGTGACGGGGAAGGACGGCAAGGTCGTTTCGCCCGCATCGTGGAACTACGGCGACAACCTGTCCACGCTCGCGTCGGGAACGATGTTCAAGGACCAGCCGCCCCCCGAAAATGTCTGGTCGGTCTTTTTCGGACCCGACGGGCGCGTCAGTGGATGGCGCACGCCAACCTGGGAAAAGTGAACGCAGGCACGCCAGCGAATGGCGAGCTCCGAGCTGGAGAAAGTGAACGCAGCCGCATCAGACGGCCGCGGCCATCTTCTGAGCCTTCTTGCGCGCGTCCTCGAGATTGCCGACGTACATGAACGAGCTCTCGGGCAGATCGTCCGCTTCGCCGGCGCAGAGGCGCTCGAAGCTGTCGATCGTGTCCTCGAGCGTGCAGGTCACGCCTGGCAGTCCTGTGAACACTTCCGCGACATAGAACGGCTGTGAGAGGAAGCGCTCGATCTTGCGCGCACGCGAGACGGTGAGCTTGTCCTCTTCCGACAGTTCATCGACGCCGAGGATGGCGATGATGTCCTGCAGATCCTTGTAGCGCTGCAAGATGCCCTGCACACGGCGCGCGATGCGGTAGTGGCGATCACCCACGACCTGCGGATCGAGAATGCGGCTCGTCGACGCGATCGGATCGACGGCGGGGTAGATGCCCTTCTCGGCGATACGGCGTTCCAAGTTGATGAACGCATCGAGATGGCTGAAGGTGGTGGCGGGCGCAGGATCGGTGTAATCGTCAGCAGGCACGTAGATCGCCTGCACGGAGGTGATGGCGCCCTGACGCGTGGAAGTGATGCGTTCCTGCATCGCACCCATCTCGGTCGAGAGCGTCGGCTGATAGCCCACGGCGCTCGGCATTCGTCCGAGGAGCGCGCTCACTTCCGACCCCGCCTGCGTGAAGCGGAACACGTTGTCCACGAACAGCAGCGTCTCCTTGCCTGACTTGTCTCGGAAATTCTCGGCCATGGTGAGCGCGGACAGTCCCACGCGAAGACGCGCGCCTGGCGGCTCGTTCATCTGGCCGAACACCATCGCGACCTTGTCGAGCACGTGGCACTTCTTGCCGCTCGCGTCGAAGTACTCGGCCTCCTGCATTTCGCGCCAGAGATCGTTTCCTTCGCGGGTTCGTTCACCGACGCCGGCGAACACCGAGTAGCCACCGAAGTTTCGCGCGATACGCGCAATCATTTCCTGGATGACGACGGTCTTGCCGACGCCTGCGCCGCCGAAGAGGCCGATCTTGCCACCGCGCACGAACGGGCAGAGGAGATCGATCACCTTGATGCCTGTGGCGAGCACTTCGGTCTTGGGGTTGAGGTCGGTGAGATTCGGTGCAAGGCGGTGAATCGGCGCTCGTTCGGTCGTATTGACGGGCCCGCGCTCATCGACGGGTTGACCGAGCAGGTTGAACACTCGTCCGAGGACTGCTTCACCCACGGGGACGCTGACGGGTGCCCCCGTGTTGATGCATGCGTCGCCGCGGCGAAGTCCGTCCGTCGATGCGAGCGCCACGCAGCGGACCACGCCGCCACCAAGATGCTTGGCCACTTCACCCACGAGCGTCGACTTCACTCCACGCAGCGTGAAGTCGATGGTCACGGCGTTGTAGATCTCGGGCATCGCATTTTCGGAAAAGCGAGCGTCGAAGGTCGATCCGATCACTTGGGTGACAACGCCAGTATTGGAAGTAGACATGGTGTTCGAAGGGGTTTTGAGGCTTGATCTCGGCAACTTCTTGGGGGTTTGGGAGGATATCCGCAGTGCGCCGCTGCGTCCATGAAGGGGGGGCTTGCCGAGAGCGGACTACGCGAGCCGAAGACCGCCGTGCGAGCGCTGCATCAAATCGGGCGCAGGAAGCATGGTCACAAGCAGTTGAACCCCTTGCGACCCCGCGATGGCCTCCCATGGCGGCGATTCCGCGGGAATGACGATGGTTCCACCAGCGCGCAGTGGCTGGGCGAGCGTAGGAATGCGAACTTCACCGTCGAGAACGGTCCAAGAAATCGGCACACCTGCGGTGCCATGTTCGATCGTGGTGCCTGCGCGAACCGACCAGCGTTCCACGTCGAAGTAGTCCGTGCGAACGAGCCCGGTGATCGCGATCCGCTCGCCTGCAAGCGCGGGATGGTGCGGTGGCGCATCCAGCAGATCAATCTGCTGTTCATCGCCGAGCAGAATGCACTCGATCGCCTGCTCGATGTGCAGCGGACGCGCAGGGTCGTTGCGCCCCCAGTCCCACACGCGGAAGGTGGTGTCGCTTGGCGTCTGTACTTCAGCCACAAGCGTGCCCGCACCCAGCGCGTGGCAGATACCAGAGGGCAGCCAGAAGCAGTCCCCAACGCGCGCAGGGACCTTGATCATCGCATCGAGCAGCGTGTCGTCGAGGATTTTGCGGCGCAGCGCATCGCGGTCGATCGATGGATCGATGCCGCGGTAGATGACCGCGCCAGGTTCAGCATCGAGCACCAGCCACATCTCACTCTTCATGTGCGTGTCCGGATTTCGGTGCGCGTAGGCGGCATCGGGATGAACCTGTACGGAGAGATTTTCAGCCGCGTCAAGCAGTTTCACGAGCAGCGGAAAATATCCATCGCCCGCAGACCCGGTCTTCGCATGCCCCATCAGATTGCGTCTCAGCGGCGGAGCCGAAAGGAGATCCGACAGGCAGTTGCCCTCATGCGGACCCGCAGCAATGCGGCTCTTGCCATCGAGGATCGTTGGCGGAAGATCGGCAAGCAGCCACGCCTCGCCGATGCTGCCACGCGCCTGCGCATGCTTGTAAGCGATTGCGGGCGGATCGCCAGCGGCAAGCCATTTCCCCAGTCGATCCCCGCCCCACACCCGATGACGAAAAACGGGATTCAGCAGAAGCGGGGGGATCATGTGGCAATACTTTGCCTAGATCACCATGCCAGTGATCGTTCCCTCGAACACGAGCTTTTCGCCCACAACGCCTTGCGCTTTGCTGATGAAGCGTCGGCGATTGAATTCGATCTCTTCGGAGAGCAGCAGGAGGTGATCGCCGGGAACAACCTGACCGCGGAAAACCACATCAGTGCAGCGGGTAAAGCCAAGGAACCCATGCGCTCTTCCGAGCCTTGTATGGAGAAGGCTGCACATCTGCGCCGCGGCCTCAATCATCAGCACTCCGGGGAAGATCGGTCGCCCGGGAATGTGCCCCTCCACCCAGAACTCATCGTCGCGGATGGCACGCACCCCGAGTGCAGCGGTTCCGTTCGCATGGATCCAGATGACCCGATCGATCATCCGCATATGCCCAGTCTGCGGCAGATACTTATCGACCTCTTTCTTATCGCAAACTGTCGCGCGGAGGTCGATCTGGTCGATGGGAAAAAGGAGTTCGGCAGCCATTTCGTGCTTCTGGAACTGCAACAAGATAGCAATCCGTTATCATTTTGGCACTCTAAGGAGGAATTGACCATGATCATGAACAGTTATGAGGAACTCTTGCGCATCGTGAACGCTGCCCGAGAGGACATCGAAAAGGCTCACGGTGGCAATCGAGCGGCCGGAACGCGCGCACGCAAGCACATGCAGACGGTGCGCGCAGCTGCACAAGAGGTCCGCAAGGCGATCCTTGCCGGGCGTGAGCAGCCCCCGGCGGCCTGAATCTGCCGAGATCGCTGGACGGGAGTCCTGCCGTGCGCAGGCCCGTTCGAAGCGTCGGTTTAGAGGGGTTGATGGGGTTTCGCTGAAATCGTTTTTGCATCGACTGTGGCGGCCACGGTGTGGCCGTGCTGCTTCATAGCCTCACGCCTATGCAGTCAGCGGATTCCAAATTTGCAGCGGAAGTTCAGGCGTTGCTCGATCAGGGCTACGCGCAACGTGCGCTCGAGGTCGCCGAACGCTGGTGCGGCAAGTCGCGCCATCAGGTGGGGGCATGGCTGGCGCGGGCGAGTGCGAATTCGAGACTTGGACGGCTTGATGCCGCCGACCGCAATCTGGAAGTGGCTGCTCGGCTTGCTCCAAAGGATGATCGAGTGGTCTTTCTCAGTGGGCTGTCGGATCAGCAGCTTGCTCGGTTCGATGCATCCATCACGCGCTTACGCCCGCTCACCCAACGGTTTGGTCCGTATGCGACGGAGGCATGGATGGGTCTTGTCGACAGCCTTTGGATCGCGGGTCGTCACGCTGAGCTCGCCGAAGAAGTCGCGCGAACGGGTCCGTGGAAATCAGATCCCCGCCATGCGCTGTATGCAGCGCGCAGCATCTTCGGCACGGACCCCGCTCGCGCCGTGTCGGAACTGGCCAAGGTTGCGCAGTCTCCGGTCGCACCGATCGTGAAGCGCATCGCCGGCTTCGATGCAGTTCGTCTTCTGGATCGTCTGGGCAGATATCGCGAGGCCTTCGATCTCGCACAGAAGACGCACGCAGAAACGGGCTTGCCATTTGATTTGGACGCATTCCTGCAGCCCGTGCTCGATGAAGGACAGCGTGCGGCGGCCCGGTCATCGCACATGCAGTCAGTCCCGGCAGTGGATGGACTTGCCATGTTCATCGCGGTTCCGCGCAGCGGAACGACCCTGCTGGAGCAGATGCTGGATGCCCATCCACACATCAGTGGCATCGGTGAGTACAACGGCCTTCGCTTCATCGGGGAGGCGCTGCAGTCGCTCGGTTGTGGGGGACGTTCCACGCATCACCTCGAGAGCCAGGATGCGCTTCGCCTGCAGGGCGAGTACTTGACGGATGCACGTCGCCGACAGCGCGCGGGTTCGAAGTGGATGGTCGACAAGAACCTGTGCGCGTGGCGCTTCATTCCGGAACTTGCTGCAGTGTTGCCGGGTACACGCTGTCTGCATGTGGTGCGCGACCCGCGCGATACCGCAATCAGCATTCTGCTGTCGTACTTTCAGCCACACACGGATGGTTGGACCGCATCGCTCCATTCGATTCGGCGTGTCTTGGAGTCGGTCGACAGCGTGCTGCCAGATGCGCTTGCTTCACACGGTCTTGAACATGTGACGATCGCGTATGAGCGGCTTGTCGAGGATCCTTCCGGCGAAGCGAATCGCTGCTTGAAGATGCTCGGACTTGATTTGGCAGAGGCTGTGCTTCGACCGGAAGCAAATCCTCGCGGTGTGTTCACGCTGAGCCATGCGCAGGTGCGGGCGCCGATCAATACCTCTGCGGTTGGTCGTTGGCAGAACTATGCCTGGGCATTCGGAGCAGACTGGGATTCACTCGCTGCGCGACACGACGCGCGCCGCACAGCCAAGTGATCATCGGCCTGGCGTCCTCAGACGCCGCGGCGCATGGCGAGGATGTCCTTCGCGATGGGCAGCATCCGCTTGAATGCCGGATGTTCGCAGGAGTGCATCAGTTCGTAGAGCGCACTGATGGCGCCCGTCGGCGTGCTGCCAACGCGCTCCATTCGACGAAAAGCGGGCTCGATCTGATCGGGCTGCCCGGCGGAGATCGCATCGGTCGCATGGAACGCTTGCAGGCCGCTCGCGCAGCAGTCCAGCACGGTTTGCAAGACGCACACGTGCGCTTCAATGCCGCACACGATGATCGATGTGCGCCGTGCCGCACGAAGGGCGGATACGACGTCCGGCGTGAGGGCTGAAAAGGCCATCTTCTCAAAGACGGGTGCGCCCGCCGGCAGCACTTGGGAAATCGCCGCACAGGTATGCCCGAGTCCGCGCACATACTGTTCGGTCACGATCACGGGCATTTCCAAGAGTGTGCAGCCCTGAATAAGTCCGCGCACGGAAGCGATCATCGCATCGTGAGCATGAATGGTTGGCAGCAGCCGATCCTGGATGTCGACCACCAACAGCGCCGTCGTGCTTGGGTGCATGCGCAGGAGTGGCATCGTCAGACTCGGAGTGCTGGCGTGTCGGCGATGTCGGCCTTGTAACGAGCGCGAATGGGCGCTGCAATCTCGGCGAGGAAGAGGTCCACTTGCTCCGAGGATCGCCCTACGAAACGCTCCGGCTGCAGCAGTGCGGTCAAATCGATGCCGCGAAATGCCGCATCCGTCGAGAGCCGCGCCACGAGGTCGTTTGGCGAACCAGTCGCCTTCATGTGAGCGGCCGTCGCCTGTGCATGATGTCGAATCGCTTCGTGCGCCTGCTGGCGATCCCCGCCGCGCGCCACGGCGGCAAGGATGAACTCCTCCGTGGCAAGAAAGGGGAGCTCTGCTTCGATCCGGCGCGCACACTGCAGTGGATGCACAACGAGCCCGCCGCACACATCTGCCATCACTTCGAGCGCTCCATCGAGTGCCAAGAATGCTTCTGGAATCGATAGGCGTCTGTTGGCGGAATCATCGAGCGTGCGTTCCAGCCATTGTGTGGCGGCAGTATCGAGCGCATTCTGCGGCATACAGATGACGAAGCGTGCAAGCCCGGTCGCGCGCTCGCAGCGCATGGGATTGCGCTTGTAGGGCATCGCACTCGATCCGATCTGTTCGCTCTCGAATGGCTCATCGACTTCGCGAAGATTGCAAAGCAGGCGGATGTCATTCGCACACTTGTGCACGGCTGCAGCGGCGGCGGCGAGCGACGAGAGCATCTGCGCATCCCAGAGGCGCGGATAGGTCTGCGTGGTGAGAGGCCACGTCGCGGCCGCGTCACCCGCAAGGAGTGCAGTGAAACGTCGCTCCAGCGCGTCGACTTTGTTTCGGTCGCCACCGCAGAGCGACAGAAACGATGCCTGCGTGCCCGTGGCGCCACGCAGCCCGCGCAGACGCAGGCTTGCCAGGCGCTGCTCGATGTCCTGCAGTGCCGTCGTGAAGTCCTGTGCCCATTGTGCCGCACGGCGACCCATGGTGAGAGGCTGTGCAGGCTGATAGTGGGTGAATCCGAGCACAGGCAGATCGCGGTGCTTCGCCGCGAACGTCGCGAGTCGATCGATCACTCGCGCAAGACGACCGGCGATCAGCCGAAGTGCATCGCGCTGCAGAAGTGCATCGGCGTTACACACGATGTCCTGGCTTGTGGCCCCCAAGTGGATGATGGCGCGCGCCGCGGGCGCCTGATCCGCAAGCGCGTGGACATGCGCCATCACATCATGGCGCAAACGCTGCTCATGGCGTGCAGCCGCCGCCATGTCAACGCGTTCAACTTGGGCGCGGATTGCGTCCACTTGTTCGCGTGTGACGCCGAGTCCCAGCTCCGACTGCGCCTGCGCCAGCGCAAGCCAGACGCGGCGCCAGGTTGTGAAGCGGCGATGCTCGCTCCAGATGCCGCGCATCGCTGCGGTTGCGTTTCGCGTCTCAAGCGGTGATCGGTAGCCGAGCTCTGGTTCCGCTGCGCTCATGACCGAAGCGTATCGGAGGGGCGGGTGGCAGGTGGGTGTGACGGCGGAGTCGCTCCCGCAGTGGCTGTGCTCTTGGTCCCTCCGATGCGGAGTTCCGTTCCTGCACGCAGACGTGCGATATTCGCGCGGTGCTTCCAGATCACGAGCGCAGCGAGCAGGGTGACGGCGATCAGGAGTGGCAGAAACTCGGCGGTTTGCATCGGGTCACTGCCCGGCCACGCGCGCGCTCGCACGAGCAGCAGCACAGGCAGCGCAAGCGCGGCGAGCATTGATGCGGCGGAGACATATCTCGTCACCTTCACGATCACGATCCAAACCGCCAGCGCGCCCAGAGCCGGGAAAGTCATCAGCGGCCACATTGCCAGCAGTGCTCCAAAGCTCGTCGCGACTCCTTTGCCTCCCTTGAACGCCACCCACGGCGAGTAGATGTGGCCGAGAATGGCGGCAATGCCGGTCAGGGGCATCAGAAGTCCCGTCCGCTGCGCATCGGGCACTTGGTCCCCGAGCAGAGAACCCGCGAGCATCACCGGCAGCACGCCTTTCAGCGCGTCCAGCACGAAGCACAGGTAGCCGAATGGTCGCCCAAGGACACGACCGACATTCGTGGCGCCGATGTTGCGCGATCCATGTTCGCGCACATCCACCCCCTTGAGTCGACCGATGAGAAGTCCAAATGGAACGCTGCCGGCTGCGAATCCTGCAAGCGGCGCGATGATCCAGGGCCACGCGGTCACGCTGCGATCCTACTTCCGAGTGTGCGCGGCATGGAGCAGCGACTCCACCGCCGTCCATGCATCCGCCACTGGGATGCGCGTGATTGCGCAGCGGAGTGGATGGTCGTTCGCGATGAGTCCATCCTCAAGGAATGGATCAGCGGTCATGATGCGCTCTCGCGGGTAGTCCGTGGGTGTCCAGCGACAATCAGTCGGGCCAAAAAACGAAAGCGTGGGCGTTCCAAATGCCGCTGCAACATGGCGCGGCCCCGTGTCATTGGTGACGAGCAGTGCTGCGCGCTGCAGCAGGGCCTTCAGCGCACCGAGCGTGACACCGCGCGCGACGAGATCGATGCAGCCTGTCCGCGCTGCGATGAGCGCGCACAGATCCGCCTCCGTCGGTGATCCGTTCACGGCGATGAGCGGTGCCGTGCCCGTTGGCGCATGACGTATCAGCCGCTGCGCGAGTTCGATGAATCGCTCGGCTGGCCAACGCTTGTCTGCGCGGTTTGCACCTGGGTTGAGGATGATGAGCGGCTGCGCTGGATCGTGCGGGTGACCAATGAGGCGGTCTGCCTCGCTCGACTCTGCGCTTGTCACGGCAAGTTGCGGGACACACACCGAAGGTCTCGTTCCGGTCCACCATGCGGCCAGATCGCCGTACATCGCTGCGGTATTCATGATGTCACGGTTGCGCGCCACGCGATCGGTCAGCAGGAGTCCGCGCAGATCCGATGCGAAGCCGACTCGCCGTGGTATGCGACAGAGTGCGGTGAAGAGCGCGCTGCGGAATGAGTTCGGCAGGAGCAGTGCCACCTGCGGTCGGTGCGCGCGGATTCGCGCGCGGAGTTCGCGAGCAGTCATGCGAAGGGATCCACCCTCGAATGCGCTCACAAATGGCACACCTTCGATGAGTGGACGGAGATTCGGGCGACCAAGGAGGGTAATGGTTGCACGCGGATGATGCGATGCAATGTGGGCAATGGCGGGAGTGGCCATGCAGACATCGCCCACCCAAGAAGGCAGCACGATCAGCAGCCGCTCCAGCGACGGGGGCATATGAGCAGATGGCGAAGCTGCGGATGCGTCGGTGGTGATCATTCGCCAGCCCAGAGCGACGGCAGTCCGCGCGACGCGGCCCACAGATTGGTGTTGCGTCGCAGTTCCGTCGCAAGACCGATGGCCACCACCTCGGGGCCCACCACTTCAAGATCCACTCCCCACGGCTCCACCTCGACGCGCAGCAGCGAAACACCCTCACGCTCGGCGATGGCAAGCGCCGTTGCAGTGATGAGTTCGCGGGTCGCAAGTGCGTTCAGCATGTCATTCTTGGCAAGCAAGCGCGTGTGGGTTGTCGACTCCCAGCGCGGAGTGCCATCCTTCCCGTCCGCACGGAGGATTCGATGGCCTGCGTGCAGCAGATCCGTCTCCACGAAATCGGCGCCGCTCGATGCGCGTACATCTGTCCCACTCTCGCCCGCACGAAGCAGTCGAATGGTGCGGCACTGTGCAGCGCGGCCGGCTTCGACATCACGCTCCTGATCTCCGATCATCCAACTGCGCGTGCAGTCGATGTCATGCCGCTTCGCACCCTCCAGCAGCATTCCAGGTGCCGGCTTCCGCCAGGGGTGTTCGCATCGATAGGCGTCGACCGTTCCCTGCGGATGAAAAGGGCAGGAGATCCAGTCGCGCACGAGCGGCTCCCTGCGTTTCCACTCGCACGCGTCTTCGAGCATCCGCGCCGTCCGTGCATGGACGGCATCCACATCCGACTCGCCATATGCGCCTCGTGCCACACCACCCTGATTGGTCACCACGATCAGCAGATAGCCCGCCTCCCGAAGCGCTCGCACACCCCACGCCGCGCCCGGCATCAGACGAACGAGCGAGGGGTCTCCGAGATCGCCGTCGTTGGCGATGATCGTGTTGTCTCGGTCGAGAAAGACGGCGCTCTGCACTGCCAAGAGGCTAGCGCAGCACTCGTCAGACGGTGGTCGACAGCCCTCGAGTGCCAAGGCGATGTACCTCGTGATCGCCAAAGGACGTGCCAAGCGCCCGAGCCGCGGTAATCAGCGAATGGTCCGTGGGAACAAGCCGCTGCGTCCCCGCCGACACGAGTAGATCGACGTCAGTGAAGACGTTGTTCTCACGGACGACCAACCTGCCGCGCGCGCCTCCCAGCAGGATCGCCAGCGCGTGGTAACCGAAGTTCGTGGCAAGGATTCGATCCGCGGCAATGGGCGCACCTCCGCGCAGCACATGGCCGAGCGCCGTTGTCCGAACATCCGCTTTCGTGCGTGCGCGGATGATCTCGGCTACTCGGTTCCCAATGCCGCCGAGCCGCACCGGGTCTGGGCTCGTGGGATCAAGCCGAGCGATGGTCTGTTGTCCACCCGCGGCCACTGCACCTTCCGCTACGACCACAATGGCGAAACCAGGTCCGCGGTTCATACGGCTGCCGATGAACTCCTCGATCGCATCTTCATGGAAGGGGATCTCGGGGATCAAAATCATGTCCGATCCGCTCGCCACACCGGCAGTGAGTGCAATCCATCCCGCATTCCGCCCCATCACTTCACAGACCATCACACGGTGATGACTATCCGCCGTGGAATGCAGTCGATCCAGTGCTTCGGTCGCGGTGTGGACGGCGGTGAGAAAACCGAAAGTGATCTCCGTGCCGAACAGATCGTTGTCGATCGTTTTTGGGATCCCGATGACATTGATGCCAGCCTCCACGAATGGAGCCGCACACTTCATCGAACCATCACCACCGATGACGATCAGAGCATCGATACGGTGCTTGCGAATATTGTCGATGCATGTTCCTGTGACATTCCGGAAGATCGGCGCGCCATCCGAGTCAAATCCAGAGCACCAACGTGCAGGATTGCAGCGGTTGTTGGTGCCGAGGATCGTTCCACCTCGAGTGAGGATGCCAGAGACATCGCGGAAAGTCAGCGGACGGATGCGATCCTCAATCAGCCCCTGAAATCCATCCTCAATGCCGAGCACTTCGATTCGGTACTGCAGGATGGCGGTCTTGGCGACCGCACGGATGACCGCATTCAAGCCGGGACAGTCGCCGCCACCAGTCAAGATGCCGATTCGGCGGATGGTTTCGGGGCTCATAGGTGGACCATGGAGGGCAGTGGGTGCAAGGGGGATTTGGGGAGCACTCCAATGTAGTGCAACAGCTCGCGCTCTGCGAGAGGGCGTACTCTCTTGCCATGCATATCGCCAGTCAGATATCGAAGATGAAGGAGTCCGCAACGCTTGCGGTCGGAGCGAAGGTGACGGCATTGAAGGCGAAGGGCGTGGATGTTGTCGGATTCGCCATGGGCGAGCCGGACTTTGACACGCCGCAGTCGATCAAGCAGCGCGCTGCGGATGCACTGATGGCGGGAATGACCAAGTATGCACCCACGCCCGGCGACAAGGCATCGCGTGAGGCGATTGCTGCAAAACTGCGCAGTGAGAATGGCATCGACTGCGCTGCCGAGCATGTCACCATTACCGTCGGTGCCAAGCATGCCATCTTCATGGCGCTTCAGGCGCTGATCGAGCCAGGTCGTGGAGACGAATTCATCCTTCCAACGCCCGCATGGGTCAGCTATCGCCCGCTCATCGAGTTGGCGGGTGGCGTGTGTGTCGAGGTGGCCGGTTCCGTGGAGAACGCCTTCCGAATCACGCCGCAGCAGTTGGAGGCGGCGATCACGCCACGCACGGTCGGACTTCTGTTGAATTCACCCAGCAATCCGTGTGGTGTGACCTATCCCGCGAGCGAACTTCGCTCACTCATCGATGTGGTGGCCACGCATCCGCGCATCAGCATCGTGTCTGATGAGATTTACGAGAAGCTGATCTTCTCGGAGATCGAGCCAGGGCTGACGCACTGGTCTCCGGCGAGCGATCCGCGTGTGGCGGGACGCACGGTCACCGTGAACGGCATGAGCAAGGCGTTCGCGATGACTGGGTGGCGCCTTGGATATCTCTGCGCCCCCGGCGATCAAGGACGCTTCATCCGGGAGATCATCAAGCTGCAGGGACAGATGACCAACTCCGTGCCGAGTTTCTTCCTGCCTGCTGTCGTGGAGGCATTGTCGGCGCGGGTCGCGCCTGAGGTGGAACGCATGCGCGCTGCATTCGCGGCGCGCGCAGGTCTGATCCATCGGCTCTTGTCGCACGTGCCAGGCCTTCAAGTACCGCGGTCGACAGGGGCGTTCTATGCATTTCCAAGCATCGCAGCATGGATTGGCAGCGTGACGCCCCTTGGTACTCGCATTGACTCAGCGCAGGCCTTCGCCGATGCGCTGCTCGCAGAGGGGCACGTCGCTGTCGTGCCGGGGGAAGACTTCGGGGAGTGTGCGCGCCACCATGTGCGACTTTCCTTTGCGTGCAGCGAAGCGCAGATCACCGAAGGCGTGCTGCGGCTCGATCGCTTCGTTCGTTCACTGCAAGGTGCGCACGCAGCCACTCACGCCAGTTGAGGCGCACGTCGGGACAGGACTGGCGGGGCAATCTTCAGGTGGCGCCGATTGTCACGGGCAGGGGCTGTGCACGCGGCTCATAGTTCGGGCTCAGCGCAATATTCAACGGACGACGGTGTCCCGATGGATCGCGTGGAATGCCCTCTTCATCGATGATGCGCTGAATCGCCATGATCCCCTCGATCAACATCTCGGGGCGGGGTGGGCAACCGGGGACATAGACATCCACGGGAATGAACTGATCGACCCCCTGCACGACGGCATAGGTATCGAACACGCCACCCGTCGATGCGCACGCGCCCATGGAGATGACCCACTTGGGTTCTGCCATCTGTGCATAGATGCGCTGGAGAACCGGCAGCGTCTTCACGCTGACGCGCCCAGCCACGATCATGAGATCCGCTTGACGCGGCGAGAAGCGCATCACCTCTGCGCCAAACCGCGCAAGATCGAAGCGTGAGCATGCGGTCGCCATCAGCTCGATTCCGCAGCACGCCGTCGCAAACGGCATCGGCCAGACACTGGAACGCCGCGCCCAGTTCACGACTCTCTGGAGGCTGGTGGTCAGCACGCTGTCGGACGGAAGTGCAGTCTCAAGTCCCATGGTGCAAGTGTAGGCGCTCTGGGACTCCCGCGGTCAAAGCAGGAGTCGTTCCAATTCAGCGGTCGACGTGGCGGTCGTGAACATGCGATCGACGCGCATGAGTCGAAAGAGTTCCGCAAGTTGAACGTTCATGCCTGAGATCACAGGGCGCAATCCCGCTTCGCTGCCTCGATTGGCAAGCGTGACGCACAGGCCTAGCGCCATGCTCGACAGCGCCTGGCAGCGGGAGAGATCGATGACCATGCACTTGCCACGCGGGGTGGCATCGATTGCCTTGCACCCCTCTTCCGCAATGATCGCCGCCGCCCGCGCATCGATGGCGTTCGACTCAAAGCGGATGATGGTGTGCCGATTTCGCTGTTGGACCGTCACGACTCCATTCGTCTGAGATGTGGGAGGAATGGGATTCACTGTGTGGTCCGCACCCATTGTGCGGGTAATCCATTGTCTTTGCAATCCGTCCGGCATGCAAATGTGCGGTTTCCAACAGTTTCGAGTTGCGCCGCGCGCAGCGATCCGAGCATTTCCCCGCACGCACCCCTTCCGCTCGACATCGTTGCATCGAAGCCGATGCGCAGCACATCCGCAACGCACACCTGATCCGCCGATCGAGCGGGAACCACTTGCCCGGTCTCCGGGATCAGCAGCACCAACTGATTCGCCTTGAGCAATCCGCACAACTGATGGATGGCGGCAGACTCGACGGCAAGTTCGTCCATCAAGGAATCGAATGTGGCGGGCTCTCCACTTTGATGGCGATGACAAATGTGTTCCATGGCACTGACCACGAGTGCGGGATCGAATGCGCGGAGCGGATGCGCTGACTCGCTCCGGACGCGGTCGTTACTGAGCAGCGCGTTCAGCAGCGAACTGACCTGCAGCCCAAACAAAATGATCAGCCACATCGCATACACCCAGAACATGAAAAGCGGTACAAGACCGAGCGAGCCATACAGCCGATTTCCTGAGAACGCCCGTTCCATGTAGATGGCGAGGAACTTGCGTCCGAGTTCGATGCCCACGGCAGCCACGAGTGCGCCGGCCAAGAGCGTTTTCCATCGCATTCGCACAGTCGGCATGACTCCATACGCCAGGAGCAGCACGGCCAGCAGGAGGACGAATCCGAGCACAGGACGCACGTAGCCGTATGCGGCGGGGAATGTGGGTTGTCCGTCCATGACGCGCTTCAGTTCGCCATCGACAAACGGCAGCGCGGCAAGAAGGATGGGGCCGAGCGTGAGCATTGTCCAGTACACGAGCAGCCGTCGATGCCAAGGACGATTGCTCAGCGCACGACAGACGATGTTGAAGGTCTTTTCGATTGCGACGATCAGCCAGATCGCGGAGAACAGCACGATGCCAAGACCGATGAAGCCGAGTGCAGAGAGGTCCACCGTGCCCGAAACGCGTACCAACTCTTCCATCCATGCACTCACGGATTGCTGCTCTGCGCTCATGCCATCTTTGGCGACCGTCACGCCAATCTCATCCAAGCCAGCCATCGCTGCCATCGATGTCACGAGTTTTGGAAAGTCGTCCCCCGTCAGTGCGCGAACAAGTAGCGTCGCGACGAACAGCACAGGGATCATGCCAAAGAGTGTTCGAAACGAAAGGGCGGCCGCCATATCTGGCGCGCGTACTTCACTCAGGTGCCGAGCGCAGTAGCGGGCGATGGCCCAGCCACGACTTGAAGTGCGAACAAGATTCATGTCCACCGTTCAATCCTAACGGTTGCCAGATGTGTTGACCGCGGGATTGGCTTGGTGTTGCGCAGCATGGTCGAAGACCCTGCGTGCGCGCATTCCCATCATGGGCGTGTCGAGCGGTGCTGCACTGCCCAAAGAGGGCCACTG
>Ga0194116_10002871_pt1 | contig 21557 bp, 4 predicted proteins | sample TA2MahsurfametaG_4_FD_148617 | JGI IMG/M metagenome (GOLD analysis project Ga0194116, IMG submission 148617) | Freshwater microbial communities from Lake Tanganyika, Tanzania - TA2015008 Mahale S9 surface | ecosystem: Environmental > Aquatic > Freshwater > Lake | place: Tanzania: Lake Tanganyika...
TCCCCACTCAACTTTTCAGTAATTCTTTAGGTTTAAATTAATTTAAAAATTTTTTATTAATTTAACAGTTATTTATTTTATATATTAAAAATATATAATTTAAATGAATTCATCCTATCTTAAAAAAAAAATTCTGGTGGTATTAGACTTAGATTTTACAATTCTTTCAAAAAATTCAGATTACGTATTTTTAGATTACCTCAAGCCAGACTCTTTTAACTACATTGAAGAAAGAAGAAAAGTATCTAAAAACTGGGCAAATCATATGCAAGAGGTATACAAGAAATTGAAAAATGACAATGTTTCCATTGAAAAATTAAAAGAAAGGGTTGAGAATATCCCTTTTAATCCTGGTTTTCATGAGTTCTTTGATTTGATTAATTCCAAAAAGGAAAAGTTTGAAACTCTTATTTTATCAGGAGCGAATACACTTTTTCTTAAATGGATCCTTGAAAAGCATAAATTAGTTGGTCTCTTCCCAAAATACTATTCTAACATTGCAGTCCCTGATGAATCAGTTGTAATAAACATTAAACCTGCTCACGTTCATAACTGCACTAACTGCGATGAATCTCAATGTAAAAGAATTCTTTTCAATGATCATTTTATGAAAAATAGTCTCAATTTTGATTCTTTTTCGAATATCGTTTATGCAGGAGATGGAGAAAATGATTATTGTCTTTCAACAATATTAAGGAAAGAGGACATTCTATTTCCAAGAAATAACTTTCCACTTTTTGAAAAACTTTATAAACAAAATTATGCCAAAAATTTAAATTGCAAAATTTGTGTTTGGGATGATGGATTTAAACTAATAGAAGAAGTTAATAAATTATTATAAAACTGAATATTAACTAACATAATTTATTTGAAATTATTTTAATTCTAATTAAAAGTAAATAATTGTCAAATTTTTTGTAATTTAGAATTAAGAATATTGATTCTTGAAAGGGAATTGCCAATTGCACAGTGAAAACAAAATAAAAGATAAAGATATTTAAATTTTTATGATCTTATTAGTGAGTATAAGCGTTCAATCTAATTATTTTATTTTACTTTATTTAAAGATTTATTTAAAATTAAATAAAATATAACCCAGTATAATTGCTTAATTTACTATATTTTTTTCGTCTTTGAAAAATCAAAAATTTAATTATACCACAATTTTTTTATAATAATAAAAATTTTTATAATTCTATTTAAAAATATTTCCAAAAAAATTTGTATTTAAAAATAATTTTATTAATTTATATATCAAATTTAAAAGGAATTTTTCTAATTAACTATTTCTTTTTATTCATCGAGCTTTAATTAATTGAAATATTTTTTGGAAGCCAAAAAATTATTAAAATTCAAACAATTTTATAAATAGCAAATAATCTCGAATTAATTTAAAACATTTAAATTACAAAAATATCTTTAACTTTTAAACATTTTTTGAAATTAAAGTGAAAACCATTTAACTAATATAGTATTAATAACTTCTGGAAGATCAGAAGAATCTTCTATTATAACATAATACGAAAAGGGAAAATCATCAAGATAAGGTAAAATTTCAATGTCATAATCTCCATTTCCTTTATTGACATGCTTTACAGAATTCATATTTATAATTGAGTTATTGTTTTCAATTCCGTATTTATCCAATATCAAAAAGACATATAATAAACCTTTTTCTTTAGCTTCCATACAGTAATTTCTTGTATTATTTTTGTTAAATCTTCCATCTGAAATAATGAAAACGATTTGATTTATTTTTAGATTTCCATTTTTCATCGTATTCTCAAGTAATACAATTGAATTTTTCATAAAATTTGCCATAGCCTAATTATTAATTATATGAAATCATTTCAAATTTATTTTAAATTTAAAAGAAAAAAATTTTATACAATATCATGAGACACTCTTGATGAAAAATCAAACTTGAATTTTGATAAAATGAAAGAACCTTTTTCTCTATTGAAAGTTTCATCAAACGACTGATAAATTTCCATATCCTCTTTTATTCCACATACACAAATTTTTCCGATTCCAGCCTTATTTTTAAAAGATAAAAATAAATAATAAATAAATTTTGTGAAATTGTAAATTAATTTACTTTATTAAGGGCTGTTGATACAATCACTAAACTTTCCATAGCAAAAAATCCTAAATTATGTTCTTTCATACTTAATGAATCATCTATGGCAAGCATCACATAATAATTTCTTTCATGAGGAAGAGTTCTTCTTAGCCATATTTTATCATTTCTATAATTACTTGCAATAAAACTTATTATTTTTTTAATGTTCAATCTTTTTCCACTCTTATAGTTTCCTCTTAATTTAGTTTGTTTATTTGGCTCAAAAACAATTTTAAGTTGTTCTGTTAATTTATTTATATTATTTAGAGATAACTGTTCCAATTTATTCCATACTTGCATATTAAATTCCATATTATTATTTGATGAATTACTTAACCAAACCTGGAAATCTTGTATCATTTCAGCTTCAGATTTTTTTATATCTTCAAAAGATATTTCATTATTTTTTTCTTGGCTTTTTTCATCTAAATTTTCTATTTTTTCATTATTTTCTTTTTCATTATTTTCTTCTAAAAATAATAATTTTTCATTTTTTTTATTATTTATTTCTTTGTTTAAATTTAACTTTATATAGTCATCTATATTGATTTCGTCTACATGGTTTTCTTTATTAAGTTCTTCTTCATTTTCATTAAAATCTTCAATATCATCAATTTCCATTTCTTTATCTGAGAGTTCTTCTATATTTTCTTCTTTATCAGAATGTTCGTTTGCTTTTTTGGATTCTTCATATAAATCAATTTTAACAAAATCTTTATTAATTTTTAAACATTCATTTTGTAAATTGTTATTTTCTTTATCATCATTTATATCATTTTTATCATTTTCCTTTTGATTATCTGAGAAGTTTTGTGAATTATTCTGCTTTTCATTTTTATTTTTATCAAACCCTCTAGCATATTTATTTTCATCAGAATTTGTCTGATTATCCATATTTTCAGCAAATCCTGTATCGAAATCAATATTTTCATTATTATTTTGATTTGCAGGATCATTAATTTCTTCTTTTTGATAATCTTTAAAATCGAAATTCTCCTTTATATTTTCTTTCTGTTCTTTGTTTAAATCATTAAAATTATTAATAGCATTTTTATTTTGTCCTGGATTACAATTATTATTTTTATTGTTATTCTTATTTAAATTTTTATTGGATGGTCTTGAAAGCCATACACTTTCCATCATAGCATTCAAATCTAATGCTTCTTGGTATTTATTTACATTGTTAATATTATTATCTTCTATTTCCTCGTTGTTGTTTTCATTTTTATTATCTTCCTTACTTTCAGATTCTTTTTCTAAATTATTAGATTGCTGAGCAGTATTGCCTTTACTTCCTTGTTTATTGCTGATTGGATTATAACCTAAATCTTTTTTATCAGTTGGTAATGGTTTTGATTTAAATAAAGATTCTTGTTCTTCTTCTTTTATGGATTCTTCTAATGATTTTTCTTCTTCTCCCACATTTTGATTTTCCTTTTTTTCATCTTCATTATTATTATCAAAATTTTCATCTTCAATTTCCATATTTTTTTCATTCTCATTATGATCTAAGAGATCTTCACCCATTAAATTTTCATTTTCTTTTCCAAATTGTTCTATAGGATTTTCTATTCCCTCATCTTGCATTTTATCATTGCTTTCTTCAGAATTATTTATCGGATTTTCAATATTTTCATTGTCAACTTCCATTTCTTTATTTAATTTTTCTTCATTATTTTTTTGATCCTGATCTATATTTTCTTCTTTGTTTTTAGTTTTTTCTTCGCTAACTTCTTCTTTTTCCTCATTTTCTATAACTTGATTTTCTTCAATATTTTCTCCATTTTTTTCGTCTACTTTTTTTTCTTCATTTTTCATATCATTATCTGATTCTTCTACATCCAATTTCTCAATTTTATTTATGTCATTTTTATCTTTTGTATCATTATTTTCCTGCTGTTCATCATTTTTATTTTTTAAATCTTTTTCTTTTTCATGATTTTCTGGCTTATCAACTTCTTTTCCTTTTTTGTTTTTTCTTTTGTCTTCTTGATCATCATCTTTTGCTTTATAATCATTATCTTCCTGATTATCTTGAATTTCAACATTTTTATCAGTTAAATCAACTTTTGAATTTTTTTGATCTTGACAATCTTGATTTTTATCGTTTTCATCTTGAATTTCATTATCTTTATCATACATTTTATTATCATCTCCTCTATCAACTTTATCTTTTTCCCTTTCAATATCACTATTATCATCATTTTCCATTTCCTCTTCTTCATTTTCAGAAAATTCCATTTTTTGATCCTCATTGAAATCTGTTTTAACTTCAAATCCTGATTTTTTGTCTTTTTTTTCATTTTTATTTTGATTGTTTTTATCAATATTTTTTTTATCGTCATCTTTTAAACCTAATAATTGCTCTTCATCTTCTATTTCTTTTGAAATATCTTCTACACCTTGCCCATCTGACATTCCCATTCCTCCTTCAAATACACCTCCTTCTTGATTTAAGCTTTTTGCATTTTTAAAATTATCTTCCTGACAGAATCCGTTTACGCTCAAATTATAAAAAATGGATATTGATAAGTTGGTTAATTTAAATAAAGAAAAAATTATGTCAATTAAACATTTCATCGTCAAGAATATTTTTTTAATGTTTTGACATTGAGGAATTTTATTATAGGCATTTAATTGGAATTCACAATTAGTTATTTTTATTAAATTTTCTAAATTATCAATAGATTCAGATAAAGTCTCTATTGTTATAGGCTTAGTCTCAATATTTTCTTCTAAATCCATTTGAATATCTTTCTCATTTTCTTTGAATTCGTTATTAGATTCATGATTTTTTTCAGGTAATAATTCAAAATATAAATCATCAACTAAATTAGTTATTCCATTTATGTTTATTGCATCAGTTTGAACCTGGAATAATTTTTCATGTTCAAATTGGAAAATATTTAAATTAGAAGATATGTCATAAATTCTATTTTCATCATCCATAATACTACTAAAATAAATTTCATGAAGCTCATTCATTTCTTGCTCTAATTGTTTCTTTATAACTTCATTTGACTCATTAATAGGTTTAAATTTATAATCATAAATAGAATAATTTTCTTTGATTAAAGGTATCAAATATTCATTTATAATTGAATTTGATTTTGTGATATATATCTTAAAATTTTTCATTTCTTCTTTCGTAATAAATATATTTTGGTAAGAATTAACATTTTCTAATTCTGAATTTATCTCGTATATGAAATATAAATATAATTTCATCCTTTTATTAATATTTTTTAATTCCGTTAGGAATGAAATAAAATCTTTATTTTCTTTTTCTTCTTTCTCAGGGAAAAGCATCTTTATTTCATGTATATTCATTAAATTTGATAAATATTCATTATTTAACAAAAAACTATTTATATTCATGTTTATTTTTAGAAAGAGGCTTTTTATTAATGAAAATTTAGAATTTTCTGAATTTAAATGCATTTGATAAATTGTATTTTTATTACAAAAATAATTTTTTCTTAATAATAAAGGGAATTCTGAAAATATTTTTTCTAATTTTCCATAAGATGATAAGGATTTAAAAAATAAGGAGAAAGATAAACCTCTCATTGTTTCCAAGTATTTTTTATTGAGGTCTTCACTAATTATTTCAATTAAATTGAAATGATTAATTTTTTCTAAAATTTTACAAATATAAGCTCCACATTTTTTAGTTTTTTCTAGATAATCTGAATCAAGTTCACCTAAATGATTATTAGGTATTTTAGAATCATAAATTTTTTCTGCTATCCTATTCAAATCAGATAATTTTTCGTATTCAAATTCGATAAAATTTATATAAAATTTTTTAAATAAGTCATAAACTTCTTTTTGATAGAATTTATATGTAGATTTAAAACCAAAATCTTTTAGTGTTTTTATTAAATCAATAAGAGCTTTATGCTTAAACACTTTGCTTTTAGAGCCAATAGATAATTTTTTTAATGACTCCAATCTTAAGAAAATTTCTTGATTAATATTTTCAAAAATATTCATATAAGAGACTTTTTGGGTTACTTGTAATTTTTTGTCTTCTGAAACTTTAACTTCAGAATCATTGGAAGAATCATGAATTGGGATGAATTTAAAAACATATTCTTTATCAATAAAATCTTTAGATGAGAATTCGATAAATTCTTTAAATGTTGTTAAGCAAAAATTGTCAAATTTTTTAAGAATTTTATTAAGTTGCTTATAATTTCTATGCATATTTTCTTTAAAATTAAAATAATTTTTTATATCCCATTTTGCTATTTGAGTTAAATTTTTAACCTTTTCTTCTATTTCATTTATTTGTAAATTTGCGAATTCCTCAAATTTATTATTTTTTATAAAGTTTACCTCATAATAACTATGGGTGTTATCTAGTGAATTTATAAGATTCCTTAAGAAATAAGCAATTAAATCTAAAAAATTATTCTTGTTTGAATTTTTTAAAATTATTTCATTTATTTTTTCGAAGTTATTTCTCTCATTATATTTTAATTGATTAATTTCTTTGAAAATATGATTTTCTAAATCAATCTTATGTTTGTTTCTAAAAGTAAATTTCAATAAAAATGATAAAATTTTTATTGACTTTATTCTGAAATAGAAAGAGGAAATATTAGAGTTAATAACAAATAAATTTATTGTATCTAAAATCTCATTTATCTTATTATCAATTTCTTCAAAAACATTTTCATTTATCAAATCTTTGATATTATTGGAACATGATTGATATTCAATTTTTTGAATACTAGTATTTTTGAAAATTGTAATTTTATTCGAAAAATAACCTTCAATTTCAAAAAATATATTAATTATGTTATCAAAAAAATATTCAATGTCTTTTTTTTCATATTCTTCCAATTTGGAATTCAAGAAACATTTCCAAGAAAGTATTTCTATTTTTCTCAACCTTCTCACTAAAATCATAACATTTGTTATTTCATTTTGGAGAGAATTTATTTTTTTACTTGCATATGTTTCCCATTCTTGCATTTTCGTTAATAATAGATCTAAACCTGAAACTACTTTACTTAAAGGAGTTGTATAAGGTAATTCTAGTAAATTTGTTAAGATAATAATTATTAAAACCAATAAGGGATGATCTTCATAATCTTTGAGATATAGTGAAACTTTCTCAACAACTTTATTTAGTGTCAAATACAAGTGTTTCATTTCTGATTGATTTGAATCTTTATAAAAATTATATGTTTTATTAGAGAATTTATAAGTCTTAATATCTATATCTTGGGATATATCATCATTTTTATCATTACAAAATATCTTGTAAAATTTATACATAATCTCTAGAGTTCTAAAATAACTTTGTTTTTTGAAATTTAAATTATTAAAATATAAATATTTATCATCATCATTTAAAATATTCAATTTTAAATCAACATTTTCTTTAGGAAAATTTAATTTTTTATATAAATCTTCATAATTTTTAATCCAGAAAAATTTAGAATCTTCATAAAATTCTTTTTTATCCAAATTTTCATTCTCATACGAAGATGAAATTAAATTATAATAGTTTGTACTATTTGAAAAATTTTCAGATTTTGTATCATTTTCCTCAATAGTATAGATTAAATTTTTCATAAATTTATAAATATTAAAGAAAATTTCTCTTTGTTTAACCAAAGTTAAATCAAGGGTCTCTGGATTACTTTTGTTTTTGTCATAATGATCTCTTACATTAATATTTTTTTGAAGTTGAATTAAATCTAATTTTTCAAAATTATCAAATTCTTTTGTATATGTAGGAAAATTCTCTTCAATTTCTTTTCGTTCTTGCTCTTCGTTCATTTTTAATTTTTCATCCTTAGTAAATTCATCAATTGTGAAAGTTTTCTCGACTACTTTCATATTTAAATCTTGATATAATTTTATATTGTTTTTGAAATCTATAGCGTTCATTTTTGAAGAATTCTCTTCATTTGATTGAATATTAAGTTTATATTCATCAGAACTAAGATAATTTATAACATTGCTTGTTTTCTGTAAAGTATATTTTAATAACTCATGTTTATCTATATTTTCATAAAGTAAATAATTTAAAAATTTGAAAGATATTATACTCTTATTAATATTGGCAATATTATTCTTAAATAAATTATTATTTTCTGCTTTAATTGTTATTTCTTCTAATTTTTTATCTAAATATAATTCAATATTTTTTGAATTATTATTTTCAATTTTGGTTGAATAATTTTCAATAAATCTAATAAAAATCTGTAAGAAATCCTTTAGCAAATTAAGATATATCATTGAGACGATTGAAAAAGGAGATATTAAATCATCAAAATAAATAAGTTGTTTTGAAGCAAAGTTTCGAATCTTAATAATTAAGTGGTCAATAAAATCAAGTAAATTTTTTATTGTTTCATAATTTTCTATAACAAAATTTGATTCTTTTGTATTCAAAAAATATTCAAGAATTAATTCATCTAATTGATAAACATCCTTGTTATTTTTTTTTTCAAATTTTACAAATTCATTATTTATTCCTATCAAGAAAGTTTTGGATATATTTGAAAAATTTAAGAAATATTCAACGATTTCCTCAAAATCAGTTAAGAATAAATCATAATTTTCTCCTCTATAATTCCCCTTTTTTAAATGATTTATTTTATTCTCGTTTATAGATATATCCTCTAAATTAATTTCTTTTATATTTTTTGGGGAACTAATCAGATATTTTTCATCTCTTTTTAATATTTTTATTTCATTATTACCTTCGTAATAATAGCATTTATAATTTTTATTTAATTTATTATTGAGAGTTTCATTAATTTCGTGAACAAAAAATAATTTTTTTTTATTTAATAATTGTTCCTCATAAAATACTTTTATAATATCTTTTCCTAAAATTTTTGAAATTTTATGCTTTTCTGGAATGCATAGATTTGTTAAAAATTCTAATTTTAATAAAAACCCTGAAAGAGAGTTCAATTTTTTTATTTCATTATTAGGAATATTTTCAAGCAAGAAATTTTTAATTATTTTTTTATCTGTTAAATCATCAGAATAATCATTTTTAAATATTATTTGATTAAAAAGTTTGAAATTTTCAATGTAAAATGATATTCTTTTGTTGAATGAAAAATTATTTTCAATATTTGTATATGAATTTAATATATTTTCGCAATTAATTTTTGAATAGAAATAATAAAATGGGCTAGTTATAAGTTTTTGTTGGTTTTTGATAAGATCATCTATAATGATTTCAGCATCTTTATTCTTATTTATTAAAATTTGTGAAAAATTATCATTCATCTCAGAAAATATAAATAAGTTTACTAATTGTAAAGCAATTAATTCTTTAGATTCCTCATACAATATATTCTCATTTATCGATGATTCTAAATTTTTATTAATTGAATTGGTTTTTAGGTTTTTAAAAAGATATTCCAATAATGAATTTTCAAATAGATTTTTCATATTGATTTTTCTCTTGAAATTATTTTCAGTTAATTCTTTTAAAAAGATACCATTCATAATTTCATTACAATTGTAAACTTTTAAATCATTCATATAATCTGAATAATTTATAAAATTATTTATATAATTATAAATAATCTTCATATCTTCATTTTTACTTACTACGCATAAAAATACATTTTCATTAGTTAAAATTTCTTTAACTTTTTCAAATAACAGTCTATGATATTTTAAGCTTAAAATATCTCTAAGAATTTTTACTGATTTTCTTTCAAAATCTAATGAAATTATTTGTAAATCTAATTGGGAATTTAGGCTTATCTTGAAATTGTATAAGTTCAAATCAGAATTTTTGCTCATCATTTGTTTGTTTTGATTTTCATATTTCAATAAATTTTTGTTTTTAATTAAATTAATAAAATTTTGATAAAATTCATAATTTTTTTCAATGGGGATTGATATAAATGTATTAATATCTAAAAATAGACTATCATTAGAATTTCCATTTATAGAATAATATTCTTTATTATTAGTCTCATTAATATTTTTCTTTAATTCTTCTACAAATTCTATTTCATAAATTTTTTCTAGGATGCTATTACTATAATATGATTGATTCAAATTACTATTTTTATTTAATAAATTAAATTTCAATGAATGATCTGATATTTGATATTGGAAGAAAATGTCATTAAATAAATATGGATTAAAAGATATTATTTTTACCACATCTGATATAAAATAACATTGATTTTTAGAAATCATAAAATCTTGTTGATCTTTATTGGAATTATTTTTGTTTTTATTAATTGAAAAATTGAAAAAGTTATTTATTAAATTTAGGCATTCTTTTTTTAATAATTTTAATTCATCGTTTTTTATTTTATTTTCTAAAAATAATTCAGAAAGATCACTTGAACTTATAATTGAATGAAGATTGTTTGATGGATAATTTTTATCTAATTTATTTTCAGAAAATTGTTTTCTTTTCTTCATTACTTTATTTAATAAATTGTCCATAAGATATAAAAATGTTTCAGGATTTGTTTTTATAAAATTCAAAAAATAATCATTTTGAAAGTATATTTTATTTTTATTTTTGAATTGGCCATTAGATTCATTATTAATATTCAAGATAAATTTAATACATTTGCAAATTGATAAGAAATTAAATGGTTCTATTCTATCATTATTACAAAGATCCTTCAGTTTTTCGAAAAATAATCTTATATTTTCATCTTGATTTTTTAAAATTTTCTTAAGATGATTTTCAACATTTAGTGTTTGTAAATTACTATAAAAATATTCTTTGAAAATTTTTTTTAATTTTTTTTCTGAGAGTTCATTTATATTTGAATCAAAGATTAGATTATTAACAACTTTTAATAAATCATTGAATGTATAATCAACAGAATTATTTTTATATTCAATATAATTATTGTCTGTATTGTTTAAATCAGTTATATTAAAAGAATTAAAATGATTTCTAATAAATTCTTTTTTATTTTCAGAGATATCGTTATTTAATATTTTGTTAATATAATCCAGGCAAATAACATAAATGATATAAGAAAAATATTCAATAAGTATTTTGTTTAATATAGAGAGATTTTGATCAATCAAGTTAAATATATTTTGAAGTTTGGTAAATAAATACTCAATATAATCATTACTTTTTCCCAAATTAAAAATATGATCTTGGTAATCTATAATATCTAAAAAGTTTGATAGAATAGTATTCGAATCGGATATAATCCAGATAGTTTTAATTCCAGATTTCATCTCTAAATTTTTTTGATTTACATCATTAAAAACCGATAGAGCTATCTTAAATAAAGTTTGAAGATGTGTTAAAATTTTTTTCTCAAAATCTTTCAAAAATAAATCATGATTCTGATAATTTGATTTCAAGAATAATAAATTTTTATCATTATTGTACACAGCTTCCATAAATACTTGAAATTGCTTATCTTTTGAAATTTCAGTATTAATTTTTTGTTTAAAATTATCTAACTGATTTATTAAAGAAATAACATGTTTTTGTATTAAATATTTTAAACTAAACAAGTTCGATTTATTATTATTTGTTTCAATTAAATCAGAAATTGCTGTTCCTTGAAATAATTCATTATTGAATAATACTTCTGAATCAAAAACTTTCAAATTAGAATTATTAAAATTCAAATAGTATAATAATTTCTTGGAATCATTTATTAAACAATTTTTTATTTTATCGAAACTATTGTTGAAATTATCTTTAGTAAAAATATTAAATTGCGTATTTATATTTATTTCATCTTTGAGCGAGAAGTATTCCTTGATTTTCAGATTTAAAAGCATAATTAATTTTTCATTGATCCAAAACTTTTTTGATTCAGAAATAAACAAAAGATTTACTGTTGATTCTATAGCTTTTATAATATTATCTGTATTAAATTTTTTAAGAATATCTTCTTTTTGTAAATAATAATTTATAATCCTTAAGAATTTGTTAAAATTTCTATAATTTACTATAATCTTCCCTCCTAAAGTTTCTAATTTCTTATCTTTATCAGTATGATATGTTTCATCTTTTTCATTAATATTTAATTTTTCTTCAACTTGTTTTGATGATAAAATATTGATAAATAAATAGGCTATAACAATAAAATAACTAATTTGATATGAATAAATAAATTTATTTGTGATATTTAAAAAATCTGTGAAAATCTTATTGTTAATGAAAAATTTTAGATTTTTGAAAATAGATTGAGTCGATTTTATTCCTTGATTGGTTATTTTTAATAAAATTTTAAATGCGGTTTTTTTCATGTTCTTGGTATTATAACTTTTAAATTTGAAATTCTCTATCTCAAAGGATATTTTATCTAATTTTTCAACCAAATTTTCTCTGAAATCTTTTATTTGAAATTTATTTAATTCATTTGGAATTATATATTGATTATTTATATTTTCAAATTCATAATTATTATTTAAAGAGTAATTTAATACGAATATTATTTTATCGAAATAAATTTCAACACATCTATTTTTAAGTGCTCTAGATACCTCCCCAAATTTATCATTCATTATCATAAATATTTTGAAATTTTTATGAGCTTTTATACTTCTTGGTTCGGTTGTTCCACATTCATTCAAATAAATTTGTTTATCATCATCCAAAAGAGAATTTAATCTATCCAAAACAGCTGCAGAACAAGTGTTTACATTATCTAAAATAATCCAATGGCCTTTTTCAATACATCTTATTAATGAAGAATCATGCCATTCAAAATTAAAAGACTCACTTTCGATAAAATCTATAACTCTTCTTATTGATTTCTCCATAGATAAACTTAGACCAATATTTTTTAATTTTTCAATCAAAATGTCAAAAGATTTTTTTAGATTTTTTACATCTTTCACTTTTTTATTATAAGTGTCTTTTCCAAATGAATTTGAGAAATTGCATTCAAAATAATCAACAACATTTAAAATATTAAGATAATCTAGATTGGAGATTTCAAATCTTTCAATTTTCTGATTCGATAATTTTTCAGAAATATAATTATAGATTTCTTCTTTTATACATTTTAGATGATATGAGAAATTTATTTTATCGTAGTTGCCTAATAATTCAGTTGAATCCATAGATGAATTTAAACAGAATTCATATAAATCATTCTTCGTCATTTTAGCTATATATCTAATAATTTCTTTTTTTCCCATACCTGATTCTCCTGTAAGGATTACAGGATAATTATTTTCTATACACAACAAAATTTTAGGAATATATTTAGAAAATATTGTAGTATGATGGGAATTTTTTGGAAAATTTTCTAAGTAACATATTTTAGAATCTTTAAGATATTTTTTTTTATTGTAAACTAATTTTAAATTTTTAAAAGTTACAATAGAAGAATCATTTATTTTAAAAATTTCCAAAAATGATTTTTTAATTTCCTTCTTAATTTCTAATTTTCTTAATCTTTCAATAAAATTAAGTTTAATTATTTCATAAAATTTTCTAAAACAAAGAGGATTTTTTATAAAATCGACATTTTCTTCTATGAGATTTTTATCATCTTGGAATTTTAAAGTTATCAAATAATCAATTACTTTATTTAATGTTCTTAAATTAAATTCTCCTACTTCATTCATATTTGATTTATATTTTCCAAAAATTATTCTTTGGCATTCATAATTAAAAAAAGTCAACTTCTCTATCAGTTCATTATTCAGAGATGGGTATAAATTTATTAAAATTTGTTTATAATCGTCTTTAGATAGATCATTAAGATAAATTTTTATAAAACGATTTAAAAATGATTTAGGAAGGAATTTTCTCCCTCCACCCTGATTTACGGGATTTTGTGTTGCGAATATTTGAAAATCAGAATGACATTTAAATTCTTTATTTAATTCACTCACATATAAACTTTTTCTATAATCTAATACACTATTTAAACCTTCTAAAATACTTTGACTTGCCAAATTCATTTCATCTATAATAATCCAATCTCCATTAATCATTGCTTTTAGAAAAACTCCTTCTATCCATTTAAACACTATTCCACTAGATGAATTCCCTTCATCTGTTGGAAAATCAGAGCCAATTAAATCTATCATGTCTGTGTGTTCAGATAGATTTATTCTATAAATTTTTTTATTTATTTTTTTCGCAATATTTTGAATTATTGTAGTTTTACCAACACCTGGAGAACCTTCAATTAAAATAGGTTTTTTTGTTGATAAAGCTCTTACCACTTTCAATAAATTATCTTTTATGTTTGTAGAAGTGAATACAAAACTTTGTTTCAAATTATTTGTATCTTTTCCATAATCTAAATCCATTTTTTTAAAACTATTTGGATTTATATTTATATCTTCTTGTAATATTTGTTTTTCCAATAAAAATGGAGTAATTCCAAAATGTTTTGTATCATCAATCAATTCATTTATTATAAGGGATTTATTAAGGATATTACAATTCCCCTCAGATCCATTTAACAAAATTGATTCCAAATATTTGATTTGGAAATTTAAAAATTCTATAATTTTGTTACGAATATATATCAAACTTTCTGGTTTAGAAGATTCATTAAGGAATATTCCATCTATTATAAGCATCATAATAGAGTGATTATAAAATTTTATGAAATCCATGTTGATTTTAATTTTATTTGAATTGTTTTCTAAAAACTCTATTATTAAATCAATATCTCTAAAAGTTATTATCTTTATAATTTGTGATTGATTATGAATAAGTGAGTAATTATACCAAGAATAAAAAGAGAAAATTAAATGACTTAAAATCATATGGAAATCCTTCAAATTTACATTTATATTTTCAACTATATTTTTATTATTTTCACAATAAAATTCGTTAGAAATTTTATTTGTGCAATTTTTTACTTTAAATAAAATTAATTTATAAGAATCAAATAATTCCAAATCAATTTTTCCTTTACTGTCAATAAATTTTGAGAAAATACTATTCTCATTTTCTTTAATAAAATTAAAATCAATTTTAAAATTTCTAAAAATTTTGAATTCATTTTTTGCAAAAAAGAAATTAATTATTTGAGAAAACTCTATAAGTTCATTATCTTCAGTTTTATTATCAATAAAAATTTCAGAAAATCTACTTCTTAATGCTGGGCTTAATTCTCTTTTTCCATGATCCCCTGCAGGAGACATCGAAGCTATAACTGAGAATGATTCTAGAGGAACAATTGATTCAACATTACCTCCTAAATTATGAGTTTGCTTTTCTGACAAAACCAATATTCTATCTGTTTCAAAAACACTATTCATTCTTTCTAAAACAGAATCCAAAGTCAAGGAAATTTCATCTATCAAAAGAATTTCACCATTTTTCATTGATTCAGTTAGGGGCCCATCAACCCATTCAAATAATTTATTACTTTCCTCAATTAATATTAAAATATTATTCAATATTTTTTTTAATAAATAAATTCTTTCAAAAATTAAATTAAGAACTTGTTCAAAATCAAGTTTATTATCAATTATCTTAATCAAACCATCCATTATCACTTTCATTTGTTCAGTGTTTTCTAATTGTTGATTGTTTTCTTCATTTAAAATGTTATTTTCTTGAATTTTCATCTTTATATATTTCAAGAAAGTATTTTTCAAAAAGTTTAAAAATTCAATTTTACTAAAATTTGATTCAATTTTTGTGAATTCAAAAACCCTTGAATTTAGAAAATTATGTATCTGATTTAAAGTTAAATTAGAAATCTTAATTTGTCCAATATATTCTTCAAAATGCTTTTCATCATCCAAATCAAATTGATTCTTATTTTCTAAGATTATCAAGGATTTAAATTCATTATATAGAGTTGCTTCATTTCCAGAAATTATGTTTTTGTTATTTAGATTTTTTGTCTCGTAGAATTCCTTATAATTATTACAAGCACTCAATATAAAATTTTCAATATCAAATTTTTTCAAATTTAATATTAAATCATCTTTCTTCATATTAATAAGCTTTAATAATCCTGAACTATTATTTTCTATATAAATTGTTTCTTGATAAATGTTGTCGATTTCCATTTCTACATTGTTGGATTTTGTATTAAAGATTTTTTCTTGCATTGTTTTATAAAATTCAAATAATGATTTTTTCAGATTATTTAATTTCACTTCTCTTCCATAAACAGATCTTAAAGATCCAAGAAAATCACTTATGTCAAGGTTTTCATGACAGCTTATAGTTCTTATTTTTTGTTTATAAAATTCGGCCAAAAATTCTGAAATAATCGTTTTACCACAACCAGTTTCTCCTATCAACAAAACCGGTTCTTTATTTTTTAAAGATTTATCCATTAAAGTTAATAGTCTCATTGTTAATTTATTCATAAAAATTTGATTTTTATATTTTTTAAATTGATTATTATCTTCAAAACATTCTGAGAAATATTTTCTACAGTAATTTTGATAATATTGAGACAAATTAAGGATTTTTTTATTTTTGAAAACATGTTTTTCAATTACTTTTTTAATTGTTAATTTTTCCTCTTCAGTTCTCACTTTTTCTGCTATTACAAAATAACCTTCATAAGCTAAATCTTCGATTTCATTGACATTTCTACTTCCCCATTTTATTAGATCCCTTATTGTCATGAAACCTTCCTTTCTTGAAAATACTTTTTCTGAGCTTCTTATTTGTTGGAGATCTTTAAATATCGAAACCATCATTTTAACTCTTGACTTTGCAAGAGAACACCTTTTTTCAATAATTTCCTCTAAATCTTCTTCTGGAATATTATCAAAATATATATGAATAAATCTATTCTTGAAAGCTTCGGAAAGATCTTTGCGCCCTCCATAACTTTCAGATGGATTCATTGCTGCAAATATTTTAAAATTAGGATGAGCTTTTATAACAGTATTTGTTTCACTGATATAAAGTTCTCTATTTTCATCTAAAAGTCTATTCAATGCTTCTAAAACTTCAGAAGGTGCTAAATTTATTTCATCTAAAATTATCCAATGACCTTCTCTTACTGCCTTTACTAAAAAACCTTCTTGAAAATAAAATTGTCCTTTTGAATCTGAAGTATAATTTCCTATATATTCCTCAACTTCTGTGTTTTGATTATTGTTTATACGAAGAACTTTTTGACCGATTTTTTTCCCAATATACTCGATAACAGATGTTTTTCCACAAGATGTTGGTCCCTCTAATAATACTGCATAATTACTTAATGTAATTATTCTCATTAAATTGATAAAATGTTTTCTAAAAGTTTTTGTTAAAATAAATTTCTTATTTATTTCAGAATCAATTAAATTTTTAGTTATATATTCTGATTTTATGAAATAATTATCCAAATTGAAATATTGATTTAACCTATCTGTATGAATTCTTATACTTGTTTTGTCTATTTTATTCTGATTTTCATTTTTATTAAATTTAAAACAAAACGAATTTAAAAATTTGGATTTTAAAAATTGATTTGATTCTTCGCTTAATTGAGAAAAAAAATTCATTTCAAAAGCTTCTGTTATAGAAGTAGGATTATCATAGTATTCAACAGCCTGTTTTATTGATAAAAGACATCTTGATAAATTTCTTAAAGAGAAGCAGCACTTTGAAAAATTTGCTTTAAAAATTTCATTAGAGGCTTGTTTTTCTTTAATTAACATGTAAAATTTTGATATTTCTGTTATTGATTTATCATCTATAAAATCCCCTATATAAGTTTTTACAAGCGTTTTAATATCATGAAATTCCTTTATTTCAGGAATAAAGAATTCAGTGAAAAGGTTTCTTAGTTCTATAGGAAGTCGTTTTTTCCCTACATTATATTCAGGATTCATTGATCCAAATATCCTAAATTTTGATCCTCTTTTATACATTTTTAATTCATTATTTTCTACTAAATATATATCACCTCCTTCTAATATTGAATTTAATTTTAACAATAAATCATCTCCAGCTAAATTAATTTCATCAAGTAAAATCCATTCATCATTTTTTATTGCTTCAAGTAATATTCCATCCATATAAGTAAATGCATTGTAATTTCCTTTTTTCAAAGCAATTTTGAATTTGTTGATTTCTATATTTATTTTATGCAATTCGGTAATTTGATTATGTAATTCTGAATTTAATTTATTTAATTTGGTTTTTTCTTCTAATTTTGGGATAATTTTTTCCAATGACTTCAAAGTAAATTTTATAAAATAATCCGCATCTTTCTCTTGAAATACTTTATAAAAACTCTCTAAAAAATTTTTATTTTCACTTTCATTAAAGTTATTTAAAAAAATATCGGTAATTCGATTGAAATATTTCTGTAAAAAAATTTTTGCATGAACAGGTTTAAATCCTCCAAATAATTCGCTAGAATCTGAACTTTGAGAAAGATTTATTACATTTAACTTAGTGTCCATTATTTTTGCCAAATTTTGAATCATTGTAGTTTTTCCAACTCCTGTTTCTCCGACTAATAATATATTTTCATTGTTGATTATTGATTCATTAAGAACTTTTGTGAAAAATTTTGTGATGGAGTTGTAACTATACATTGACTTTTTTGATATCAAGTTTTCAAAAGAAATAAATTTGTTATCGAAATTTATTAAATATTGAAAAGTTGAATTATTTTCATTCACCAGATCATTATAATTAGTTATATAATTTTTTAAATAATTAATTTCGAAATTGAAAGGTTTGGCAAATTCTTCAGCAATCAAATTCATTTGTTTATTATCATCAAGTGAAAGGAAGTTAATATAAATAAAATTGGAAATTATTCGCATTTTATTTTTTTCAGAGATAAATAAATTACTTAACTCATCTTGAAAAAGGTTATTTGTATTTATATTACTGTTTTCCTTACCAAAATTTTCTATTTCATTTATAATTTTTATTTTATTTAATAACAACTTTTCCATACTTTTCAATCTTTTTTCTAAATCAGGAAAGATTTCATTTAAAATTATATCCATTCTTGTTGAGAATCTTATCATATCTTGAATTCTTATATTTCGAAGCCTTGAATTAAATCTATATTTTTTAACAATTATTTCATAAATTTCTAGTAATTTTTTAAGAAAAGTGTTGTCGATAAAATAATTAAAATATTGAAATTTATCATGTATTTGATTTTTAAATATTTTTTCTTTGGTATTTGATAAATTAATTGAAGCTATAAGATTATCTATAAATAGAAAATTTTGATTTCGCATAATTTCATTACTATTTTTAATAAATTTCTTAGAATTGACAAAATTTATTAAATTATTTTCTAAAGTGTCAAATTTTGAAAAAGAATATTTTAAATATTTTAATGAAGGTTCTTGCTCTTTTTTCAAAAAAATTTCTTCATTTTGATTTCTTAGAATGTCATATTCTAAGCTCATATTTTGATCCAATTTATTGGGGTCTATCTCCGAATCATTTATATATTGATTTAAAAAATTTAATTTAAACAAAAATTCTTCATATTTTATTAATTTCTTTGAATATGATAATGAAATTAATATTTTTTCTGCAAGTTCATATTCAGGTAAAAAGAAAGAAAAAGTGTTTGATTTTAAAAAATTGAATATAAGATCATTGCTATTTGAAGAATTATAAACAAAGAAAAGTTTTGGTAATTTCTCAAAATTGATAATTTCTTGTTTTATAGTTGAAAAAAAAGAATTTTTCTCAATTATTTGCTTGAGGATAAAAAATAATTCATTGCTGCATTTTTCCATGTTTCTAAAAATTATATCTTTTCTATCTTTCAAAGCTCTAATTAAAGGGCCGTCTTGCCAAATAATTTCAGAAAATTCATTAATCAGATATCCACCAAGTAAAGCCTAAAATTAATATAAAATGATAAATTGAATAAAAAAAAATTTTTGAAATATTTATAATAAATTCAAATTTAGAAATTATACATTCACTTCTAGAGATTCATCTACATCTATGAGCAGCTCATTTTTAGTAAAATTTCTTATAAAAGTTGTTTTTCCACTACTACTTGGACCATATATCATAATTTTTGAATTTTCATCAATTTTGAAAATCTCAGAAATTTTCTCAGTCAGATTAATGTGTCTATGAAAATGAATGAATGAATTATTTATTTTTTCTTCAGATTTTGCTTTTCCTATTTCTACATAAGATCTCAATTTTTTAAAAGTTCCTGAGAAGACTTTGTGATCTCTTATAAAAATTATAAAATCTTTTAATATATTTTCTTCAAAAACAATATTAAAATATAAAGTTGAATCTTTTAAATATTCTGAAATTTGGTTTTCATTTTTTGCGAATTTTAAATTCGAATCTGTTTGGTTATTAAATATATTTCGATTTAAACATAACATCATATAAGATTTCCATAAAGAATTTTCTTCATTTTCTGTAAAAACAAAATTAAGATTTTTTTCATAATCAACTTTCTCACTATATAAATTTGGCTTCAAATATATATCTATAAAATATTTGAAAGAATTTTGATAGATATTATATAATTTTTTAAGTTGTTCAAATTTTTTGCTTTTTTCACAATTGTAATCAATATAAATATTTGATATATATGATTGAATAATTGTTTCATTATTTTTCAATTCATTAAAGTATTCCAAATTTATAATTGCTTCATAAAAACTCTGTAATCTGTGATTATTATTTTGATTAAATGTTATATGATATTTAAACTTTAAAACCAGGAGGAATGTAAAAATAAAAATATTGTTAATAAATAGATTGACAAATTCATTAAAATATTCACCCTCAGAATAATTATTTTTAAGATTAATAAAATATAATTTTTCTATGATTTCTTGTATTCTTATTTTTGAAGATCTGATTAAATTTAGAATAATTATTTCTTCAAAGTTGTTTTCCATATCTTTAATCAAAAAATTTTCAAAAATTGGAGAAAACAGGTTTTGAATTTTTTTCAATTTGCTATCCTTTTGCTTAGAATCCATTAGATCGTTTGAAAGATCAAAGTAATTCAAGTTATACCTGAAAATCAAAAAAATAACAAAATTTTTTTTTTCTATTTCAAAATTATCTTGTGATAAAATTAATGCAATTATTTGATCAATATCATAAATTAAAGTGAGTTTATTTATGATTTCACAAATTTTGAGTGGTTCAAAACTTGTTCTTGATAAGACCTAAAGGTTTAAATTTAAGAAAAATTTAAGATTACCTTTATCAAATTCTGGATGGCATCTTCATTTATGAAATTGTTTCTTATTTTTTTTCTATTGATTTTAATATCCATTTTAAAATTTAAATGATATAGAAATTTAATTTTTTTAATTAAATATTAATTTAAAAATTTAATTATTAAATTTTTTTAAATAAGAATATATAATTTATGATAATACAATAAAAAAAGGAAATATTTTAATACTATAATTAATTTCAAGTTATCTAAACTTCTAATATTCTTTCCTATTAAAAATGGGGATTGGGGATTGGGGATTGGGGATTGGGGATTGGGGATTGGGCCCAATCCCCAATTCCCCATTCCCAATCCCCAAT
>Ga0194116_10002872_pt1 | contig 21556 bp, 15 predicted proteins | sample TA2MahsurfametaG_4_FD_148617 | JGI IMG/M metagenome (GOLD analysis project Ga0194116, IMG submission 148617) | Freshwater microbial communities from Lake Tanganyika, Tanzania - TA2015008 Mahale S9 surface | ecosystem: Environmental > Aquatic > Freshwater > Lake | place: Tanzania: Lake...
TATATAATAAGTAATGTTAAAATTATTAATTTTAAATAATTTTTAAAAAAATTATTTTTAATTTCTTACTTTGATAATAAAATCTTTGTATGTTTCGGCAAAAATATCAAATAAATTAACTTTTGTTGAAGCACAGATAACAAATAAATCTGGAAAACCATTTACCTCTAAAACGATTAATCCATTATCTTCTGAGTCTAAAATATCAACTCCTCCAATTAATAATGTGTCTGAAATGCTTTTAACTGCTCTTTCTCCTAATTCAACATAAGAACTATACTTGGGATCATTCATCAATGATCGAAGTTCAAAAAATTCTCCATAGGAACAATTTGATAAGTAGTTGTCAGATTTATCAACATATTGTGCAACAGCCACTGCTTTGTTATTCATACATAATACTCTAACTGATTTTCCTACTGAATCCTTTATATATTTTTGAAAAATTGAATATTCATTTTTCCAAAGCAATTTTGCTGCTACACCAACCAATAGTTCTTTAGTTTCACATCTCTTAACTCCATCTCCTCCATATTCTTCAAGTTTTTTTATAATTGAAAAGCTGTCTTTGAAATTTCTGTTTGCAATTTGCTTAAATGCATTTACAGAATATCCCTGATAAGTATCAGGAATCGGAATTTCAGCTTTGTGAAATTCCAATGATTGCAAAAATTTATTACTTAGTATTTTTTCTACAGAAGGGCAATGCAAACAAGGAATCTTCATGGCTTCCAAAGCTTCTAGGATATATAAATACGCCTCATGATGGAATTGACTCATGTAACCATATGAAAAAAAGCCTTCAACTTTAACCTTTTCGTTGTTAATATATAAAGACATAACAGAGGAACTTATTTCAAAACTTATTTCCGATAAATCTGCTCTAATTACATTAAGCCCTTTTTCTTCAAGATTCTTCTTAAGGACACTGTCAAGTTCTGAATAAAAAACAACATCTGGATTATTAAGGTACAAAATTGTTATATTATCTACTTCACTGAAGTTAAAACTACTATTGTTTGTTGTATTCGCATTTTCATCTTCCATTTGATTTTTTTTATATTATATTTTAATCTTGAGAAATTTGAATATTTTATAGTGAAAATAAATTTATTAGTTAATTCTTTTATTTTTATAATTATAATTTATTCATTGATAATAATTATAAATTAATCCAGTTAATAAATAAAAGCTCATTGTTGTAAAAATTTTTTTTATTATAAATTTCAAAAAAATTTTTGACAGATATTAAATATAAAGAGTCATAAAAGTAAATTTGTTAGGAAAATTTATTTAATTCTTATCTTATATAAATTTATTTTTGACAGATGTTAAATAATTTTTTTTGATTTTTTAAATTTTTTAATTAAAAAATAAGAAAATAACCAAAATGTAATTATTTAGAAGATAAATTATGAATAAAAAGAAATTAACTATAAATTTTTATAAAATTTTGAATTAATTTTATAAAAACAATATTTTATTAAAAGTTTGGATTGTTTTTAAAATTTTTTTTGAGTAATTTAAAATTTTAATAAAAATTTGATTTGACTCAAATCCCTGATAAAATATTTAATGGAGAACAAAAGGTTTAAATTATTTTTATTACATAGATATATTAAAAAACATTTGGATTAAAAATAACTTTCACATAAGAAAATGTAATGAATAAAAATAAAATAAAAACTGTTTAAATTATTAGATATTATAACAACCTTTGACATTCATGATAAAACAAAATTATTTTGAAAATGAAAGATAAATTGTAATAGCTGCAGAAAAAAATCCTATAAATCCCATAACAACCATAATTAGCATTATGAAAATGTTCTTGAAATGGAATTTAGGATACTTATTTGTCCGAAAATAAAGTATGCAAGGAAATATAATAGTTATATTAACAGCACAAATACCTCCAATAAAATCAATATAATTCTGAATATTCATGTATAATGCTGCGATTGTTGAACAAATTCCACAAGTCATAAAATTTATTAATTTATCACTAATGAATTAAAATTTTAATTTTTTTAAAAGACTTTTTAAAACTTTCATTCAAAATTGATTATTTTTATAAAAAGAAATTATACTAGTTGTTATATGATTCAGGCTGCTCCATAAATAGTGAGTACACAGTAATCCTATATACCTTGAAATTTATCGGAATCTTCATTAATAAAGATAATACAATTAAGCCTCTCCCAATTTTAATTATCCAATCAGAACTGTAAAGTTTATATCTCAAAATTATTAAATCAGGAGTATCTATAGGACAAGAAAAAAAACCAATTGTTCCAAATAAAAAAAATATTAATGTATAACTGAATAAAGATCTTTTTAAAACTTTGTTTTTAGTTTCAAATTTATTTTTTCTTAAAGTAGAACAAACAGGTATAAGACCAGTATGGTAATTAAAGCAGAAAAATAACGTTGAAAAAGTCCTGAAGAAAAAAAAATTTTCATCAAATCCTTTTTTAATATCATATAAATTCATCCATGTTTTATCATAATTTTGATCATAAATGTTATTCCAATAATTTTTATAATAATCAAAACTTTGCCCAAATAAAATCAATAAACAAATAATAACTGCAAAAAATCCAAAAAAGGAAGGTATTCTTATTTTGTGAATCTCCTTAAATAATAAAAGTAACAAAAATATTATAAAAGTGATTGAATAAATGACTATCATTTTTGTTTTAAGAGTATTCCAAAAACTTTTATTTAGAAAATCATCTAATGTATAGTTTTCTTCAAATAAATCATAAATAATAGAGCCAATTAATTTGTATACTAAAAAATTTATTAAATAATTATATTTATATAAAAAATATTACCGATAACCAAATATAATGTAAATGCACCCATATTATTGAAAATAACAAAAAGATTTAAAACATTTGAAAAAAAAGATCCAAAAATCCTCTTTACTAAGCTTGGATAACTTTTGATTTTATAATTTGTTGATAATTTTAATAATATATTCATTGTCATATAATTTATTAAACTTGCAATCAATAAAATCCCCCATCCTATAAATAATCCAACTTTAGAAAATTTTAATGGCATTGATTGAATACCAGGTCCCAAAGAAAATATACAAACACTAATTAATGCTCCTCTAAAAGAACCATTTGTAATCTTCGAAAAAAATCTTTGCCAACAAGTATTTCTATTTGAATTTGAATATGAATCTTCGTTAATATCAATTATTTCTTTCTCTGGGTTATTTGTTGGATCATCTACTAATTTGGACACTAATAAATAAAAAAAATTAATTTTATATTATCGATAATTTGCTTAAAATTTAAGAGTATATTTTTACCCATAAAATCATTTTCAAATTGAATTTGTTGATTTAAATTATTTGAATATTTTTGATAATCAATGCTTTGTTCATCAATTAATAAAAAAGATTCATAATTTGAAATTATATTTTGGATTTTTTTGTTATCATTTGACTAAAAAACAATTTTAAAATTGAATTATTTTCTATAATATTTACTTGCTGACCTGAAAGATCCATTTTAAATAATAATATTATCTAAATTCAAAAATATTTGATTGAGATTACATATATAATATGAATTGTTTATTATAAAAAATTTTTTTACGATTTTTTAAAATTTTTTATTAAATCAAAAATGTTTAATAATAAGATTTATTGTATTAAATTTATTTTCGATTATCTCAATCCTTTATCATAAAAATTTAAATAAAAGTTCAATATAAAATTATTAAAGAAAATAATATTTTTAAATTATAAAAAGATCTATTTTATTTTTCCTAATGTAAAAGAAGAAAAATTAATAAATTATTCTTCAAAGATAAAGCTTTTTATTTGAATTTTTATTCAGACTTATGATCTTGTAATTAATAATCTTTTTTAGAAATATATAAGTTTAAAAGAAGGATATATATAAGTTAATTCATTAATTTAAATTTTCCAGTAATTTTATTTAATCTATCACTTATTTCAGGGCCAACACCTAAAACAGTAACAGTCCCTGGTTCAACTTGAGTATGTCCAGCATCTGAAATCAACATTGAAGGTATTTTTAATTTTCTGCATTCATGATGTATTATTTCAAGTTCTTCTAATGATTTTGCTTTAAGAACTATTTTTTTGGATCCAAATTCATCCCATGCTTTTAAAGCATTTTTATAATATTTACTACCTTTTCTTGAAATTTTACTGAATAAACCTAATTATTTTTTTTTCAATTTTTATTAATAAAAATTTATTTATCAATTATTTTTTAATAATACAAAAAATTTTTTAAATTTCTTATAATACCTACTGCCGCATGTGATACTTGTGCAGCAATTTTACCTGTACCCATCTTTAGATCTTCTCTGACTAAAAAAACCTATCATTATAATTTATAAATATGATTAATTTTTGAGTCAATGGTCCAAATCGAATTTAAAATTTTTTATACCATCTTTAAATCTTCTTCTTCGAAATCAATTTCTTCTTCATCTTCTGATTTAATATTTTTAGTGTCTTTATTTTTTTGTAAATCATCATCTTTTTTGTTCATATCATCTTCTTTGATATTTCTAATTAAAACAATAAATTTATGTAATATTTTTCGATAGAAAACTCCAATAAAAATTCCTACAAAGAAAATTAAAGTTCCATTCAAATAATTCATTTTTTTGTAATTAAGTTGCCAAAGAAAATTTAATTTAAAAAAATTAAAAATTTATTTTATGACTACAAGCTAATTGAATATTTGAATTTATTCATAATTACAATAATTTTATTTTTTAAACAATTCAAAAAAATAATTGAAGGATGTTTGAATCATAATTAAAGAATAATAATATTTCCTCTCAAATGTGGAATTTTTACAAAACCTATTGAACTTCATATTTTAAGAGATTTAAATAAATTCATGAATAATCATCATTAATTATTGATGTGAAATTAAGTACTTGATAATGTTTTATTCATTTTTATAATTAAATAATGACGGATTTTACTTTAGGAAATGATATTATAATGAAACAGGAAGATAATACAGAAAGATCAAATAAACCTGTATTTATCTCCACTGATATTTACTCAACTTCTAAAATTTCAGATAATAATAATGAAATGGATTATAATAAATCTTCATCTACTCAAGATTTCAATTTCAGTAATTTAAATAACAGTATATTGCAAATTACTAGTGGATCTCCAGAAAACAAGTCCAAAAAGGAAAATCAAATAATGGAAACTAAAAATGTTCCTATAAATACCACCAATAATAATTTGAATACTAATTCCAATATGTATGCTATTCAAAAAGATTTAAGATTTGGAAATACCTATCCATTAATGTTCTACAAAGGAGAGCCTATAATAATTATTGGTCCATCATGTATTTTAATTATAAAGTTATTTTAGATCATTTTTAAATAAATGTTTATATTTGATCCTATTTATTTTCAATAAAAGGCCAATTAGCCTTTTAATTGTTGAATATTTAAATTAGGGCCTTATATAATTTCAATCATTGGATTTTCAACTATTATAACTTCAATGTTTTTCTTTGTTTATAAGAATAAATTATCAAAAACAGAGTTTTTTCTTGGAGTTTTGTGCTATTTTTTTCACATTTTAACATATTTGTATACCGCTTTAATTAATCCTGGAATACCAAATAAAATTAGACATTATCAAAATACTTTTTCAACTGTAGGGATTAAAAAATTCAAAGTCTGTAAAAAATGTTGTGTAATAATGAATCTTGACAAAAAGACTTCACATTGTAAAATTTGTGGAATATGTGTAGAAGGTTTTAATTAATTATAATTTAAATTTAAATTTTACATATTATTTAGGATATGATCATCATTGTATATGGCTTACGAAATGTATAGGAAAAAACAATTTAAGATCATTTTATTTATTTATAATATCAACTTGGTTTTTGATGGGTTTCATGTTTTATACTTTATTCACTTTAAAATAAGAAGAGAAAATTGAAAAATGTAATTTGTAGGTAAATTTTTTATTAAAAGTAGTAATAAAATTGAATAAAAAAATCATTTATAGGGATCATAAATTTTAAATTTATTTAAATTTATGATTTTTAAAAGCATTTATTCAATATACAAAACTAAATTATATTGAATTTTTAATACTTATTAATATATTTCATTTAATAAATTATAAAAAACTAATGAGAATAATCTTCTATTGTTTTTGACCAATCCCTGATTGATTGCGATGTCATGAGTAGTAATATAGATGTAAGCAATGAAAATAATATAGTATTGCTAAAAAGTCCATAAGTACAATCAACCAATTCTCTCTAAAAATTATTCAAAATATTTAATATCATACATCAATATTTGCAGCAACCTTAAATTCATTCGTCAAATTGCATAAATTATAATTATTAGTTCTTGAATCTAAGATTTGTATAAAATCGAATGCACTTGTAATGAGCTTCATATAAAACATTTTATATTTATGATTTTAGCATAAATTAATTATCATGAGAAAAAATTTTATAAATATTAAAAACTCACCATCAACAACGAAAAAAATATAGCAGAATAACAAAACTATATTTTAAATAATAATTCAATTCTAACTAAAAAGAAGAAGAAACAAAACTCAAATAGAATTATAAATTACAATATCTGCTTCTTTTTTTGAAGAATTATTAATTGATTCTCTGGCAATGTAAATAGACAAAAATGATAAAATAATAAAACAGAATCTAATTTCCGATACTGCCGTATCCCAACCGCAAAAAGCATATGCCGAAGCTTTAATTTTGTTATTAATTCTTAATAAAACTTCTGCTTTTATTGGAGGAGCAACAGTTGTTTTGCAATTAACTGCTCTTCTCAATGTATTACAAATTGAAAGTTTTTCATCATTTTCTTCTTCAATCTCGCAAACCCATGTATCTCTTATTGTTATCAAAGAAAATATGGTAAGAAGCATTAGAGATGAAAAAGTTAGATATATATATACTTTAGATTTATTTTTCAATTTTTGATTCTATAATTTTTAATTTATGAATTTTAAAAAAGGAAATTTTTATTAAAAAAATATTTAAAATAAAATTTGTATATATAATACTAGATTTGATAAATTTTAAAAGGATTTCAAATAAAAACAATCAATTTTACATCATTGAGTTTTTGTTTATGTAAAAATATTTCATCTTCTGAAGAATATTGAAAAACTTCCATTTAACTATTCCTATTAAAAATTAATATAAAAAAAGTATAAATTATTTTATTTTTCTTAATATATAGATAATAATTTTGATTTTTAAAAGAATTTAATTCACATAGTTTTTTACAACAATTAAAATATTTCTTGATAAATAATTGTTTTCTCTAATATTTTTAATATCTATATTAAAATATTAACCCTTTTTTATAAAGTAATCTTGAATAAAAATAATTTTTTAAACATAAATACTATAATAAATAAATTTATGAAGATTTTTAAAAATCTTCATTATCTTTTATAGGATAATTTTGAATAAATAAGATAAATTTAAAATGCTATTTTTATAATTTTTTTAATAAGTTTAAAAATAAATAAATGTCTAAAGAAAATAACATTAAATATTTTACAATTGCAGATGTTATCAATAACGCAATATCGAAGTAAATTTTATTTGAAAATCTAATCATTAGAAATTTCAATATTAATCAAAAGAAAAAAGAATCAACAGAACTGTCTTTAACAATTATAAATGACATGACATATTCTAATATTTGGAATGCATTTTGCAAGTAAGTTATATTTTTTAATTTACACTTTATAAATAATGATCTCGACAATAACCTCTTAGTTTTATAAAAAATTTTCTCAAAAAGTTTGATTTAAAACCTTTGAATAATAATATTTGATTTTTTATTATTAAAATTTAGATGGTGTCTTGATCAAACTGAATTAGGATTCCTCTTAAACGTTTTTCCATTTGGAAACATGTTCTATATTTCAGAAAAGCAGATAGAAGGAATTTCCTTAAAATTTTCTGACTTATTTCTAAAAGAAAACGATTTAAAATGGGATGAATCGAAATTTTATTTCGAAAAATTACCAGAAACAAAATTTAATTCATCATTAGCATCAATTCAAAAATTGAATCTATTATTAATTTCTTCTGAATTGAATCTTCCGAAAATATATGTGCAAAATGGATTAAATAATATGTTTAAATCAATCGGAATTATGCTTAATTCTAATATAAACTGTGTGGTTGATTTAGGTATTTTAGGAAATTTACATTGCTACAATAAACTGATACACCATATACCTACAAGGCAAAAAAAAGACATAATTTTTAATAAAAAAGCTTCTGTAAAAGCTTTACTTTTAAAGAATTTTGATGAAAATGTTATTATGAAAAAAACTTCTTTAAATGGAAAAAACTCTGTTTTCAATAATACTATAAATAACAATTTTAACAAAAGTAGCAATATAATTAGCTCAAATTACCAAGCAAATAAAGAAGCATTTACAAAAAATATGAACTTTGCAATGACTGCAAAAGTTTTTCCTAATTTTGGTTCTTCTCAAAGAGAAATTTTTAATAATTTGAACAATTCTAATTTAAACAGTTCTGCCACTCATTTAGATCAAACACCAAGAGAACCAAAATATGGTGATTCAATTGTTTTAGAAAAAATTAGACATAATATTAAGCTAATGAATACGACTGGATTTCGAAATGAAATGATCTATAAAAGCTCTTTTGACTATGGAGATTCATTTCATAATAATGTGAATAATAATTCAAATTTAAAAAACCTAAATAATAATAATTTTAACCGAACAAATGCAAATAATTTCTACAACCAAACTCACAAAACCCGAATTTCCATTAGTGCAGTTGCGAGTAATACAAATCAAAATGCAAATTTAAATAATCAAAGTAATAACGTTACTAGCAATAATTTTTATAATTCTAACAGTAATTTTAATAATAATATACATAATAATGAAATTAACAATAATTTAAACAATTCAAAATTTAATAGCACATCTATGAGTAAACTAGTGAATGTTCCTTTCCGTGAATCAGAGTGGAATTTTAAAGAAATGATGAATTCTACTTTTCGAAAAAAAGATATAATTAAGACATCTACTCATCCTGTTTTGTTTAATGCATATTCTAATACAAAAGCAGCTCCTTTTACTTCAGAAAAAACTCAAATCCCAATCTCACACAGAATAGGCAGCTTTTATTCATTACCTTTGCAAAATTTTATTATAGATAAAACAACAAAATCTATCAAGCGCTTATATGATGAATATTTCATAAAATACAAAAAAATTAAAATGGAGTTACCAGCCTCTGAAGAAGAAGAATATTTAAGCTTACTAGGACTCTATCAAAATGAAGAAAAAGTGGAATTCAGGAAAAATGTTTATGAGAGATATCAAGAGTATATTCTTAAACATATTCCAGATAACATACTTTCAGATATTAAAGAGATTTGGCTTGTGAATATTATTAAAATGTCTATGCGTCCTTATAACTTGTCTGAACCTGAAAAATATAATAAGATGCTCTCAGAATCAATAAAAGATATATTATATATGTATCGTGTATCAATGAAGCAATCAATTATTGATTATATGCTTAAACATCCTGAGCAAAGGGAAAAATTAAGTATTCCAATTTGTTTTAAAAAAAGTAAAGAATATGCAGAAGATAAAATCAACAGACCTTCAGATGAAAATTGGGAATGGAAAAAAAATTGGAATGTTGGCAAAATAAGAATCTCTAATAATTTAATGATAATGGGAGAAAATATTACTAAAATCCATAAATATTATGTTCAAAATCTTAGCTCAACCTCATATTTAGACCTGCCTTTAAATTATACAAATTACTCTCTCAATTCTTTTATAGATAATCAGAGAGCGAAAATTGATCATCAAAAAAAGATAATCAATGAAGAATGGAAACATTTTGTAGAAAACGCATTGAAAGAAAATAAACTTTACAAAGATCAAATGATTATTTATTTTAAATCAATTTCAGCAGTAATGTCCTCACAATTAAGGAAATTAATATTAAAATCAATTCAAGAATTCAACGATTTCTTTACATCTTTTAAAAAAGAAAAATATTATGACGCTAAAAGAATATTTGAAGAACAATTTAAACCAGAATTTCCTTTTCAGAAAAGCTTTTTAGAAATTTCAATTATTCCAGCTAATGATAAATTGTCATTTATATTCAGCGATGAGCTTTCTGATATTCATAGCAAATTACTGGGTTTAGTTCATGAATTAATAAGATGTTCTCAAGATGTTGAAAGACCTGACAATATGTTCATAAAAAATCTCGAAAAGAGAAATAGTCTATGGGAGGTTCCAGTTAATGATGATAAAATTGCAAATATAATACACAATATTGATTTAATAATAAAGGAGAATTTAGACAGTATAAATAAAGTCATCGATATTTATAATCCATTTGTTTTCATACTAAATGAAGAATCTCAGCTTGAAAAATTCAAAAATGCGAGCCCAAGTAGAGATGACATTAAAAAACGAATTATTTACTTTGAAGAAAAATTAAAAATCCTCCGTGAAAATATGCCAAATTCTCTATATATGAATTTAATTAAAATAGATTGTACTGAAATAAATGCAACTTTACGTGATAGTCTTGTGAACTACATTTATGATTTATTGCGATTTGTTCAAACTAAAAACATATCTGGGAAATCAAAAGAAATAAATGATGAAATTGAACATTTAATTGCTGATTTAAAAATAACACCCAAAGATGAAGAAGAACTTTATATGCTTGAAAATAGACTGGAAACTTATAAAAGTGAAACAGTGATTACCATAAAAAATAATTATCAAGATTTCTTAGAGTGGGTTTTCTTTTATTTAGATTACGATAAATATCAAATATTCCCAGATAATTCAAAACTAAATGATACAATGGGAAGCATAGAGACAGTTGTAAGAACTTCGCATCATACTTATAAATTAATATCACCTGCTATGGAAACTTTTGAATCAGTTCTTAAAGAAAAACGAACGACTTTCGAAAAATCATTATTAGAGTATTCAAAAGAATATAATAATAAGGTTGATCAAATAAGAACTAGGATAGATGATAAGAAAAAGAGAGCTCATCATATGCTAATGGATGAGAATTTTGTTAATACTTTAAGGGATGATGATAAAGAAATAAATGAACTTTTTGTAATGCTGCAGATTTTAATTAAAAAAGAGGAATTATTAGGAGCATATCCTACAGAGGGAGAAAAACTCGAAAATTGTAAAAAAGATTTGGAACCTTTAATCCAATATTTCACATTTTTAGGGGAATTAAAAGAAGTTTCAATGCAAGATCTTAGCGAAATAAGAAACATGGACTTTACTAAATTAGGACAGTTTGTAGAGAGATCCACTGAAGTTATAGAAGTTTATGTTCCAAAGGTGAAATTTCTAAATAAATTTTATTTTTAAATTGAGATCAATCAGACCATTAATAAAAAAAGAAAATTTATATTTTTAATTTTATTTATCTTAGTTATAACAAATTTTAAAAAGACAAATTTAGTAAAATGAAAATTTTAAAAATTTAAATACTAAAGCTAACGAATCTGAAACAAAATATTGCTAAAAAAAAAGTCGAATTTGAAAATATAAAAATATCGATAGAAGTAGGAAAAGCAGTATACAGCCTTATTGAAATACTAGGCTATGATCAATTATTTGAAGAAAACAAATCACTTATCGAAGAAAATAAAATCTATTGTACTGAATTTACAAAATTAATCTTTCAAAATGAAAAAGGACAATCTTATCTTAAAACTATGAAATTTAATGAATTTGTAAGAAATAATCAGAACACAGATAGATATAAAGAATTTAAAAGTGATATAGAAAAAATTATTGAAGAATGGGAAATTGTTAAATCTATTTATGATCTAATTGGAAAAATTATGCAGGAATGTGAAATTGATTTTGAACTTGAAAATTTCAAAGATAAGAAGTTCATTATTATAAAACATGAAAATTACAATATTATTAAAATGACATTATCAGAGAGTATAAAGATTATGGAAGAATGTCTTGAAAAAAATGAATCATTTAAATATTCTGATAAAACAATAACAAAATTAAAAAATTTTAAAAATAACATTGTTGATTTGAATGAATTAATTTTGCATTTTGAGGCTTGTCAGATTAGATTGGAGAATAATATGGTAAAAGCAACTGTTTTACAAAAAAATCAAGATCAATTTATGAAATTAAAACAAGCAGAGTTATCTTACAAAAGTATCATCGACTTTGTACAAGATAATCCAAAAATTTTAAATTTATTAAGAGTCAAAGATACAATAAATGAAACAATTAATACATTAACTGGAGATTTGGATGAATTGCCTTATGGCCTTGGGGAATATATCATTAACAAATAAAATTAAAATAATCACCATTATAAATCTACTTCAACCTCTAATTCGAAAGGAAAATAAATATAAAAAGAATTAGATAAGAAAAATGAAATCTTAAATATATTCTATGATAAATTTCTTAAATTATATATTTCTATTTTAGATAAAATTAATAAATATATAAAATTTTTAATGTTGAAGAATCTGAGTAAAGTTAAATAAATTTTTAAATCTAAAATTTAAAAAGTCATCTTTACATTTTTAATTAAGATTTTTATTTGAAATAATCCTTGTATATTATGTATATAAATACAGATAAAATCATTGAAAATTTAAACTTTGAATGAGAAATTAGAAAAAAAAATATTTTATCATTTTTTTCGAAGTTTTTTAAGAAAAAATTGTGATTATGTTTAATTTAATTTAAAATATAATTTTTCGGGTGATTTATGAAAATCTTTCTTTAATATTGTTCTAAAAATTTTATCAAATTTATTATATAAAAATATTTCAATTTATTGTTTTTATTTTATTTTTTTTATATTTTATATAATTAATTAAAAAAATTATTTAATAAATATGAATTATTCCTTGTAATTGATCAATCATCTTGTAGAATTTTTAATACATAAATTGATTTTGTTTTGCACCTAATTAATATTTATTATAATTAGAAAAGATTTTAAAATCGAATTAAAAAAAATATCAATTACTCATAATAAACAAAAGTATTTGAATCTGATATTTTAGTTAGACTTCTAAAACAAAGATTATTTTTTCTTTCCTTATCTTCCTTAAATAGATCAATTAATTCAATATCTTCAAAGTAAGGTAATTTTTTAATCTTCAATTCTTTTCTTGTGGTTATATAAATCTAAAAATAATATTAATAAATGATTAAATCAAGAATTACAATAAATGATTTTAAAATTATATCTTACAATTTCTTGACTAAAATATTCATCTTTTATAATCTCTGAACAAGCTATATCTGAATTATTTTCAACATTTGATGGATATTTATCATCTTCAGCTATTTTCTCTCCATTAATAGAGTAAGAATAAAATTTATTATTATTAGAAAGGAAAATAATTGAAGGAAGTGGTGAATAAGAAATAAAAATATTGGTGATAATAGGTGAAACAACAAAATTTTTATTAGAATTTAATTCTAAAGTTCTGTAAATTTCTAATTTTGGCATTGTATATAAATTAATACGACCGTTTAAACAACAAGTTGCAAAAATGTTTAAGTAATCATCAGATTTAATACAAGAAATTTTATTTTCATGATCTTTAAAAATTTTTTTTTTCTTCCAATGATTAAATTTTTCTCCAATTGTAAATATTGTAACGAATCCATTCATTGAACCTACAGAAATTGATCAAATATATTTAATAAAATAGGTTTAAAATCAAATTTTTCTTACCTGCAAAGGCAAAATTTTCATTACTACTAATTGTTAAACAAACATTTGGTGATTTTTGAGTTGATATTAATTTAAAATTGTTTTTATTGCTTGAATCGAGTTGAATTAATCTGATTTTTCCATCATAATACCCTCCTTTAACAATATACTAAAAGTAAATATTCATAATTTTTAAAATTGATTGAATCTTTATAGAAATAATCCATTAAACAATTTAAAAAAAATTTACTTTTCCGTTTTTTGTAATGTAAATAACTTTTTCCGAATTCACTGAATAATTTTCTTTATAAAATTCTGGAATCTGTTGAGAAAAAGGGAAAAGAGAACTCTCTAAATCATAATTTTCTTTATATCTTAAATTTTCTGAGAGAATTTTTCTTTGGATAGACATGAAATCTATAACATCTTTATCCAAAAAGCAAGGAAAAATTATTTGAAAAATTGTGTTATTACTAAAGACTAAGATTAATGTATTATTTTCTTTTACATATCTAATCTTTAATAATTTAATTTCGTAATCAAAATCATTCTTAAACTTTTCTAATTCTGAAAAAGAAAAAATTTTTTCATTAATAAATTTTTCTTTTATATTTTTTTGAGATTCATTATCAGTGAATCTTTTATAAATTCTTTTATTTTGAGATTCATTATTCTCATATTTAATTTTATTTGAAATTTTGGTATTCAATAATTGTCTTGGTATTAAGCCGAACTCAATAAATTTCATTTTTAAAATTCTTTGGTCTTCATTTAATTTTTCACAATCAAAATTTTTAAAATTGATCATATAAGCAGCAGAAAAGAACAAATTTTTGGCTTCGATAGCATTTTTACCAGATAATTTAAATCCAAATATTAAATCCATCCAGTCGCCAATAGAAGCTGAAATTTCAGGGCTTTCTAAAAGTTCTTTGTGCAATGAAATATATTTATATGCATTATTCTCACACCAAGCAGGTAAATTAACGTTAAAATTATTATAACTATCTTTTAAATTATTTGTATTTTTATTCATAAATTGTAAATTATCATTGTTTTTTTTCCTATTTAAATTCAAATTATTTATGTTTATGAACATCTCTGGCATAAAAAAGAATTCAGGAATCAGTTCTCTAACATCGCCTGTTATATGACTTGCATTATAAAAAGATTCTGTTAGATCTTTAAAAATTCTAGCATAGCAATCAAAATTTCCTCCTTGGAATTCTATAGCGAGTTTTGAAAAAGGAAATAGACGAATTAAATAATAAGCCACATATATAACATTAGAATACATACTACCGTAAAAATAAGGAACTACATCAGATTCCCCTAACTGGAAATCTTCAAATGTGTTTTGATAAATATTTATATAAGAATTTTTACGATTCTGAGAATAAGAGTTTGTATTGATATCATCAATAACTTCTTGCATTCCTATTGGAAGACTCAAATTTCTCAAATATCTTTCATGGCCTTTTTCATAATTATAGTTTTGATATTTTTTTTTTGATAAATTTTTTATATAATTTAAATATATGGTTTTATTATTTGAAATTATCCAAGGCATTACAGGATATTGAGTTACATCTGTAAATGACCTGTTTGAAAGAAAATTAATAATAAGCAGCATTTCAAAATTAGAGAAAGCTTTTTTAATGTTCCATTCTTCTATGATTTCATTGATTTTTATTGATTTATAACACTCCTTTTCTTCTTTGGAATTTTTAAATGTTGATTTTTTTGCTTTCTTCGTTTTTTTTAATATTTTGGAAAAAATCTCATCTGAAAAGCTTAAATTTTCAAAACCAATTGTGATATATTTTTTCTTTTTGAATTTTATCTTTTCAACTTTTTTTGAGCTACTAATGTACTTTGAAGTAGAAGGCCTCGTATTTATATTTAAATTATCATTAGAATTTAAACGATTAATATTTAAATTATTTCCTGAAGAATTTTTTGAATCTGATATATATAGAGAATTTATTGAATTTTTTCTAAATGTGTTTTCAAAAGATAAATTTTCTTTAGAATTTTTCGAAACTCCAAATATTTCTTTGCTATCAAAATTATTTGAATTTATAAAATCAGCTTTTAATTTGCGTATTTTTGGAATACTTGCTTTAATTATTCTCAAAAACTTTTTTCTTTCTTCTTTTGAAATGAAATTAATATAATATGATTTATTATTAGTGGAAATTTCTACAGCTGAATCAAGCAAATAATAATCCTTTTTAAAAATATATTTTATTTTACGGAAGGTAAATTTTCGATAAAATTTTCCTAATAACAATTGCTGATTATCCAATTTTATAAAAGAACCACAACAATCATCTTTAATATTATCGTAATCTAAATTTGTTTTTTGTCCATTTAAATTTGATGATTCATTTCCAAAATTAGTATAAATATCGAATCCATTACTGGTAAACTTTAAATAGCATTTTATATGTGTGGAAAGCTTAACAAGGCAGATTTCAAAAATATTGTATATATCTTTGAATTCTTTTAAATCATAAATAATTTCTAAAATATTTTGAGTTTTGGATAAACTATTTGAAGAATTCTCAATATTAACATCAGTATAGTTTACTTTCAATTTATTAAATTCAAAAAGTCTCTGAGAAATATTGTTTATTTTTTGATAATTTTTCCATAATTTAAGATTATTTTCAATGTTTTTATTAAATATTTCATTTGTTTCTAATATTTTTAAGGTTTCTCCATTATTAATTTTATTTAAATAATTTTGGAATTGAATCTCGTGATTATTATCATCTAAATTAATTTTTAGCTGGAAGATTCCATTTTCTATTTTAATTATATCTTCATTTGAATCAAAATTGATATTAAGCTCTTCTTGATTTGGAAATTCTTCTATAAATAATTTATTTTTATCAAATTTAGAGTTTTTCTGTAAATACGAAGAAAGATCAACAATGCTTTTTAATAATGGTTTAAAAAAAAATCTTGTTGTATGATTCATTATTTTCCATTTTATTCTATTATTAGATTCCAAATATTTTAATGTATTATTTTCTTTCCACAAGCCAATACATGAATATAACTTGTATTTTATTTTTTTTAATTTATTTATTAAATTTAAATCTTCAAACTTTCTTAAAAAATAATATTTTGTTAATTCCTTTTCTAGATCAGTAATAATCCTATTTAAATTATCATATTTTATAAACTCATCTTCATTAATGTTCATTTTATTGAGATTATTTGAGCTAAAATAGTTCATAATATTATTTTCATTAAATCTTTTTTTATCATTTTGTCTATTCTCAACTTTTGATATTATGTTATCACTTTGACTTTTATGTAGAGCAATACTTTCTGTTTTATTCATGTTATATAAAATAAAATTTGTTGTTCTGTAATTTCTATAAATATAATATAAATCAACAGGTTTGATATTTTCAGCCGACTTGGTTCTTGAAGCTAATATATTGAGATAGGAATCCAAACTAAAATTTTTATTTTTTATTTTTTGAATAAAACCACTATTAAATAAAACTTCATCTACTCTATTGGCGATAAGTAATTTTGGTAAATCTTCAATATCCATCTTCATGATTTCTTCGATAAAAATGGTATTCAATACGGGGTTTTTTTCAAGATAAGAAACTTGTTCTTCATTTTTGTTGGTTAATATTTCATTAAAAATTTTATATATTGAACAATTGAATAAATCTTTGTTACTATTTTTAGAAATTATTTTACTCATAAAACTTTTTTTTCTTTTTTTTTCAGTAATTCCTTTATTAATTGATAAAAAAACAGTAAAAACATTTTTTAAAACAATTTGAAAATTATTATAAAGAAAGTCATCATCTGAGGTTAAATTACTACTTGATGATATTGAATCAATTAAATATATTATTGCAAAAAGAATTATTTCTATTACTTGACTATTATACAATTCATATTTTTCATTATATTCTGATTTCATATTACAAGTTGCATAGGATAAATATATTAAATACATTTGATATTCATGAATCCAAAATAAAAATTCTTGCTTTATTACTTTTTTTTTTAAATTATTTTTGTCAAGTTTATTTAATTGAAGATATAAATCTTGTAAATTTTCTAAATTTAAAATTATGTGGCTATTTATCACTTCTAATAAATTGATTGATTTCAATTTACCAAAATTTGGATCAGAAAAACTTTTGTTTATTGATCTCTTTTTATTGAATATATCATCTTTAGTAACTTCAATTTCTTCAATTGGATTTTCTTTTTTAAAGTTGATTTCTTTTAAAATCTTTTCGAATTCAATGAAAAAGCTTTTTTTATTTCTTAAATAATTATCTCTGGTTTTCAGCACTTTATCCTTTTCACCTAAGTTAGGATTAGAAGAATCTTCTTTCTTCAAATTGAGAATAGATTTTATTTTAAATTTAAGATCTTCATTTAAAAGATTTAGTTTTTTACAGTTTTCTTCATTTAAAATTCTTATAAATTTTTCATTTTTAAATGATTCGGAATTTTCATTTTTTATAAATTCTTTATCCTCGAAAGAAAAGTCAATAAATAATATTGATAAAGAGTTTAAAAAACAATTTTTATTATCTTTATCGAGAACAAATTCTTTTGTAAATAATTCTATTTTTTCACGATTTATAAAATTAATCTTTTCTTGTTCTTCATCTCTTGTATATATTTCTTTAAAATTAGAATCTTTCCAAATTCTTGATATTATTTGGAAAAGACTTTTATTCATATTATTCAATGAACTAAATAACTTATTAAAACTTTTTTGTGATCCTGCATCACACTTTAAATTTTTGAATTTTATTTCTTCATCATTCAAAAGATTTACAATATTATCTTCTTCTTTAAAACATTTTTCTTGTTGAAAAATTTGCAATATTTTAAAAAGATTATTTTCTTTTAATAAATCTGGAACAAGATAGGAATTTTTCCTTGAGGGTTGAGCTTTTTTTTCACAATTCATGCTATTAATACAAACAAATGGATTTTTTGAAATATTGAAAAAGGTTAAAAACTCATAAAAAATAAAATGTAAATTTATTAGATTCAGAATCGTTATGTTTAAATTATTTTGAAATAAATTCAAATTAGATATTTGTATTCCTTGATAAAGACTTTTGTTACCTTCTTCATAAGCAACTTTACTATTACAAAAATAATTTTCTTTTAACATCTTTATTGTTTCAGTGCAGAGTCTTTCAATAGAAATATCTTTATTTTGGTCCCCGAGTAAATTCAAATTCAAATTAAAAATATTATTGAAACTTTGCTGAAATCCAAGAAGATTAAGATCATATTTTTCCTTTAATCCAATAAATATTTCGTTTATAATCTCAAAAATAAAACTAATCAACTCAATTTCCTCATACTCCAGATTTCTAAAATGTTTTAAATGGATAGCCCAATTAAATAAGCTATTTAATTTCTTAATTATTTCATTAAAATCATAATTGGAAGAGATTTCCAAGATTATTTTTATATATAACTTTTTGCCAAGCATAAAAATAGTATGAATATCTTTGTTTAATAAATTATTATTGTTAAAGAAAAAGTATTCATTATTAGTTTTAGCATCATCTAAATTTTTATTATGAATTAAATAAGCTGAAAACGTCAATTCACGGAGCCAATTAAAAAAATAATCATTATTTGAAAGAACGAATAAATTAAAATTATTCAAACAAATTAATTCATTTATTTCTATAAGAAATTTGAATGCATATTTTAGACTTGTTATTTGTGAAAATTTTATTATAATTTGAATAACTTCAGGATTTTTAATTAAATAAAATTTTTCATTATTTGGTTTAATGAATTTTCGTAAATCATTTTTTTTTAGTGTTAAATTATCTTCAAACAGTAAGCTACTCTTTTTCAGCTCAGATATTAAATTTTTTTCAAATAAATCTTCTTCTGAATTTGGTTTCTTTATACTAAACCTTTGAGAAAAGTCGTCTTCATTCTCTATTTCAAAATCCAAAAGCCAATTTATTAAACTTCTATAGAACTGTATAAAATAGGATTCTGTCATTTCAACGAATGAATCTAAATTTTTTTCTTTTATATCTTCTATTTCATTTTTATTTGAAATCTTATTTTGTATTTCACTCGTGTTTATTGAGTAAATTAAATCAGAAATATTTATATCTAATTCAAGTAATTTTGAATCAAGTAATTTTGAAGTTAAATTTTCTTGTGATGTTAAATCATTTGTTTTAGGTTTTTCGATTGGTGATTCTTTTGTGCATTCATCTGGTAATTTTTCTTCTATTGAAATTTCTGGATTCAATTTATTTTCAACAATAATTTTATTTTCAAAATTTTCATTTAACATAGAATGTGTCTTATCTAAATTTAAATCTTTGTTAGTGCTTTCAATCAGGGAATCAATGTCATAGTTTTTATCAATCTGATTTTTAATATTTGGAAATTTTTGAATTATATTATTTGTTTCTTCATCTATAATAATGATATTGAAATTCAAATAAAAAAACTATAGAATTCTGCTTAAGAAACATAGATAGATTTAATACCATTTGAAGATTTACCAAAAATGATTTTACCATTATTTTTTTCACTTTGAGAATCATTATCAAAATTATTATCTTGAACATTTTCTTCTACGACTTCGAAATTCAATTTGTTTGTGTAAATTTTCTTACCTAAAAAAATAAATATTTATTTAAAATTAATTACATTTATAAATTCTTGAACTAATATCTGAACTAGAAGAGGTGCTATTTAAATTATTCATCTTCTCTTCTGATTTAATGGTGTTGTTAATTAAATAATCTTGGAATTTTAATTCACCAGTTTCGGGTTTTTCATTTGAATTTATCTCAATACTTACTATATATATAATAAAAGAAATCATTTATTTGAAAATAATTTTTAAAGATCACAAAATTCTTAAAAAAGTTTTTTATTTATACAATTTTTTGTCTTTTTATTTCGAAGAAAATTCTTTCTATTTTTTGGAAGACTCAAACTCTCATTTTCTTTGTTTGAAATAATTGTTAGGCCAGATGAATATTTAGAATCTAAACTATTTTCATGATTTATATTCGCCTGAATTTCTATTGATTTATTAAAAATTCCCATTTTTTCGATCTTTTGTCCAAAACAAAAATTTTTGCTTTCTTTATTTTTAGAGGTTGGTAGAGGAGGATTAGAAAATGAATTATTTTTTTTTTTAATCGAAATTTGGTCGCTAATATTTAAATTTAACTCCCTTTCTGAAATTTTGTCTGAATTAATTTTATTAAAAAATTTCGAATTTTCTAAGGTATTAAAATTTTCGATATTTCCAACTATATCCTTTTCTTTTAATTTTTTATCATTATTATGTTTGCATAAAGACTCCTCTATTTCATTTATATTATAATCGTTATCCCTAAATAAAACATCAGATTGGAAAAATTCACAATCTTCTTTTTCTTTATTTTTCTGCATATATTCAACACAATGCTTAGCTAATAATTTAATTTTTTCTTCAAAATTAATTTGTTTTTGGTCGTCTGTTAATTTTATCTCATGTTTATCACCTCCAAATAAATATAGTTCATTTATTGCTTCAGTATCAATACCTAAATTAAAAGATTTTCCAATTTTTTTTTTTCCAAAAGTTTTTGATTTTTGATTATTATCTTCTTTTATAAGAATCGAATCAGAATTGCTGTTATCAATTATATCAAAATTTTTTTTTTTTTTTTCTTTTTGAAAGAAATTTTCCTTAC
>Ga0194116_10002875_pt1 | contig 21542 bp, 20 predicted proteins | sample TA2MahsurfametaG_4_FD_148617 | JGI IMG/M metagenome (GOLD analysis project Ga0194116, IMG submission 148617) | Freshwater microbial communities from Lake Tanganyika, Tanzania - TA2015008 Mahale S9 surface | ecosystem: Environmental > Aquatic > Freshwater > Lake | place: Tanzania: Lake...
CTGCCACATCGTGGAAACCGGTAACGAGTCGTACCGGTTCCGGCAAAGCAGTCAGACGGCCAAGGCGAGGGTCAAAGCTCGGGAGCAGTCGCGTAACAAGGGCGCACCTGACACTCAAACCAGCGACACAGAGCCTGCGGGCGAGGAGGTGCCATTCTGAACGAAGGCGCGCGGCGGGATCGGCGGCGGGCCTCAGCCTTCTGCGCTTCACGCCGCCTCAATCCTCCCCTAAACTTATCCACAGCACTTCACGAAAAATTGCTATCCACCCCCTGGTCAAAATTCAACGCGCACGGGTGGTCAAAATTCAACGCGCAGCGACACTGGAGGTCTTCTCGTTCATGAACGCGGTCAAAAACATCCTGTTCATCATGTGTGACCAGCTGCGCGCGGATTACCTGTCCTGCTACGGACACCGCACCTTGGCCACACCGAACATTGACAGCATTGCCGCCCGCGGCGTGCGATTCGACCGCGCTTACTGCCAGTCGCCCAACTGCGGGCCCTCGCGCGCCTCTTTTTACTCCGGGCGTTATGTATTCTCACACGGGGCCACCTGGAATTTCATCCCGCTGCCCCTGGGCGAGCAGACTCTGGGGGATCACCTGCGCAGTGCGGGCATGCGGGTTGCCGTTGTCGGCAAGACGCATATGTATGCGGATCGCGACGGGCTCAGCCGTCTTGCCCTCTCGTCGGAATCCGCCCAGAGTCGCTACGCTGCAGAGGCTGGATTCGAGCCCTACGAGCGCGACGACGGCATTCATCCCGACAGCAAGGTTGATCCCAAGCTCGCCTACAACGAGTATCTGCGCAGCCACGGCATGGACGGCGCCAACCCCTGGCATACCTGGGCTAATGCCGGCATCGACGAGCAGGGCGAGATCGCCAGCGGCTGGTATTACCGCAACGCCCATAGGCCAACGCGGGCGCCGGACGAGCACAGTGAAACCGCCTATATGACCCACAGGGCCATGGACTTCATGCGCGAGCAGGGCGATAAGCCCTGGCTACTGCACCTGTCTTACATCAAGCCGCATTGGCCTTACATCGTGCAGGCTCCCTATCACACGCTCTATAGCCACGCTGATATTCAGGCACCGATTCGCGCGAATCACGAGCGCGACAACGACCACCCTGTCTACGCTGGTTTTCGCCAGCACCCCGAGGGGCTTGCGTTCTCGCGCGATGCTGACCGGCTCAACGTCATTCCCGCTTACATGGGCCTGGTCAAGCAGATAGACGACTACCTGGGCCAGTTGTTCGCCTTTATGAAGGCGCGTGGTTTGTGGGAGAACACGCTGATTGTGTTCACCGCCGACCACAGCGATTATCTGGGCGATCACTGGCTGGGCGAAAAGGAATTCATGTATGAGCAGGGGGTGCGAATCCCCATGCTGGTCGCCGATCCGTCTGCACCGCAGACCCACGGCACGGTGAGCCAGGCCCTGGTCGAGGCGGTTGATCTGGTGCCCACGTTTCTTCAGACCATGAATCAGCCCCTGCCCTCGCACTGGCTGGAGGGCCGTTCCCTGGGACCGCTGCTGCAAGGCACAGCCTCCAGCATTCGCGAGGTGGCTGTCTCTGAGCTTGACTACGCCATTTACGGTGCGGCGCGCCGTCTCAAGCTGGCCCCACATAAGGCCCGCATGGTGATGGCCCGCAGCGATCGGTTCAAGTATGTGCACTACGACGGTCTGCCACCCCAGCTGTTCGATCTGCACAACGATCCGAATGAATACCACGATCTGGGCCGCGACCCCGGGTATGCCGCCGTGCGGGAAGAGCACCTCAGCTGGATCTTTGACTGGATGCGTCAGCGCCGCAACCGCATCACCATCTCTGACGAAGCCATCATGAAGCGGGCCACGCCCGCCGCCGCGGGTGGTGTGATCATTGGTGAGTGGTAGTCGACCGCGCGTCGCTCACGGAGCCCCGACATGAAAAGCCTTGCCAGTAACGACTTCCTGATTCGCGATGCCTGGTATGTGGTCGCATGGCCGCACGAACTGACCGCAGACCGCCCACTGGCGCGAACCGTTTTAGGCGAAGACCTCGTGCTGTTCAGAACCCCGGAAGGTCAGGCAGTGGCTCTGGAGGATCGCTGCGCACACCGGCTCGCGCCTTTGTCGCGCGGCCGCATCGAGTCCGGTGGTATTCGATGCCTTTATCACGGCGTGAAGTTCGCGCCCTCGGGGCAGTGCCTGGAGATACCCGCTCAGCCGCAGGGCCACCCCAATATGTGCGTTCGTCACTACCCGCTGGTTGAACGCGATGGCTTCATCCATGTGTGGATGGGAGACCCGGGCAAAGCCGATGCCGAGCGCGTTATCGATGCCTCGCCGTGGGCGTCAAGCCCGCACTGGAAGCCCTCGCGCGGTTATCTGCATGTAAAGGCCCATGTCAGCCTGATCGCAGACAACCTCCTCGATTTCGGCCACTTACCGTTTGTACACCCCAATACCGTGGGTGCAGCCCAACAGGCTGATTTCGCCACCGAAGTCCGTCCGCTCGCTGAAGGGGTTCAGACCGATCGATGGTACATCGATGTACCCGCCTCGGCATTTCACCAGTCGGTCGGTCATTTCAAGGGTCGGGTCGACGCCTGGCACTGTTTTCGCTGGCACCTGCCGGCCATCATGTCACTGAACTCAGGCTCAGCGCCGACGGGCACCGGCGCCCGCGAAAAACCGCACGGCAGCCGCGAAGGTGCCATCGAGTTTCACCATATCGCGGCGCTCACGCCCCAAGACGAAGACCATACGCATTACTTTTGGGTGCACTGGCGTAACTTTGCATTGGATGAACCGGCCATGACCGATACCGTTCATCGCAACATCATGGCAGCATTCAGCGAAGACCAGGCTATGGTGGAGGCCCAGCATGCCGCTATCCGCCGCGGGGCTCAGACAGTCCCTAAGGCCATCATGGCCGATCGCGCACTCAGCCTTGTCCGCTCGCAGCTTGCCCGCCGAGCGCAGGGTAGTGTTGCATGAGGGATTTCCCCAGTTCTGTCCGGGGCAAGCCGCCTCGCGTCCACCGTGCATTTGACGCGACCACCTTCGGCGGGGAACAATCCCCGGCAGACTCGCCGCCCACTAGAGAAGGGCGGGCAGATGAGATCCAGCGATGAATCGCGAGACGGTCGGCGTCAGACGTGTACGCAACACGCTCTTCATCATGTGTGATCAGCTGCGCGCGGATTATCTGTCCTGCTACGGCCATCCGCGTCTGGATACGCCCAATCTCGATGCGCTTGCCGGCCGTGGCGTGCTCTTTGACCGCGCCTATGATCAGTCGCCAGTTTGTGGGCCCTCGCGAATGAGTTACTACACGGGTCGGTACATGCACTCGCATGGCGCCAGCTGGAACTTCGTACCGCTCAAGGCAGGCGAAATGACACTGGGCGATCATCTGCGGCCGCTGGGTGTTCGGTCTGTCCTGGTCGGTAAAACTCATATGCGTGCCGACTATGCCGGCATGTCGCGCCTGGGCATCGACCCCACCTCGGCCATTGGCGTGCGTATTGCCGAGTGCGGCTTCGACCCCTTTGAACGTGACGATAGCATTCACCCGTACTCGGGACACGACCCTGATCCTAATTACTCGGACCACCTGCGTGCACAGGGCTTTGGCGGTGATAACCCGTGGGAGAGCTGGGCCAATACAGTGGTCGATACCGACGGCACCCTGCGCTCGGGCTGGTTTCTCAAATACAGCCACCTGCCGGCACGTATCCCCGACGAGCACTCTGAAACGCCCTACACCACGCGACGCGCGATGGACTTCATTCGACAGGCAGGTGACCAACCCTGGTTGCTGCACCTGTCGTACATCAAACCCCACTGGCCGTATGTGGTGCCTGCACCCTATGCGGGGATGTACACGCCCGCAGATGCGCTGCCGCTCGTGCGCGATGCCCGCGAGCTGCACGATCCACACCCCGTGTATGCCGCCATGACACGCCATCGCGTCTCCAGAACCTTTGCCAAGGACGGCGTGCGCGATGCGGTGATGGTGGGTTATATGGGACTGGTCAAGCAGATCGATGACCAGATCGGTGTACTGATGCGCTTTTTGGACGAGCAGGGCCTCACCGAATCCACGCTGATTATCTTCTGCTCAGACCACGGCGACTACCTGGGCGACCACTGGCTGGGCGAGAAGGAGTTCTTCCACGAACCGTCGGTTCGGACGCCGCTCATCATCGTTGATCCCGACGCTCGCGCTGACGTCAGCCGCGGCACACGCTGTCAGGCGCTGGTCGAATCGGTGGATATCGTACCGACCCTGCTTGAGGTCTATGGCAGTGCGGCCGTGCCGCATGTCGTCGATGGCCTGTCGCTGCGCCCCTGGCTGTGGGGTGAATCGCCGTCGCAGTGGCGCGACTGCGTAGTCAGCGAATACGACTTCTCATTCCAGGATGCGCGCATCGAGTTGCAGACCCGACCGCGAGACGCCTGGCTGCGCATGATTTTCGACGGACGCTGGAAATACATCCTGGCTGAGGGCTACCGCCCGCTGCTATTTGATCGGCTCAATGATCCGCTCGAGTTGACCGATCTGGGCGCGAGCGCCGCAGGCGACGCCGTGCAGGCGCGAACACGCCTCCACGAACGGCTTTTTCAGTGGGCACGACAACCACGGCAGCGGGTCACCGTCCCCGACGGTCTTATTGAAACCACCGAAGTGCAGGCACGTATCTCAGAAGCGGGTGTGCTCATCGGTTACGAAGACGAGGCCGATCTCATCGAGCAGCGCCAGCGATTCAAGCCGCGCTTTGCCTCGAGCAATCCCCTGGTGCGTCGCACGCTTGACCGCCTGAGTAATCCGATCGTTGCAGAGGAGTCTCAATCATCATGAACGCTCCTGTGCCCGGTCTCCTTCGCGAAAGCGCCGACATCACGCGCGCGCACCAAAGTCTGGATGGCGTAAGCTGGAATATTCTGGGTCAGGTTTACACCCCCAAGCAACTCAGCGAGGACAGTTTCTGCTGGCACGCCACCTTCCCCGAAGAAACCTTCGTGCCGCCGCACCTGCATGTCGACCAGGACGAATACATTTTCGTTCTGGAAGGCCGCATCGACCTCATCCTGGCCGGTCAGAATCAGTCGGTTAACCCAGGCGATCTGGTGCGTATGCCCCGAGGTATTGCGCATGCCTTTTTCAATAACTCGGGGCGGGTCTCGCGCGCGCTCTTCTGGGCCGCCCCCACCGGGCGACTTCCCGATCTCTACAAACGTATCCACAATGTGGCCAGCCCGGCCGAGGTGGTGAAACTCGCCCGCGAGTACGGCGTATTCTTTGAGCCGCCCGTATCATCAGCGCGCACCGATCCGACCTGAGCCGCATTCACATCGATCCGCTTTCGAACACACCGATGAACCGCAGGAGATAGTCTTATGAAAACGCGTCGCACAATCACCCGCAGCCTGGTCGCCCTGAGTCTGGCCGGAGGCCTGACCGGGCTGGCTTACGCCCAGAACCAGACCCTGCTGATGAACACCTTCATCGGCATCAATCATCCGGTCACCACCCAAATCTTCAAGCCCTGGGCCGATGACGTGGCCAAGGCCACCGAAGGTCGGGTGAAGGTCGATATCGCGCCCACCAGCCTTGCCGCTCCGCCGCAGCAGCTCGACGGGGTTACCAAGGGCATCTTCGATATCGCCTACCAGTTCCACGGTTTTCTCGCCCCCAAGGTGAAACTCACCAACGTTGCCCACCTGCCCTTCGTCAATACCACCTCTAAGGGCAGTTCAATCGCGCTGTGGCGCACCTACGAAAAGTACTTTGCCAAGTCCAACGAACTGCCCGATGTGCAGGTGCTGGGCATGTTCGTAGCGCTCCCGGGCCCCATCTTCGCCATGAAGACGCCCATCAACGCCATGGCCGATCTCAAGGGCACCAGGATGTATGCCCTACCCGGCGTGCCCGCGCGAATTTTTGAAGCGGCAGGCGCCGGCGTCGTGGCAGCACCCGCGGTACGCAGCCACGAGGTAATCTCGGGTGGCACCGTTGATTCATTTGCAGGCTATTCCGTCATGGATGCTGAAGCGTTCAAGACGCTGCAGTACGCCAAACATGTTTATGACGTGCCCGGCCACCTGAGCGCACCGGCCTTCGCACTCTTCATCAACAAGCGTAAATGGGGATCGATCTCGGCCAAAGATCGCGAGGCCATCATGAAATTGTCGGGCGAGGCCTTGTCGGCCCGATTCAGCGCCTACGACATCATTGAAGTGAAGGCGCGTGCCGATGCAGCCGCGCGCGGTATCAGCATCCAGCAGGCCAGCCCCGCCTTCATCGATGAATTGCGTAAGCTCGCCGCACCGCTGGAGGCCGCCTGGCTGGCCGACGCCGCCAGTCTGGGCGTGGATGGCAAGGCAGCGCTGCAGTTCTTCAAAGACGAAGCCGTCAAGAACGCCAAGTAAGCCAGCGCCATGACTGCGAACACACCGCGTCGCCCTGATCGGACCGCACTCATCCTCGGGCTGATGTCGGCGATTCCGCTGAGCCTGATTGTTGTGCTCACCTTCGTGGATGTGTTCGCGCGCTACCTGATCTCGGCGCCCATCCGTGGCAGCGTCGAGATCATTCAATACGCCATGGCGCTCACCATTTTTGCTGCCCTACCCCTTGTGACCCGCGATCGCGAGCATGTGACGGTCAGCTTGATCGACGGGCTGCTGCGGCCGCGCGCGCTTGCGATGAAACGCTGGCTGTGCGACCTGGTGAGCTTCGCCGCGCTGCTCACCATCACCTGGCGCCTGTGGATCTACGCGGGTGAATCCGTCGAAGGTGAGCGCAGCACCATCGTCTTGAGCCTGCCCGAGGGGCCCCTGGTATACGCGATGAGCGTGTTCGCGGTCATCACCGCTGGCGTCGTGTTGGTACACCTCATTGAAGGCGTGAAAGGCGGTAATCGCACATGACCGTCGCCCTGATCGGTTTCCTGGGGCTCTTTGCGCTCGCCTTCGTGGGCGTGCCCTTGGGCTTTGCCATGCTGCTGGCGGGCATTGGGGGCTTCGCCTACATTCGCGGCCCGGATGCCGCGCTGTCCATGCTCGCACAGATCGTGGTTGACGCCTCGGCCAACTACGGTATGTCGGTGCTGCCGATGTTCATTCTCATGGGCATCTTTGTGCACAAGGCCGACATCAGCGGCGATCTCTACGATGCCGCCAATGCGTGGCTGGGGCATCTCAAGGGCGGCCTGGCGCATGCCACGGTCGCATCGTGCGCCCTGTTCGCCGCCATCTCCGGCAGCTCGATCGCAACGGCTGCCACCATGAGCCGCGTCGCCATCCCGCCCATGCGACGGCTGGGCTATCACGACCGCCTATCGACCGGGTCGGTCGCTTCGGCGGGCGTACTGGGCGTGCTCATTCCACCGTCCGTGCCCCTGGTGATCTTCGGTCTGCTGACCGAAACCGATATCCGTAAGCTATTCATCGCCACGATCATCCCTGGCATTCTGCTCACGCTCTTTTTTATTGCGGCGGTCTGGGTCACGGTGGCGCTCAATCCCTCACTGGGCCCCCCCGGCGAGCGGCGCTCCTTCCGAGAGAAGGTCATCGCGCTCAAAGGTGTATGGAGCGTAATTGCCCTGTTCGTTTTCGTGATGGGGGGGCTGTACGGCGGCGTATTCACGGCGACTGAGTCAGCCGGGATCGGTGCCATGGGCGCCTTCTTTTTTACCCTGCTGCGCCGAAAAATGAGCTGGCGGGTGCTCGGCGAGTGCCTGATGGAAACCGGCAAAACCACCGCGATGATTTTCGCCATCGTGTTTGGTGCGCTGGCGTTCGCCAATTTCATTGCGCTCACGGGTATGACCATGCAGCTGGTGCATTGGATACAGGCCCAGGATTTCAGCGCCAATGGCGTGCTCATCGCCATGTGCGTGATCTACGTGGTGCTGGGCTGCCTGATGGAAGCGATGGGGCTGATGCTGCTCACCGTGCCTATCTTTACGGCGGTTGCGGTTGAGATGGGGATCAATCCCATCTGGTTCGGTATTTTTGTGACAGTCATGATCGAGGTGGGCATGCTCACCCCCCCGGTGGGGATGAATGTCTTTACCGTTAAGACCCTCACACCCGACGTCTCTTTGGCCACCATATTCCAAGGCGTCATGCCCTTCCTGGTGGCCAACCTCGCGCTGGTCGGCGTGTTGATCGCCTGGCCCCAACTTGCACTGATGCCCTTGCGCTGGTTTTCTTGATACTGTCTGACATCCCATGGACGAGCCCCGCTTCGACTACGTGATCGTTGGGGCTGGCTCGGCCGGCTGCGTGCTGGCAAATCGCCTGAGCGAAGACCCCGCCCATCGTGTGCTGCTGATCGAGGCTGGCCCGGAAGACCGCTCGTTCTGGATCCACTTTCCTCTGGGCCTGCAGCTTGCCCTGCGCGATGAACGCATCGAGTGGCGCTTGAGCACTGAACCCGACCCCTGGATGGCCGATCGGCGTATCGCCTGCCCGCGCGGCAAAACGCTGGGCGGCACCAGTGCCATGAACGGCATGATCTACATCCGTGGCCAGGCGCAAGACTATGACGACTGGGCCGCACAGGGCTGCACCGGCTGGTCTTGGGCGCACGTACTGCCTTACTTTATCCGCAGCGAGGCCAACGAAACCCTGCCCGAGTCGCCCCTGCACGGACGGCAGGGCCCACTCAAGGTCAGCACACCCGCCATGCGCGATGCCCTGTGTGAGGCCTTTATCGCCGCCGGCGCAGCGCAGGGTCAGCCGGTCAGCACCGACTTCAATGGCGCCTCTCAGGAAGGGGTGGGCTATTACCAGCACACCGTCTCGCAGGCACGGCGGCAGAGCACCGCAACGGCGTTTCTGCGCCCGGTGCGATCGCGCGATAACCTACAGGTCTGGACCAACACCCGCGCGCTGCGCTTTGAGGGTAGACAGGGTCGTGTGCAACGCCTGCATATCGAACGCGAAGGACGCGAACAGTCGGTCGCGATCGGGCGGGAGCTGCTCATCTGTGCAGGCGCCATTCACAGCCCCGCCCTTCTGCAATGCTCGGGCTTTGGAGACGCGCCCCATCTGCAGTCACTGAGCATCACCCCGCAGCAGCATCGGCCTGGCGTGGGTGCCAACCTGCAAGATCATATACAGGCGCGGGTTCGCTATGTACTCAACCAGGGCTTGAGCCTTAATGACCTCTACCACAGCCGCTGGCGTCAGCTGAAGGGCTTTGCGCAATTCGCGCTGACCCGCTCGGGTCGTATGGCCGAGCCGCCCATACGCGTCGGCGGTTTCTGCCGCAGCAGCCCCCATGAGGCCCGTCCCGACCTGCAGCTGCATCTCATCGAATTCAGCTCACCGGCCATGGGTCAAGCGCCCCATGCTCACCCCGGTATACAGCTCAGCGCCTGCGTGCTGCGGCCGCTCAGCCGCGGCCAGGTGCGCATCGCCAGCGCCGACGCGCGCAGGGCTCCCCTGATCGAGAGTCATTACCTTGAGCATCCCGATGACGTGGCGCGCACGCTGCGCGGGGTTCGGCTGGTTCAGTCGATCGCATCGCAAGCGGCGCTACGCGCCATCATCCGGCAAGAGGCGGAGCCAGGCAGTCAGGCGCTTGACGATCAGGCGGTGATCAACTGGATACGGGCGACCAGCGTCACCGTCTACCACCCGGTCGGCACCTGCCGCATGGGCAGCGATGATGAAGCGGTGGTCGATCCTCAACTACGCCTGAGGGGTATGGACGGTGTTCGTGTGGTTGACGCCTCAGTCATGCCCACACTGATTTCTGGCAACACCAACGCGCCCACCATCATGATCGCTGAGCGGGCGGCCGACCTGATTCTGGGACGCACGCCGACCTCTGTTGCGCCCGACCTGCGCTGAGCGGGTTCGCGGCTGATTCGTGACGGCTGCCGTTGCCATCCAACTGGAGTACCCCATGTTTATCCGAGACTGCTGGTATGTCGCCGCCTGGGACCATGAAGTCAGTGCCGATGGCTTGCTCCCCCGAACCCTGCTGGGTGACCCGGTGCTGCTCTATCGTGGCGCGCAGGGGCAGGCCCTGGCCCTGGAAAACCGATGCTGTCACCGGGGCAGCCTCAGGTTTTGGCGCCGCGATTGCCGAGCGTATGGCGCGGGCGGGTGCGACAGTAATGCTGGCTGATCTCAACCTCGCCGGCGCCCAGGCGCAGGCTCAGCGCATCGCCGACGGGGGCCTTCAGGCGCAGGCGATTGCCTGCGATGTGTCAAGGGCGGACGACTTCAAATCGCTGGTCGAACATACCCGCGCTCGCATGGGTGGCCTGCATGTGCTGGTCAATAATGCCGGCACCACACATCGCAACAAACCCTCGCTGGAGGTCACCGAAGCCGAGTTTGACCGCGTCTGGCAGGTGAATGTCAAAAGCCTGTATTGGTCGGTGCAGTCTGTCATGCCGCACTTCATACAACAGGGTTCGGGCGCCATGATCAACGTCGCCTCCACGACGGGCGTACGGCCTGGGCCTGGTCTGGTCTGGTATAGCGGCACCAAGGCGGCCATGATCAACCTCACGCGGGGCCTTGCGCTTGAACACGCCCGCTTCGGCATTCGCGTCAACGCGGTCAATCCCATGATCGGCGAAACCGCCATGCTGGAGCAGATCATGGGCATGCCTGACACCCCGCAGAATCGGGAGCGCTTTTTGTCCCGCATCCCGCTGGGCCGATTCACCCGTCCGAATGATGTCGCGTCGGCGGTCACCTTTCTCGCAAGCGATGAAGCAGACTATCTCACGGGCGTATGCCTGGATGTCGATGGCGGCCGAAACATCTGAACGCGTGAACTGGCTCTCCGGCCGCAGAGGCCTGCTGGCGATCGCGCTGCTGGCAGCGGCGCAGTGGTTTCCCACAGCGGCGGCTCAGGATGTGCGCGCCGCCAATGGCAGTCTGCTCGCCAATATCAGCGCCGGACAGGTACGCAGCGCCAGCGGCTCGCTGCTCTTTCGCTTCGAGGGCAGCGAGGTTCGCGATGCCAGTGGGCGCCTGTATCTGCGCATCGAGGGCGAAGATATCCGTAACGCCAGCGGCTCGCTGCTGGGCCGCTTCGACGGGCGAGACATGCGTGACGCGAGCGGCCGCCTGCTGGGCCGAATCGAGGGCAGTGACGTGCGCGACGCCTCGGGGCGCCTGATGGGCCGCACCTCCGGCGTGTCAGGCCGCCAGGCAGCGGTTTATTTTTTCTTTCTGCAATAGCACCTCGTCGCGTTCAAACGGCCGTGCTCATCGTCGCCCGGCCGCACTCGTCGTAATCTTTGGCCTTCTCGGGAAGGATGGGCCCCATGGGAGTCGATTCAGAGTCGCTCGGATTTTCTGCAGATGAGGACATGCCCGTGCGCTACATCGAGCGCACGCATGCCTGGTATGAGGCGCTAGGAACCAACAACCCCTACCGCTATGCCTCATTCTCGCATGTTCCGTTTACGCCACTGCGCCCTGTTCGGCCACATGCCGGGAGGGCCGTGGCACACGCAGAATGAGCCTGAACCCCGCATGGTGCGGGCCGCGCTCAAATGAAAACGCCCAACCGAGAACGGTCAGACGTGGTGTATTGGTGGCCGGATCTTGACGTTGGGCGAAAGCATCGACATAGTTGTTGCGAATATCAAAACGCCGTTGACATCATATCAATGGCCAATTTGTCCGAACGCCGGCTCTCCGGAGAGTCTCCATGTCAGGCAGCAACACGATCGAATCAGGTAGGGATGCGGCGGCTTATCGCGAGCGCATCGGCAACGCGAACGCCAGGCATCTCTGGCACCCGATGATCGATCCGAAGATTTCGGCGGTCAGCCCGCCGCTTGTGATCGAGCGCGGCGAGGGCGTGCGCGTGTTCGACATCGACGGGTGCTCGTATCTGGACTGCACCGCCGGGCTCTGGTGCGTGAACGTCGGCCACAACCATCCGGCGGTGAAGAAGGCGATGGTCGAGCAGCTCGACAAGATCGCGTACTACGCCACGTTCGGCGACATTTCCAACCCGCCGTCGATCGAACTGTCGGCGAAGCTCATCGAATTGCTTGCGCCCGAGGGCATGGTCCGGGTGATGTTTTCCTCGGGCGGTTCGGATGCCAATGAAACCGCGTTCAAGCTTGCGCGGCAATACTGGAAACTCGAAGGACGGGGCGACAAGGTGAAAATCCTGTCGCTTCGCAACGGATACCACGGTGTGCATTTCGGCGGCATGTCCGCGAGCGGCAACGCGCTCTGGCGGCGTGCCTACGAGCCGATGCTGCCGGGATTCCTGCAGGTCGAAGGGCCTTACCTCTATCGCAATCCGTGGACCGATGACCCGGTGAAGCTTGGCGAGATGTGCGCGGATTTTCTCGAGCGCGAAATCCGGCACCAGTCACCCGACACGATCGCCGCCTTTGTCATGGAGCCGGTGCAGGGTGCGGGCGGGATGATCATCCCGCCCCCCAATTACATGCCGATGGTTCGCGCGATCTGCGACAAGTACAACATTCTGCTGATTGCCGATGAGACCGTGACCGGCTTCGGCCGCACCGGTTCGATGTTCGGATCCCGCCACTGGGGCGTGAAACCCGACATCATGTGTTTTGCCAAGGGCATCAATTCGGCCTATGTGCCGCTCGGCGCCACCGCCGTCAATGCACGCGTCGCGGCCGCTTGGGAGCGAAAGGATCCGCTGGCGATGATCATGCACGGTTACACCTACTCGGGACATCCGCTCGCGTGCGCGGTGGCGCTGGCCAACCTGAAGGTCGTTGAAGACGGGAATCTGCCGCAGAACGCTGCCACCGTCGGCGCCTACTTCCTCGAGCGACTGGAGACCTTGCGCCGATTCCCATCGGTCGGCGACGTGCGCGGCCTGGGGTTGATGCTGGTGATCGAGCTCGTGCGTGACCGCAAGACACGCGAGCCGTACCCGATGGGAGACCCGTTCGGTGTTGCTCTCGGGAAATTCTGCCGCGAGCGCGGCGCACTGGTGCGGGTCATGGCCGGGCGGATCATCCTCTCGCCGGCGCTGATCTTCACCCGCGAGAACGTGGACGAGGTGATCGGTGCGATCGAGGCCGGCCTGGCCGCGCTCGACAAATGAGGCGGCCGGCATGAACCGGACCGGCCTTGTCTGGAACGAACGCTTCATGTGGCACGATACCGGCAACATGTTCGGGCCGCCCGCGATGCAGCGATTCATCCAGCCGTTGCCGCACCCCGAGCGACCCGAGACCAAGCGCCGTATCAAGAATCTGCTGGATGTTTCCGGGCTTGCCGACAAGATGATCGCAGTCGAGCCGAGAACGGCAACGGACGCGGAACTCCTGCGCTTCCATACCGAGGCCTATGTGCGCCGTGTGAGGGAAACGAGCGCCTTGGGCGGAGGGCAGCTTGCGAAGCGTTTTGGAGCCACGCCGATCGCGCAGGGCGGTTTCGATATCGCGGCCCTCGCGGCAGGCGGGGCGATCGAACTGTGTGACGCCGTGCTCGATGGCAAGCTGGACAACGGCTATGCCCTCGTCCGGCCGCCGGGGCATCACGCGCGGCCCGACGAAGCGATGGGCTTCTGCATTTTCGGCAACGTCGCGATCGCGGGCCGGCACCTTCTGGAGGCGCGCGGCCTTGAGCGGATCGCCGTCGTCGACTGGGACGCCCATCACGGAAACGGCACGCAGGAAGCGTTCTGGAGCGATCCGCGCGCGCTCACCCTTTCAATTCACCAGGACGGATGCTATCCGCCGGATTCCGGGGCATTGACAGATATCGGCGACGGGCCGGGGCGCGGCTTTAACATCAACATTCCGTTGCCGCCGGGCTCGGGCAACGGCGCCTACCGTGCCAGCTTCGAGCGCGTGGTTCTTCCCGCGCTTCGGGCTTTCCGGCCGCAATTCATTCTGGTGGCGAGCGGGCTGGATGCCGGCGCGCAGGATCCGCTTGCGCGGATGATGGTGACCTCGAGCGGATACCGCGTCATGGCCCGCGAACTCATTTCGGTTGCGAACGAATTGTGCGGAGGCCGTCTGGCGGCGATCCACGAAGGCGGCTATTCCGAATCCTATGTGCCGTTCATCTGCATGGCCGTGATCGAGGAACTGCTCGGGTTCCGGTCCGAGGTCGAGGATCCGTTCGCAGGTCTCGGCTCGCAGCCGTACCAGGATCTGCAGCCGCAGCAGTCGGATGTCATTTCCGCCGCAGAGCAAGTGATGCGTGCCGCGCCGTTCTTCGCGGCCGCAGCGTGATCAACGATGAAGCGCGTTTCCCATGAGTCAGTCATCAGCATGTCGGTAGGTTCCATGCTGAAAATTCTCGCCGTAGCGGTACTCTCAACGATCGGTATCGGGATGTCGCCGTCGTTTGCCGCCTATCCGGAAAAGCCGATTGAAATTGGCCCGCGTCAAATGTTGATCCAATGCCAGTGAGAGTTTTCAGACTAGCTGTATTTCATTGCAAACTCAATCTCTGCCTGACCTCCTGCGGTGTTGGAATTGCTGGAAACAAACTCAGGTGCAAGGCTTTTTCCGCCTTGGTCTTGGGTAGCCAGGTGCCCGGGGCTGGTGGCTTTTTTCCAATCGATTGATGCGGACGCAGTGTGTTGAAGTGAATGCGCCATTGCTCAATCAGTACCCGCGCCTCGCCCAAGCTGTAGAACAACTGTCTTACGGGCTGGCCATCGTGCTGATCTTCATCGGTCTGAAGATGCTGATCATCGATCTTTACAAGATCCCAATCACATGGTCGCTGAGCTTCACAGCTCTCACCCTGGTGCTTACCATGGTGCTGTCCTCGGTCATACCCTCCAGAGGGTCATCCGGAGGTGCCTATCCATTTTCAGCACGACCCTCAAGCAGGTCGACGGAGGAACCGCGCTAAGTGCGGATCTGCGCCAGTGCCCACAGGAACTGGCGCACCTCCTGCGCGTCGTTATAGTGGCTCACAGATACCCGTACGCAATCGCTCAGACCGAGCGCGCCCAGAATGTGTCCCGAATAGCCGTCGCTCACGCGGGCATGTACGCGAATTCCATGGCGTGCGAACTCGCCCACCAGGATTGGCGAGGCGATGCCCTTCAACGTGAACGACACCAGGCCCTCCCGTCCCATTGCACTGGGGGGCCCCACCAGCGTGACATCGTCGTAGGCTGAAAGCCCCCGGGCCTGAGCGTCGCCGTCAATCAGTAACTGGACCAGGGCAGCCTCGTGCGCGGCCATCGCCTCAGATGCTGCAATAATTTGCGCACGGCGCTCGGACGATGTCGTGAAATGACGTCCCAGCCAACAGAGGTAGTTGATGACCTCTGACTGCGCTGCGTAAAACGCCGGGTCTCGCGAGCCCAACTCCCAATCCGCACCTGGCTTTCCCAGCATATGCTCATGGGGAATAGCGTGAATCCGGTCATTGATCCAGGCGAACCCCAGTGATAGCCGTGAAAATGCCTTATAGGGAGAAAACACGTAGGCATCCACCCCGTATGCGGCAACGTCCAGCGCGCCATGCGGCGCGTGCTGGATACCGTCGACCACAATGAAGCAAGCCGGGGCGACCGCACGAATCGCCGCGCAGATCGCCGGCAGATCAGCAACAAATCCAGTCAACATGCTGGTGTGGATGACGGTTGCGATCCGGGTATCGACGGTCACTGCTGCGCTATAGTGAGCCGCCAACATCGTGCCGGTACTCGACTCAAAGGGAACCTCAATCAGACGGCGACCAGTGCGAGTCGCCCATTGACGAGCCGCATCCAGACTGGCCGGATGTTCAAGCGTACTGCCCATGATTGGCCCCGGCGGTAGCGCCAGCGCCAGTGTTCTGATCAGACGATAGAGTAGTCGGGTACCGGTCTCACCAGAGATCACCTGCCCGCGCGACGGCCCCAGCGCACAGGAGCCGAGTAACTGGTGCAGGTCGTCTCGGCCCTGCTCGATCAAGCGGGTGAGATAGGCCGAAGCAGGGTTGTTGCGCCCCTCCTGGTCGGGAAGCGCTGAAACTTCGGCACTGACCGCGATGGCGGATTTCAACTTCAGCGATCCGCCCCCATTCTCAAAGAAGATTCGCGGTTCATCCGTGATTGGGCACCGATCAATATGGTGAAAGCGTGCCCGAATATCGCTCAGCAGTGCGGCGGGCAGAAAGCACGGTGAAGCGTGCATGGTCCTTCCTCAGAGTTCGATTTTCATGCCGTAGTCTCGCCACGCTCCCTCGACACTGACCGCACCAGACAGAATATCTGCTCGCAGTCTCGAACGATCGCGGCGCATCGGCGGGCCATAGCCACCACCGCCCGCCTCCCGAATCACCAGCGTCTGTCCCGGCCCCAGGACCATCCGCCCCTTGGGTGCCAACGCACGCCCATCAAGCTCGTATGCCCGCAAGGCACCCGCCTTACCGCCGTGCAGACCTGCCGCGGCCACACGGGCACGCATCCCAAACATAAAGAGTGTGACGGGCTCGCCACGTGTATTCGTGAGCGACGCCTCCTGTCCGAGACCCCCCCGAAACTGGCCGGCGCCGCCTGAATCACACAAGAGCTTGCGGTAATTCACGCGTACCCCGGTTTCGCTCTCCCAAATTTCGGTGGGTACCACCGCGTTATTGGTCGGCGACGGCGTACACGATGCGCCATCGAGTCCGTGCATGGCGCCCATCCCTCCCGCCATGAAAAACTGTACAGACCCTGCTTCGCCACCCTCACCGCCCGTATGACAGATAAACAACGACGCCATTCCGGCATCTGACTGCACTCGATTGGGCATGACGGGAGCCAGTGCCCCGTGAATCAGAGGAACAATAAACCAGCCGATGGCATGGCGCCCGCCGGTCGGCGCGGGCCTCAGCGCATGAAGGATGCAGCCCCGCGGCGCCTGAACATCGAACGGCAGCAGCGAGCCCATATTATTGGGAACACGTGGGGTCGTAAGGCATTTCATCGCGTACACCGCAAAGGCCCGCGTATAGCAGAGCGGCACGTTAATCGCGTGGGCTACGCAAGCTCCAGTGCCTCGAAAGTCGATACGCACCCGCCCTTCCTTAATCTCAATCTGGCAGGCGAGCGGCACGATGTCGTCGATAGTTTCCACATCGATCTGGTTTTCATAGACCCCGTCGGGAATATCGCGCAGCCGCTCACGCATCGCACGCTCAGACTGCCCAATAATGCCGTGGGCTAGCACCTCCAGATCCGTCAGCCTGTACTCCAAAAGAAACTCACCCATCAGGCGCTCACCACGGGCACATCCAGCAATCGCAGCCTCGATATCGCCAAAGACCAGTTCGGGCGTTCGCACGTTGGCAGCGATCACCGCTTTGAGGCTGCTATTCCACTGCCCAGACTCAAGTAGCTTCACAATCGGCAGCACCAGCCCTTCCTGAAGCACCGATGTGTTCATGACGGAAAGCCCACTACCGCCCACATCGGGCAGGTGGGAAATCGTCATGACGAAACCGATCAAACGCCCACGAAAAAACATCGGGCGCGCGAGGCATAGATCGGGCGTATGCCCGGCACCCAGCCAGGGATCATTCGTGGCGACGACATCCCCCGGCCGCCACTGATCGGGCGCGAAGCGCTCTAGCATATGCGCCATCGTGTGAGGCGCAGTGCCGATGAAGGCCGGCATCGATTGCGTTGCCTGAGCAAGACTGCGGCCCTGAGCATCAAACACTATACAGGCCAAATCCCAGGCCTCACGCACGCCCACGGAAAAGGCGCTGCGCACGATAGAGAGCAAAATCTCATCCGTGATGGCAATCATGCGATCCCACATGATCCCCAGGTCAAGCGCATCGATGATTTGCCCGCTCTGGATCATGCAGACACCTGCGACAGCGCGATCGAAACCACCAGATTTCCGCGTGCATCGACACGCAGGTGATCACCCGGCCCGACGACACAGGCGGCTTCGGCCTCCTCGATAATGGCCGGACCAGTGATTTCCTGGCCGCTACGCAAGGCCTCACGGTCATAGACGGGCCACTGACAAAGCGTCTTTTCATCGGGGTTCCAGGCTGCACGAGATGTTTTAAGCGCCCTGCCACGACTCACTCGGTGCAGCCTGAATGGCTGTCCGTACACACTGCGCTCAAGACTGAGGCTGAGCTTCCAGTTCGTGATTTCAATGTCCTGCCCTGAAAATGACTGACCAAATACGCGCTCATACGCGGACTCAAAGAGCACACGCAGACGGTCTGGCCCAGTCCCCTCGGGGAGATCCACTTCAATGTCATGGCCTTGGCGCTGATAGCGCATATCGAGTTGTCGGGTCACTCGCTCCGTTTCATCATCTTCGGGCCCTCGGCCGAGCGCGGCGCGAGCCTGCTGAAGCAGCGCATCAAAACAGGCGGTAAAGTGAACGGCGCTAAGCCTCGTCAATGCGATGCGCTCGGCCCTGAAGACCTCGAAGGCGAGCGGTGCAGCCAATAGTCCGATGGCCGACATCACGCCCGCGCCAGCCGGAAAAATCACCGTCGGCACGCGCAGCTTGCGTGCCACACGACAGGCATGCGCAGGCCCCGACCCGCCAAACGCCACCATGACACAGCTGCGGTAGTCAAAGCCGCGCTCAGAGGCATGATTGCGAAAGGCGCGTGCCACGTCCTCATTCACCGCTTCGTGAATGCCCCAGGCCGCGCGAAGCACGCCCACATCCAGCGGCAGGCTCAGATGCTTTTCGATGGCCTGTTCCGAAGCCTCTCGATTCAAGCTCATCGCACCGCCCAGAAAATGGCTTGGATCGAGATAGCCGAGTATCAGATTCGCGTCCGTGAGTGTGGGTAACTGTCCCCCACGGTCGTAGCACACAGGGCCGGGCACTGCGCCTGCACTGCTCGGCCCTACTGCGAGCGCACCTCTGTCGTCTACGCGAGCTACCGATCCACCGCCCGAACCAATCTCAATCAGATCGATGACGGGTATGCGTACGGGAAGCCCCGACCCGGCCCTGAACTCATGGATGCGAGCGACCTCCATCTCATGGCGCTTAAGCACCTGACCGGCCCGCACCAGTGCGCCCTTAGCCGTTGTGCCACCCATATCGAACGCCAGCAGCTGTGCCGCTCGCATCGCTTTGCCCAACTCAACGGTCTGCAGCACGCCAGCGGCTGGCCCACTTTCGAGCATCCGAATCGGAAATCTGCGCGCCAACTCGGGGGTCGCCATCCCACCTGAAGACGACATGATGAACAGCGGTGCTGAAAATCCGAGTTCGCTTAAGCCCGCTTCCAGCGTGGCGACATAGCGATCAAATAACGGGCCTGTATAGGCATTCATGCACGCGGTGTTCCAGCGCTCATACTCTCGCAGGAAGGGAAAGACCTCCGCGGAGGTGCAAACGTACAGGTTGGGAAAAGCGCTACGGATAAGCTCTGCTGCCTGCGCTTCATGCGCGGTATTCACAGGACTGTTGAGCAGACAGATCGCCACTGACTCAAGACCCTGCGCAGCCAGTCTTGCCGTCGCATCCTGTACCTGGTCCGGATCGAGCGCCTTGACGACAATGCCCCGCGAGTCAATTCGCTCATCCACTTCGAATCGCAGGCTACGGGGAATCAAGGGCGGTGGGTAGGTGATGCTCAGGTCGTACATGTCGTAGCGACGTTCCCGCGCGATATCGAGCACATCAGCGAACCCAGCCGTCACCAGCATACCGGTTCGGGCTCCCCGCCGTTCGATCAAGGCGTTTGTCACCAGTGTCGTGCCATGCACCACCGCGCTGACCGCACTGGGCACAAGGCCAGCTCTGCTCAGGAGGATGGGTAAGCCGGACAAGACCGAGCGCGCCGGATTGTCGGGTGTCGTGAGCTGCTTGTGAACGAACAGACGACCTTCACCCGGTTCAAGCAGGGCGAAGTCGGTGAATGTGCCCCCAATATCGACGCCGACCCGCCAAGTCATGCCCACCCCTCGCCGGGACGATATCTAAGTTCAGACGGCAGTACGCTCAACATGAAGGCCTTCAGCGGTAGAATAAACGAATGCGGAGAGTTGGCAGAGCGGTTTAATGCGGCGGTCTTGAAAACCGTTGGCCATGCAAGTGACCCGGGGGTTCGAATCCCTCACTCTCCGCCAATTGGGTGTCCAAAGAGATCTGGCGCCGTCGCTTAGTCAGCTCCAAGTAGTGCTAAGTAGTTGAAAAATAACAAAACCAAGTCTGAGTGAGTGCGGGATTGTCTATTGACATCTAGGTCCTGGAGTGGGTAAAAATGTGGGTAATCCGGCGTAGATGTGTCCGTGCCGCTCTACTTTACCCACACTTAGACGATGCTCACCGATACGAAGATTCGCAATGCCAAGCCTCGCGACCGGCAACACAGGCTGGCCGACTCGATGGGCTTGTGCGTTGTGGTGCAGCCGAGCGGCAGCAAGCTGTTTCAAGTCCGATTTCGTCACCATGGAAAAGAGCGTACGTACTCGATTGGTCAATATCCCCAGGTGTCGCTGGCTCAAGCGCGTGAGGAGCGCGACCGCGTAAGGAAACAGATGACCCAGGGGCTTGACCCGGTCGCAGAGCGTAGGGGGCAACGAGTCGCCGAGAGGGCCGCCGCAGGTAATAGCTTTGAGCACGTCGCTAACGCTTGGTTCAAAGTATGGGCGGTGGGTAAGTCCGAGCGGCATGCGGGATATGTTGTTCGTCGGCTTGAGAGCGACGTTTTCCCGGCGATTGGCAGGCGTCCGATCGGTGAGATTGGTGCGCCACAATTGGTAGCCATGCTTCAAAGCATTCAAGACCGCGGTGTATCGGATTTGGCGAAGCGGGCGTACCAAATGTGCTCGCAGGTATTTCGATACGCAGTTGCGCACGGGTTGGTATCGCGAAATCCCGCTGCAGATTTCCGAACAGCTGATGTGCTGAGTTCGCCACAGAAGCGTAACTTTGCCCGCGTGGAGGCGACGGAGTTGCCTGCCCTTCTGAGGGCGATTGAAGGGTATGCCGGAACGCCTGTAACCCGGATTGCGATGCACCTGCTCGCGCTGACCTTCGTTCGTACCTCTGAGCTGATTGGTGCGCGCTGGGATGTTCAATGAGCATGTCGACCTGCGGGAAGTTATCCGCGAGATCGCTGACGAGCGCGGTGAGATTAATCGGCGACGGTTAGGGTGGTGGATTCGAAAACAGGCTGGTCGAGTTGTAGATGGGCGCCGCTTCGTACGCAGCGGGGGTGGCGGAGGGGCAGAGTCTTGGCGCGTTGAGCAGGTTTTACAGGTTTCACAGGTTTTCACTGAGTCGCCGAAGAAAAATAGCAATCAGGAAACAACGGTGAGCGAGGCCAATGAGTACGCCCGGGCTAGCCGGGGTCAGTGATCTGTAGCCGTGCTTTAGCTGATGGTGAACGCAAGGCAAATCGGTTCAGGTCGGACAAAGTGCATTGAAACCAGGAGGACCGACATGGTGTGAGTCGATGAGTCAGGCAGTGCGCCGACATGAGAGTCAGAGAATTCTTGCGCCAGAAGCGAGCAGAGGGGCTGAGAATTGATCCAACGACTGCAAAGTTTTATCCAAAATAAAGGGGTGCCGACATGGTAATTATCGATGAGTCAGGTAGCGATGCCGTTCGCTCGGTGACCTT
>Ga0194116_10002883_pt1 | contig 21473 bp, 19 predicted proteins | sample TA2MahsurfametaG_4_FD_148617 | JGI IMG/M metagenome (GOLD analysis project Ga0194116, IMG submission 148617) | Freshwater microbial communities from Lake Tanganyika, Tanzania - TA2015008 Mahale S9 surface | ecosystem: Environmental > Aquatic > Freshwater > Lake | place: Tanzania: Lake...
GAAGTCTTATATGATAGTGCACACAAAAATATTTTCGATTTTATAAAAAAATATCATAAAATAGCAAAATCAAAATATATTTTCACTACGCATGCCAGTTATAAGCCATCCAATAATCATATTCATTTTCAACTTTGGCATGGTGCTTTTTTGAAAAAGAATGGAATTATGCTAACTCCAAAAAATCAAAAAAAAATTGAAAAACAAAAATCATGGCATAGAGCAGACTTTGTGCTTTCTTATAGTGAAACATATACAACTCTCATGAATGCATGTATGTGTATTAATCCAAATAAATATCTTATTACTGGTGCTCCAAGAAATGACTTTTTTTTTCTTGAAAATGGCAAAAATAAATTATCGAAGATTTTAAATTTTGATATCATGGAAAAAAAAATAATTTTTTATATGCCAACTTTTAAAGAAGATAATAACTCCATTTTTCTTAAAAATGACAATATATTTTTTTTTAATAATTGGAACAATGATGATTTTGAATCTTATTTAAAAAATAATAATTATATTTTATTAATAAAATCTCACCCGTACTATTCAAATAATAAAGTTGTCCAAAAATTAAAAAATAATATATTTTTTATAAATGACTTAGATTTGTTTAATTCTGGAATTGATTTATATGAAATCATGAATACTATTACTTTGTTAATTACAGATATTTCTTCAATTTTTTATGACTTTCTTTTACTAAATAAACCAATATTATTTATCACAACTAGTTTGTCGAATCATATTGAAAATCGTGGTCTTTTAATAGAATCATATGAACATTATGTACCAGGTCCTAAAGTTTCTACTCAAGAAAACTTAATTATTGAAATTGAAGAACTTCTAAATAACCCAAATTATTTTTTTTATGAAAGAAATAATATGAAAATGTTTATGCATAGATATAAAGATGGTAATTCTTCAAAAAGGGTATCTGATTTTTTATTACAAATAGCTAATATTAAATAAATATATGTGTGGAATTGCTGGAATTTTCGGAGATCATGATTTTAATTGTGCATCAAAAATGATAAATGCCATTAGTCATAGAGGCCCCAATGATAACGGGTTATGGAGTGATAAGGATTATAAAATCAGTTTAGGTCACGTAAGATTATCTATAATAGACACAAGTATAGCAGGTAGACAACCCATGTCATATCAAAATGAAAGATATTGGGTTACATTTAATGGTGAAATCTATAATTTTAATGATTTAAAAAATGATTTAATTACCTTGGGTTATAATTTCAAATCTAATACTGACACTGAAGTTTTATTAATTGCGTTTACAGTTTGGGGAAATGATTTTGTTAATCGCTTAAGAGGTATGTTTGCATTTGCAATCTTTGACAAATATGCAGAAGAACATTCAGGTAAATTATATTTATATAGAGATAGATTTGGAATCAAACCATTAATGTACATGCTTAAAAATAATTCATTATATTTCGCCTCTGAATTATCATCTTTTTTGGCAATCGATAAAAAGATTTTTAAAATTAGTCATGAATCTTTAGTTGATTACTTATCTTTTGGTTCAATCTCACAACCAGATACTATTTTTCAAGATATTTCATATCTACCAGCTGGGCATTTTATAGAAATGACTAATAGTAATTTCAAGATATCTAAATACTGGAATCTCCATGATCAAACAAAAGTTCTTAGAAATAAATTAAAAAATATTTCTTATGAAGAAGCAGTTCAACAAATACGTATTTTATTAAAAAAATCTATTAAGTATAATCTTGTCTCAGATGTTGAAATTGGTGTTTTTTTAAGTGGAGGAGTTGATTCTACAGCTATCTTAGGATTAATGTATGATCAAATTAAAACATCAATTAAGACTTATAATGTTAGCTTTGATGATAAACATAATAATATTGATGAATCTAAATATGCAATTATCGCATCAAATTTTTATATGAGTAAACATAAAAGTTTATCATGTAATGCTGAATTGACTAAAGAATTATTTTTTAAAATTATAAATAGTATAGACCAACCTAGTTCAGATGGGACTAACACTTGGTTAGTATCAAATATGGCAAAAAATGATATTAAAGTTGCATTAAGTGGTCTTGGCGGAGATGAAATTTTTGCTGGCTATACACACTTTCATAAAATTTATTATAATTACATGAAACCCCTTTATGGTAATAAATTTATTACTAAAATAATTCATTTGTTAAATTCAATTAGACCAAATTTTATTACATTAAATTTATTAGCTAGGTTCTCTAATCCTGTTTTATATCTATTTAACCAAAGAAGAGTCTTTTATAATTTTCAAATAAAAAAAATACTACGAATTAATTCGTTAGATTATTATTTAAAAAATATTTTTAGAAAATTTAATAATCTAAAATTAGCTGATGCTGACATTATACAACAAATTTCTTATATCGAGATAATGACATATATGCAGAGTGTATTATTACGAGATTCCGATATTATGAGTATGTCAAATGGACTTGAAATTAGACCTGTATTATTAGATCATGAACTAGTGGAGTATGTTTATTCATTACCTCATTCCTTAAAGATGAACCTTAATATCAATAAAAAACTATTTATAGATGCGATAGATGATATTTATCCAAACGAATTAAAAGAGAGAAAAAAAATGGGATTTGAATTACCTTTTGATTCATGGATTTCAGGACCATTAAAAAATTTATTTTTTAATTTGTTTGAATCAAAAAATGCAAAAATTTTATTTCAACAAAATTTTTTAAATAAGCAAATAAAACTAATATTAAAGCATAAGCCGAATCATGCTACATGGACGGTAGGAGTTTTACTAGCTTGGCTTGATCAAAAAAATATAATTTTAGAGATCTGATTTTTATGAATATATTACACATATCTGCAGCTGGTATAAATTCCGGTGCCGGAAAGGCAACACTTTTAACTCATGAAGCACTACTAAAGCTAAACAATATTAATTCTAAAATTCTTTTTTTAAAAAATTATAATTTTGAAAAACAAATTTTTTCAATATCAAAAATATCTAAAATATATAAAGTCAAAAGAATTTTTTTCACTATTTTGGATAGAATTCCTTTATTCTTTTATAAAAAAAAGAATAAAATGCTTTTTTCAACAGGTTTATTTGGGTTGGACCTAAAAAAATTAGATTTATTTAATTGGGCAGATATAATTCATATACATTGGTCAAATCATGGTTTAATCGATTTAAATGATTTGAATAAATGGGGAAAACCAATTGTTTGGACTTTAAGAGACATGTGGTTGTTTACTGGAGGATGTCATTATAGTTTAAGTTGTAATAAATTTTTGACCAAATGCTATCAGTGTCATATATTAAATTCCAAAAGTAAATTTGATTTGTCCACATATTGTTTTAATAGAAAAAAAAATATATTACGTAATACAAATATAAATTTAGTAGCTATCAGTACTTGGATACAAAAAAAGGCTAATGAAAGTTTAATTTTAAATGGGGAAAAAACAAAATTAATCTTTAGTGGAATCAGAACTGATGTATTTTCTCCGATTTTACAATCTAAAGCTAGGTCAGAATTAGGGATACCAGTAAATTCGAAAGTAATACTAATTGGTTGTGCAAGTTTAACGGATGAATATAAAGGAGCACATTTTATCAAAAAAACATTAGATTTATTAGATGATGATATCTTTCTTGTTTCATTTGGTAATGCTAATGGATTTGAAATACATAATAATAAGTTCAAATTATTAAATTTGGGCTACATTTCTGATGACTTATTACTTTCAAAAATATATTCATGTGCAAATGTGTTTTTTGCGCCTTCAATTAATGAAGCCTTTGGAAAAACTATAGCTGAAGCTCAATCATGTGGAATTCCAGTTTTGTGTTTTTCAGATACCGGGCCTGCGGATATAATTGAACATTTAATAACTGGTTATACAGCAATTTTTAATGATCATATCGATTTATATAATGGGTTAAAATTTTGCTTACAAAATAATTTTGACTCTATATACATACGGGAAAGGACTAGAAATTTATTTGATATTAATATTTCTGCTAAATCTTACAATGATCTTTATTTAAAAATTTATTCTGAATCAATACCAAATATAGATTTTAATGAATAATTATATACTTTGGGTTGGCAGTATTTACGAAGAAAAACATTTATTTGATAACAAAGCAACAAGTCCTGCTGCAAACTATTGGCAGATAAATCTCTTAAATAGTTTACAATATAACAACGAAAAAATTGTATTATTATCAACTCATTTTCAAAGAATTTTCCCATTTGGCAATTTATTCCCAAATGGGGCTAATTTCTGGAAAAGAAGCTTTAATGTAATTTCTTTTACTTATTTTAATATTCCATTTTTAAAAACATTTACAATATATTTAGGAGGTAGGTATAAATTAATTAAATTTATTAAACACAATGGACTTCCAAAATGCATCATTTCATATAATCCAACAATTGAAAATTCAAAAATAGCGTTTCATTTTCAAAAGAAATATAATATCCCTTGGATAGATTTGTGTGCAGATGCATATGATCCAGGTGAAAATTGGTTAAAATATAATTATTTAGCAAAAAAAGCTGATGGTCATATATTTCTTTCTTATTTCGCTTTTAAAAACTCTCCTTTTAAAAATAATTTTCACTTAGATGGTGGGATTGACTTAATTGTAAATCATTTCGATACTACTAAAAAATGTAGCACAAAAGTTATACTTTATACAGGAATGCTTTGCGAATATGGGGGTTTAGATTTATTAATTAACTCTTTTTTAGTTCTTAATGATAATAATTTAAGACTAATTATATGCGGTCATGGGGAAAAAAGTGAAATCTTAGAAAATGCAATACATTATGACAAAAGAATCACATTTCTAGGTCTTGTTCCAGAAAACAAATTAAATGATTTATATAAAGAAGCTGATATATTCATTAATCCTAGGCCAATTGATATAAATGGAGGGTCAATGAATTTCCCATCTAAAATCCTTAAATATTTATCATATGGTAAACCTGTAATCAGTTCTAAAACACTTGGATTAAGTCCTGATTACGAGGAAGTACTAATTTACTTTGAAGAATATTCAATTTACTGTTTAAGCCAAAAAATACTTGAGATTTTATCATGGACGGAAATACAAAAAAATGACTATTCAAATAAGGTTAATTATTTTATATTAAATAAAAAAAATTGGAATAAAAGTGGAAATGATTTAAAAAAATGGCTAAAAAAATTTTATGATTAAAAATAAAAAAATTGTTCTTCCATTATTATTTTTCTTCTTATTTTCTTTAACTTTTAATATTTTTATCTATATTCATGACCTAACACCAAAAGACTTTATTTATATTTTAAAAACAAAATTATATGGACCAATCGAACCAACTTCAGATTATGATTTATATTATCTAAATGACAATCAAACCAAAGGTTTAATCTTTATAGGCCATAGGGGGGGTGCTCCAGAATGGCTTTTTTCAGAAAATTCTATTAATGCAATTAATTTTTCAAAAAAAATGGGAATTTCAATCTTTGAAATAGATGTACTTTTGACAAAAGACAAAATTCCAATTGTTTTCCATGATCCACATTTGCTTAGACTTACTGGCGTGAAAAGATTTATTAATGAAGTTAATTATGATGAACTTAAATATATTAGACTAAGAGATTCTCAATTTATACCAAGACTTGATTCATTGCTACACTTATTTCCTGATGTATTAATTGATTTAACCCATAATAGTATAGAGGATACAAAATTAATAATTAATTTCTTATTATCAAGTAAAAAACCTAACAATCTAAATAAGTGTATAATACAAACTAATTCTATTGAAATTATAAGATACATTCAAAGTAAAAGTTCAAATATAAAAATTTCATTTAATGAGTGGGGAGATAGAATTCAAAATGTAAATCAATATAAAAATTATGCAAATATATTCACATTGAATCCTTCGGAACAAATAAATAGTAAAGTTATAGATAAATTAGGAAATAACAAAACTATCCTTGCTGTAGTTCAAAATGATAATTTATCGGAGATAATAAGATTAAAAAAACTAGGTATTAAATATTTTATGATAAACAATTCAATCCTAATCAACAGAGATAAATTTTTAAACATAAAATAATGAATATAATATTTTCTTGGAATGAATTACCAGCATATGGTGCAAGATTAATTAGAGAGGGAGTAGATAATTCAAATCATAATATTGGTGTAATAGCAACAAGACCAACAATTCCAATAAAAGGAATGGACGAAATTTTGGAAAAAAAAATTAATTGGATAGAAAGTGATACTATTTATAAATGGTCTGATTTAGGGTTAGAAATTCCAGATTTTTTTTTCCAAGCTGGTTGGTATATTAAATCTTTTGTAAATCTTGGGAAACAAGTAAAAAAGAATGGAGGTAGGATTATATTACTATCAGATAATTGCTGGAAAAACACAATTAGACAGTGGTTTGGATCAATTTATTATAGAGTATTATACAAAAATTATTTTGATGGTGTTTGGGTTCCTGGTAAATCAGGTTTACGTCTTATGAATTTTTATGGTGTTAAAAAAGATCAATTATTTGATGGTCTGTATGGAATTGATCCTGTAAGTTTTCCTGTTGGAATTTCGTTAGAATATCGATCTAAATCTTTTATTTTTGTAGGAAAATTAACAAAAGAAAAGGGAATTCCACAATTAATTAGGGTTTTTAATGATTTTTATAAAATTCATCCTGATTGGAATTTATATATTTTTGGCAATGGACCTTTATATAAAGATCTTATAAATTTTAAAGGCATAATTGTTAATAAATTTTGCCAACCTTCTGAAATTTCTAAAGCAATGGCGAATTCGAGATTTTTAATTTTACCAACATTGACAGATCATTGGCCTTTAGTTGTTAATGAAGCTGCACTTTCGGGCTGTGGTCTGATTTTAAGCAATAGAGTTGGTAATAAAAGTGAATTTGTTGGTAAAAAAAATGCCATCGTTTATAAAGTAAAAAGAGATATAGATTTATTATTTGCTATGGATGCTATGACTAAATTAACCGATAATCAATTAAACCAAATTACAAAAGAAAGTAGAATGTTAGGTGAGTCTTATACACCATCTTATTGGTCTTTACAATTTAATAAAATAGTTGAAAAATTTAAAAAATAAAAATAAAAATATGAAAAAAAAGTATCTAATTACGGGGGGTGCTGGGTTTATTGGATCTCATTTAGCAGAAAGATTATTAGTAGAGGGGAATATTGTAACTATCGTAGATGATCTTTCTACGGGGAAAATTGATAATTTAAGTAATATTATTGATAATCCTAATTTAAAAATTATCATTGATTCTGTTTTAAATGAATCAGTTTTAGAAAAAATTATAAGAGAAACTGATGAAATATTTCATTTGGCATCTTCTGTTGGTGTACAACTTATTATGAATAATCCTGTTCATACTATCGAAAATATATTTCAAGGTACTGCCGTAGTTTTTAAATATGCAGCTAGGTATAGAAAGAAAGTTCTTTTAACTAGTACAAGTGAAGTGTATGGAAAAAGTAAAGATATCCCATTTAATGAAGATGGTGACAGAGTAGAAGGAGCTACTACAATGCATAGATGGGCTTATGCGAATGCTAAAGCTTTAGATGAGTTTTTAGCATTAGCATATTTTAAAACGGCTGCTTTGCCAGTTGTTGTAGTTAGATTATTTAATACAGTAGGGCCAAGACAGTCAGCTGATTACGGGATGGTTATACCAAAAATGATAGGAGCATCAATCCGCGACAAACAAATTCAAGTTTATGGAGATGGATTACAATCAAGATGTTTTTGTCATGTAAAGGATGTAATTGATGCCTTATGTTTATTGATGAATAACAAAAGATCAGAAGGTGAAGTTATCAATGTTGGTTCAAATCAAGAAATTTCAATGATAGATTTAGCAAAGAAAATTAAAGAAAAATCAACAGTCGATTCTGAAATTATTTTAGTCCCTTATGAAAAAATTTATCCAAATGGGGGTTTTGAAGACATGAGAAGAAGAGTTCCTAGTATTGAAAAAATCTATGATCAAATAAACTGGAAACCAAAAGCTTCTATTGATCAAATTATAGATGACGTCTTTTATCATATGCAAACACCAAAGAATTAATAATGTTTATAAGTATTTATTTAAAAATAAGAAAACGACTAAGAAATTTAGTTATTAAACATCATTTCAGTAATAAATATGTTTTGTCTACAATCATAAATATAGATATCTTCTTAAGAAAATTAGGTATACTTAATTCTTTTAAAAAAAGCGGCATTTTAGATATAAATGGTTTTATTATAAATTTTGGTGAACAAGACTTTGGAATTGCAGAAACTTTAATTACAAACAATGATTATGAATTTGAAACTAGAGAAATAATAGCAAAAATATTATTACCCGATTCTATATTTTTGGACCTTGGGGCTAATATTGGGTTACATTCTATTTTTGCAACTAAATTTTTATCTGGTATTGGCAAAGTTTATTCTTTTGAACCAACGCCAAATACATTTAATTATTTATTAAAAAATATTAAAACAAATAATTTAACTGAAAAGATTAAACCGGAAAATATTGCGATTACTAATCAAGATGGGTATGCATATTTCTCAGTGACTAACAACTCAGAATGTAATTCAATAGTATCGGAATTAAATGATGATATTTCAACAATTCAAGTTCCAACAATGAGTATAGATAATTATTGTAAAATAAATAATATACAGAAAGTAGATTTAATCAAAATGGACATTGAAGGTCAAGAATTAAATGACATGAAATCAATGGTAGATACAGTAAAAAATAACGAATCAATAAAAATTATATTTGAATTACATGAAAATAACCTTAAAAATAATAATGAAGAACCTTATTCTATTTTGAGTTTTCTAAACTCAATCGATCTAAAATACTTCATGTTAATAAATAATAATCCAATCTATTTTAGTTTAGATGACGACTTAAGTTTTTTACATAAAGAGCTTAAAATTTATAATGTCAATATATTAGCTTCGAAAAATCATTTAAATTAAAAATTATCATGTTTCAATTTGAATGGGCAGATTTAAATTATAAATTTCTTCAAAAAACTAACCATAATTTATTTCAAAATGTAGATATAGATTCAGAAATAATGCTAGTAGAATGGGAAGAGCATTGTTTTGAATGCGCTCCTCCATTATGCTATGAAACATGTTCCAATTTTTTATCAAGACAGGATCTAAAGTGTAGATTATTAAATTATGGAATTATACCGATATCAAATGATTTTTCTGTTTTACCATACGCAAGTGTATTTTTTAGAAAATGGGCAAAACTTGAAACTATTTATATCTCACACTATTTTATAAAAAATAAAAATTTAAAATATATTTATTTTTTAAATAAATATATTTTAAATACTATAAAAATTTTATATAAATTTTTTCCATTTCTTGATCTAGATAAAAAAAAACGATTAAACGGATTTTATTCACATTTGAAAAGACTTATATTTTCATATTTAAATAAAAAATTATCATCTAGTTATACTTCTGATTTCGATTTATCTTTCAAATTTTCGTGCTATTCTTATTCGGAAAATTTTAATTTAATTTTTGAATCTGGAGATGTAAAGTTTTCTTTTCTAATTAGTCCAGGTTATAATTATCATGAATACAAATTTGATTTTTATAATCATTTTAATAAAGGTTTTAAAATTTTTCCAGAAAACGATTTCAATGCTAATTTAACTATCGGAATTTGTGATTTCTTTAGAACAAAGAAAAAAAATACAACTAAATTAACTCTTCCAAAAGTTGTTGTATGGGATTTAGATAACACCTTATGGGAAGGGGTTTTAATTGAAGATGGTGAAAATAAGATAAAATTTAGAACAGATATAATAGATACAATCAAAACTTTAGATTCTAAAGGTATAATTAACTCTATTATTAGTAAAAATAATTATGATGAAGTCTCTAAAGTTTTAAAAAGTAAAGATCTTTTCTCATATTTTGTTTTCCCAAAAATTAATTGGAATACAAAGAGTGAAAATTTTAGAATCTTAATTAAAGAATTTAATATTTTACCAAATGCATTTTACTTTATTGACGATAATATTTTTGAAAGACAAGAAGTTTTAAGTCAATTTCCTGAAATTTCGTGTTTTGATCAATATGCGTTTCCTGAACTTTTAAGAAATCCAATTTTTGATATATCTCCTACTGACGATGCCTTAAAAAGAAGGCAATCTTATAAAGCAGAAGAAAATAGATTAATTGAGAAAAATAATTTCACTAACAATTATATAGATTTTTTAATTAATTGTAAAATTGATTTACTTTTGTCGATTCCTAATTCTGAAGATGAAATTTCGAGAGCATTTGAATTAATAAGTAGAACTAATCAACTTAATTTATCTGGGAATAAACTTTCAATCAATGAGTTTCAAGCTGTTTTAGACAATCCAAGTCTATCCCATTTTATTTTTAGAGTTAAAGACAAATTTGGTGATTATGGTATTGTTGGGTATTTGACTACTTCTTTCAATAGTATTTCTCACAATAAAACTAAAACCCTATATATTGAAAATTTAGTTATTAGTTGTAGAGTTGCTGAAAAAAAAATTGAAAATGCAAGTATTTGGGCACTTAAAAATTTCTATAATCTTAAACCAACTGATAAAATAATCGCAAATTATTTAGATACAAAAAAGAATATACCAATTTTCAATTCCATGCTTGAGATGGGCTTTAAATATGAAAATTCTTTATTAATTTTAAATATAGAAGAACTATTTGATCCTAATTTAATCATAAATATAAATTATAAAACATAATGATTATAATTAACGCTGATGATTTTGGTTTGTCCAATAATATTAATGCAGCTATATATGAAGCATTCCAAAAAAAATTAATTAGTTCAACAACATTAATTGTAAATATAGATCAATCATTTAAAGATGCTTTGAATTATATTATTTCTAATAAAATTTCTAGAGATAAAGTTGGACTTCATCTAAATTTTGAAGAAGGTACCCCACTTACTCAAAATATTAAGAATATTAATTTTATTTGTAATGCAGAAGGGAATTTCTACTTTAATTTCAGAGTTACTAATAAATTTTTTTATGATAACTATATCAATAATTGTATAAAAGAAGAAATAGCAGCACAAATTAATAAATTTATCGATCACATAGGTGATAATCCTACACATATTGATTCACACAATCATACACACACTGAATATGCCATGATTAACTCTCTATTACCTATACTTAACGATTATAAAATTTATAAAGTTAGATTAACCAGAAATATTGGTAAAGATATTACTTTTGCAAAGTATCTTTATAAAAATATATTTAATTACAAATTAAAATTAAATAATTTCATTACAACTGATTTCTTTGGTGATCTATTTGATTATAAAGAATTTAATTTTTTAAAACATTCAAATATAGAAATAATGGTTCATCCACTTTATAATCAAGAAAAAGATTTAATTGATTTATGTGGAAATTCTTTAAATCTCAAAATGAATTTACTATTTGGTTATAATCTACCCAATTTAAATTCATATAACGATTTATAGTTATGATATTAGCAATTGATGCTTCTCGTTGTAGATCTGGCGGTAGTGTAAATCATTTAATTGGAATTTTAGAACATCTTAATCCAAAGAATTTTGATATTAAAGAAATTCATATATGGTCTTATAATAATCTTTTAATAAAATTACCTAATAGAAATTGGTTAGTAAAACATAATTCTTCTTATTTAAATAGTAATATTCTTTGTCAATTATTTTGGCAACTCCTAATATTTAAAAATGAATTATTAAAAAACAATTGCAATTTTTTATTTACTGCTGATGCAAGCACTTTGTGTAATTTTAAACAACAAGTTGTATTGAGTCAAGATTTACTTTCATACGAACCTATGGTAGCAAAAAAATATGGTTTTGGTTTTAGCAGATTAAGATTATATATAATATTATTAATTCAAAATAAAGCTTTCCAAAACGCTAAAGGCGTTATTTTTTTAACAAACTATACTTCTAAACTTATTCAATCTAGTTGTGGGACTTTAAAAAATATCAAAATTATACCACATGGCTTTAATAAAATTTTTAATACATTGAATATTACACCAAATTTTGATAAAGAAATAATTTGTACTTATATATCAAATACTGAATTTTATAAACATCAATGGGTTGTTGTAGAGGCAATTGAAATATTACGTTTAAAAAATCATAATATAAAAATTCAACTTATCGGTGGTGGAATTGGATTGGCTCAAAAAAAACTAAATAAACAAATAAAAAAATCAGACCCTCATGGTATTTATGTTCAACAATTTGAATTTCTAAATCATAATGAAATTATAGAGTTATTAAAAAAAAGTAACATTTTTGTTTTTGCATCAAGCTGCGAAACATTTGGGATTACCTTACTTGAGGGAATGGCTACAGGGCTCCCAATTGTTTGTTCAAATAGAAGTAGTTTGCCTGAAGTATTGCTAGATGGAGGTGAGTATTTTGATCCCGAAGACTCGAATTCTTTAGCAAATAAAATTGAGCTACTCATTAAAAATAAGAATTATGCCATTGAATTATCAATAAAGGCAAAGAATATTTCATCTAAGTATTCTTGGGAAAGATGCTCTTTTGAAACATTTTCCTTTATAAGAAATTGTTATATTGAATCAATAAAATTATGAATAGACAAAAAAAGTATCAAATTTGCTCTAAAACGATAATGGATACTTCAGATCCTAATATTGTTTTTAACAATAATGAAGAAAGCGATTATTATATAAATTATATTGAAAATATTTTACCCAACTGGAATACAGAGGAAAGAGGTTTTAGTGAGTTGATGCAAATAGCTGAAAAAATTAAATTAGAAGGTAAATCAAAAGATTTTGATTGTATTATTGGATTAAGTGGAGGTTTAGATAGTTCTTATGTTGCTTATGTGGCCAAAGAAATTATGGGTCTAAGGCCACTACTTTTTCATGTTGATGCTGGTTGGAATACCGACAAGGCTGTAGGTAATATTGAAAAATTATGTAATGGATTAGGTTTAGATTTATTTACTGAAGTTATAAATTGGGAAGAGATGAAAGATTTACAAGTTGCCTTTCTTAAATCTCAAATTGCAGATCAAGATCTCCCACAAGATTATGCGTTCTTTTCAGCTCTTTATTTGTTTGCAAAAAAAAATAAAATCAAGTATATTTTAACAGGAGGGAATTTTTCTACAGAATGCTGCAGAGAACCTGAAGAGTGGGGTGGTTTTCCTGGTATTGACACAATGTTGGTTAGAGATATACATTCTAAATTTGGTAGAAAACCATTAAAATCCTTCCCTTTAGTCGATATTCTTTCATATAAAATTTATTATCGATATATTTTAGGAATGCAAGTATTTAAACCACTGAATTTAGTCCCTTATATAAAAATTAATGCTGAAAAAATGTTAATTGATAAATATGGATGGGAGCCATTTCAACATAAACATCATGAATCAAGGTTTACTAGATTTTATGAAGATTTTTGGCTTCCACGTAAATTTGGCTTTGATAAAAGACGTGCTCATTTTTCAAGCTTGATATTAACGGGTCAGATGACTCGTAATGAAGCATTAGAACGTATTTCTAAGCCTGAATTATCCGAAGATTTTTTACATAAGGAATTTGACTATGTAGCAGACAAATTAGATTTAACGAGAATTGAGTTACAGCAAATTTTCGATGGACAAAACAAAACTTTTCATGACTACAATAATAAAATAAAATTGATTGGGCTGGGGGCTAGTATTATGAAGAAAATCGGACTCGAAAAACGTCTATTCAGATGGTAACATTAATTGATTATGGGGTTGGGAATATTTTTGCTTTTCAAAATGTATACAAAAGACTCAACATTGCGACAAAAATCGCCAAAAAATGGCAAGATTTAGTAAATGCAGAAAAGTTAATTTTACCAGGAGTAGGATCATTCGATTACGCAATGTCTCAATTAAATGCCTCGGGCATGAGGGATATATTAGATGAATTAGTAATTAAAGAAAAAGTACCAGTTATCGGAATTTGCGTAGGAATGCAGATGATGGGTAATAGAAGCGATGAGGGCAAATTACAAGGTTTAAAGTGGATTGATGCCGACATTTTGAAATTTGATGAAATTTTAATTAAACATCGAACTAAGCTTCCACATATGGGTTGGAATGATGTGACACCAGTTGTTGAGAATTCATTATTTACTGGATTAGAAAAAGATGCAATTTTTTATTTTTTACATTCATACTATTTTAAATGTAATAACCCCTCTCATATTATAGCAATTTCAGATTACGGAATTTCTTTTTCATCAGCAGTTAACTATAAAAATATTTATGGGATACAATTTCACCCTGAAAAAAGTCATCAATATGGAGAAAAGTTATTGTATAATTTTGCAAAGTTATAAGTAATGTTACGTCCTAGAATTATACCGAGTTTATTACTTCATCACAAAGGGCTAGTTAAAACTATAAACTTTAAATTTCCTAAATATGTTGGGGACCCTATAAATGCAGTTCGAATTTTTAATGAAAAAGAAGTAGATGAATTAGCTTTTTTTGATATTGACGCAACCGTACAAAATATAGAGCCTGATTATGTTTTAATTGAAAAACTGGCTAATCAGTCTCGTATGCCCTTGTGCTATGGTGGCGGAGTTAAGTCAGTAGAACAAGCGCATAGAATTTTTGGTTTAGGCATAGAAAAAATTGCATTGAGCAGTGCGTTGATTCAAAATCCTAAATTGATTACTCAAATAGCTAATCGAGTCGGTTCTCAGAGTGTAATTGTTGTTTTGGACGTTAAGAAAAAATTATTGGGAGGGTATGAAATTTATACTCATAATGGGAAAAAAGCTACCGGTATCAACCCATTCAAGTTCTCGAAAGAATTGGAACAGCTTGGAGCTGGCGAAATAATAGTAAATTCAATAGATCAAGATGGAGTAATGAAAGGTTATGATTTCAATTTAATCGACAAAATATCGGAAAAAATTTCAATCCCAATGACTGTTTTAGGTGGAGCTGGATCAATTGCTGATATAGAAAAAGTAATTAACAGGTATGGGGTAATTGGAGTATCTGCTGGAAGTCTTTTTGTTTTTAAGGGCCCATATAAAGCTGTTTTAATTAATTATCCTACTCAAACAGAAAAAAATAAATTTTTAAAAATTAACAATAGTGAAAATACAGAATAAAATTCTTTTAATAACAGGAGGTACAGGTTCTTTTGGGAATGCAGTATTGCAACGTTTTTTGACTACAGATCATTTTAAAGAAATCCGAATTTTTTCTCGTGATGAGAAAAAACAAGATGATATGAGAAACAAACTAAAGAATCCAAGGTTGAAGTTTTTCATTGGGGACGTTAGAGATTTTGAAAGTGTTGAACCCGTAACTCGGGGTGTTGATTATATTTTTCATGCTGCAGCATTAAAGCAAGTTCCATCGTGTGAATTTTTCCCTATGCAAGCTGTAAAAACTAATGTTGAGGGGACTCATAATGTCATAAAAGCAGCAGGACAAAACAATGTAAAAAAGATAATTTGTTTAAGCACGGATAAAGCTGCTTATCCTATTAATGCAATGGGTATTTCAAAGGCAATGATGGAAAAAGTTGCGATTGCTGAATCTAGGAATTTGCAAAATACAATATTGTGTTTAACTAGATATGGAAATGTGATGGCTTCTCGAGGGTCCGTAATTCCACTTTTTATTAATCAAATAAAAAGTGGGCTTCCTTTAACTATTACTGACCCTAATATGACTCGTTTTTTAATGAGCTTAAATGATGCTGTTGATTTGGTTTTATTTGCTTTCGAAAATGGAAATCAAGGTGATTTATTTGTAAATAAAGCCCCAGCCGCGACAATTGGTGACCTGGCAAATGCAATAAAAGAATTAGCTAAAGTGGACAATGACATTAATGTCATTGGTACGCGTCATGGTGAAAAATTGTATGAAACCCTTTGTACCAGAGAGGAAATGGCTAAAGCTGAGGATATGGGAGATTTTTATCGAATTCCTGCAGATAATCGAGATTTAAATTACTCGATATATTTTTCTCAGGGAGAGAAAATTATGGCTGAAATTAAGGATTATCATTCGCACAATACAGAGAGATTAGATGTTGATGGAGTTAAAAGTCTTATCTCGAAATTGGCAATTGTGAGAAAAGAATTGTTTGATGAAGATGTTGATGAGTTTTTGGTTTAAATATTTTAACGAATTAAATTAAAAATATGAATCAAAATGATTAGGGTTGGTATCACAGGTAAAAGTGGGTTTATAGGTTATCATTTGTACCAGACCTTAAATTTATATAAAGATGAGTTTTTTTTAATTGAATTTAATAGAAGCTTTTTTACCGAGTCGTTAAAACTAGATGCTTTTGTCAATTCATGCGATGTAATAATTCATTTAGCTGCTTTAAATCGTCATAATGATTCCGAAGTTATCTACGAAACTAATGTTTCACTAGTAAAAAATTTAATTAAGGCATTAGAAAGAACCGAAAGTAAAGCTCATTTAATCATCTCTTCTTCTACCCAGGAAGAATGTGACAACCTTTACGGAAAATCTAAAAAAGAAGGCAGAAAGTTACTTTCCGATTGGGCAAATCAAAATAATGGAAGATTGTCGGGTTTAATTATTCCAAATGTATTTGGACCTTTTGGCCATCCATTTTATAACTCAGTAATTGCTACATTTTGTCATCAACTTGCTAATGGGGAAACCCCTAAAATTGATGTTGATAGACAATTAAAACTGATTTATGTTGGTGACTTGATTGAAAAAATCATTCAAGTCATTAGATACAAAGATAATACTCATGAATTATTGATACCCAATGCTGCAGAAGCAAAGGTTTCAGAAATATTAGTCAAGTTAAAATATTTTCAAAACACCTATCAAGAAACTGGAGAGATTCCAGCTCTTCACAATGATTTTGAATTTAAGCTTTTTAACACATATCGGTCTTACATAGATATCGCGTCCTATTTCCCAAGGAAATTTATACAGCACTTAGATGCTAGAGGAGGATTTGTAGAAATTGCTCGGCACGGAATTTCAGGCCAAACATCATTTTCTACAACCCTACCTGAAATTACAAGAGGGAACCATTATCATACGAGAAAAATTGAGCGATTTTCTGTTATAAAAGGAAAGGCAATAATTCAGTTAAGAAGAATTGGAACCGAAGATATTCATGAATTTTATTTGGATGGAGATTATCCTGCATATGTTGATATGCCAATCTGGTATACCCATAATATTAAAAATATTGGGGATGATATCCTTTACACCATCTTTTGGATTAATGAACCATTTGATCCAAATAATCCTGATACATATTTCGAAATAGTATAATTATGAATAAGTTAAAAGTAATGACTGTTGTAGGCACTAGGCCTGAAATTATTAGATTAGCAAGAGTTATGAATGCCTTAGACAACTCTAATGCAATTGAACATGTAATTGTTCATACAGGTCAAAATTATGACTATGAGTTGAATCAAATATTTTTTGATGATTTGGCAATCCGTAAACCCGATTACTTTTTAAATGCCGCAGGAACTACTGCCACAGAAACTATCGGAAAAATTCTGATTAACATTGATCCTTTGTTAGAAGAATTACAGCCAGATGCATTTTTAGTTTTAGGGGATACGAATAGCTGTTTATGTGCAATTCCTGCTAAAAAAAGACATATACCTATATTCCATATGGAAGCAGGTAATCGTTGTTTCGATCAACGTGTTCCAGAAGAAACAAACCGTAAGATTGTTGATCATATTTCAGATATAAATATGACTTATAGTGATATTGCCCGTGAATATCTTTTACGCGAAGGTTTATCTGCAGATAGAATAATCAAAACAGGTTCTCCGATGTTTGAAGTATTAAATCATTATTTGCCATCCATTAAATCTTCAAATATTTTAGAACGACTATCATTAAAGAGTAATTATTATTTTGTTGTATCAGCGCATAGAGAAGAGAACATAAGCAGTGAATCAAATTTCAAAGGTTTGGTTACTAGTCTGAATTTATTAGCCGAAAAATATGATTTACCTATAATTGTAAGCACACACCCTCGAACTAGAAAAATGCTTGATGATAAAGGAATTATTTTGCATAAAAATGTTCAGCTTTTGAAGCCATTAGGTTTTAATGATTATAATGCATTACAGTTGTACTCGAAAGCTGTAATTTCAGATAGTGGAACCATTTCAGAAGAATCCTCAATCTTAAATTTCCCCGCTTTAAACATAAGGCAAGCACATGAGCGGCCTGAAGCCATGGAAGAAGCTTCTGTTATGATGGTAGGTCTAAATCCTGAGAGAATATTTCAAGGGTTAATTCAACTCGATTCACAAAAAAGGGGCGATGAAAGATCATTTAGAAATGTGATAGATTATTCAATGCCAAATGTTTCAGATAAGGTCGTTCGAATAATTATTAGTTATGTTGATTACATCAAAAGAGTAGTTTGGAGCGAACAGATATAAAAAGGGTGCTAATACATTCAATTGTATTCAGTCCTGATGGAGTATCTACAGCTTATTTGTACAATGATATTGCACTAGGTCTGGTTCAAAACGGATTTGATGTTGTTGTATTAACTACAACTCCACATTATAACTTAATAGATAGTGCTTTAACCCAGCAGCCATTAAAAAGCAAATTATTTGGTATATTTTATGAAAGTAATTTTAATGGAATACGTGTAATTCATGTTCCGTTAAAAAAATACAAAATTACTTTTGTAAGAATACTGTCATTTGTATATTGGCATATTTTATCTCTGATTATAGGACTTTCGATTAAAAAAACAGACTTTGTATTGAGCCCTTCTCCACCTTTAAGTATAGGTTTTGTTTCATTGTTGATTGCGAAATTCAAAGGAGCAAAATCGGTTTATAATGTCCAAGAAATTTATCCAGATTTGCTGATTAATCAAGGGAATTTAAAATCTCCAATCATTATTAATCTTCTAAAGTCATTAGAGAAATTCATCTATAATCATTCTGCTGCAGTTACCACAATTGATGAGGTGTTTTATTCCACAATTTCATCAAGATTTGTTGACATTAATAAGTTAACAATTATTCCAAATTTTGTCGATACGGATTTATATAAACCCTTAAAGAAAAATTCTGAACTTCCTGCAGTTTTTGGGAAGAATAATAAGAAAATTAAAATTTTATATGCAGGGAATATTGGTTTTTTTCAAGATTGGGAGCCTGTTTTTTTTGCTGCGAATAAACTAAAAAATGAAAATATTGAATTTTGGATTGTTGGCGAGGGGGTACAAAAAAGCGAATTAGAAAAAGAAATTAAGAATCAAAAAATCTCCAATATTCGGATTTTCCCATATCAGAATAGAAACGATCTGCCTAAAATTAATAATTTTGTTGACATTCATTTTATTGCAATTAATCCTAAAATGGAGCAAGAGGGTTTTCCCTCTAAGTTATATACAATTATGGGATGTGCAAAGCCAGTTATAGTTGTTACAGGCGAAAATACGCCTTTGTATAATTTTTTAATCGACAAGAACTGCTCAGAAATTGTTACAAACAATCGTAATCTCAATTTTACCGAAGCAATCATAAAATTGGCTTCTGATAAAGAACTAAGAGAAAGGCTTGGTAATAATGGATATGATGTAATAATTAAAAATTACTCTAAAAAAGTTGTTGTGAGAAAATATGTCAACCTTCTTAAATCTTTGTAATAGTCAGTATGAAAAGTATTTTTCTAACAGGGGACTCTGGTTTTGTAGGAAGTAATTTGATTAAGTTTTTGTCATCTTCTTGTAATTTTTTTATTTATGATAAAAAAGTTATTCCTGAGCAAATTCAGGATGTGGTAATTCATCTAGCTGGAAAGGCACATGATCTAAAAAATGTTTCAGCTTCTTATGAATATTATAAAGTAAATACAGAATTAACTAAAGATATATTTGATGCTTTCTTAGCTTCAGATGCGAAAGTATTCATTACTCTAAGCTCTGTTAAAGCCGTAGCCGATGAAGTTGATGGTGAATTGACGGAAGATGTTATACCTAATCCTTTTACTCACTACGGAAAGAGTAAATTATTAGCAGAGAAGTATATTCTTTCTCAGCCAATTCCGGATGGTAAGAGAGTTTATATATTACGTCCTTGTATGATTCATGGCCCAGGGAATAAAGGGAACCTTAATTTGCTTTATAATTTAGTATCTAAAGGTTTTCCTTGGCCGTTAGGATTGTTTCAAAACACCCGCTCTTACCTATCCATTGAAAACCTTTGCTTTATAATTAAGGAATTAATAGAAAGAGAAGATATTCCATCTGGAGTGTATAATGTTGCGGATGATGTTACATTATCTACAAATGAAGTAATTAAGATGATTGCCGAGTCAAAGGGTAAGAAAGCCAGGATTTTGAATCTCAGTAAAAACCTCATAAAGGTGCTAGCACGTGTTGGCGATTTATTGAAATTACCGCTCAATTCTGAACGCTTACAAAAACTTACTGAGAGCTACATTGTGAGTAATGTTAAAATTAATAAAGCCTTGGGTAAGCCATTGCCAGTCTCATCTAAAGAGGGGTTAGTAAGAACATTTCAATCTTTCTCGCATAATGTTTAACCGTTTATTTGCCCTTATCGTACTCATAATTTTGTCTCCAATCTTTCTGGCTGTGGCTTTGGCCATATACATAGAGGATGGGTCGCCCATATTCTTCAAACAAAAACGGGTAGGCATTAATTATACTTTCTTCAACATCTACAAGTTCAGGAGTATGAAGAAGAATACACCGAATGTTGCGACGCATTTATTAGAAAACCCTGCGTCCTATTTGTTGAGAATAGGAGGAGTGTTGAGGAAATTGAGTTTGGATGAATTACCTAACCTCATCAACATCATCAAAGGAGAAATGGTATTCGTGGGGCCCAGACCGGCCTTGTATAATCAAGATGATTTGATGACCTTAAGAGTTGCAACTGGGGTGGATAAACTTAAACCAGGGATAACTGGGTGGGCACAAATAAATGGAAGAGATGATATCTCTATCGAAAAGAAAGTACAACTTGAGCAAGAATATATGTATAAAAGATCTACACTTTTTGACATTGAGATAATCATAAAGACATTCACAATTGTTTTATTTAGAAAAGGGGTAAGTCACTAGCCCTTAACCAAATAAAATATTCTTCCAATAATCTCTCTTATTCCTATTTCAGTTAATTCTAAATTATTAGCACTTGGTAGGAAATCCAAAAAAGTAACATCTTTATTGTTACTGAATATATAATCTACCTTATAAGGAATTACCTCAAATCCTTGTTTCTCAAAGAGCCTCTTTGCTCGATACATATGATAAG